>Ga0209988_10000572_pt1 | contig 23208 bp, 22 predicted proteins | sample N075metaG_FD_183115 | JGI IMG/M metagenome (GOLD analysis project Ga0209988, IMG submission 183115) | Deep subsurface microbial communities from Kermadec Trench to uncover new lineages of life (NeLLi) - N075 metaG (SPAdes) (version 2) | ecosystem: Environmental > Aquatic > Marine > Ocean trench... | reverse complement strand
CCTACTCGATGCGCTTCAGCGTGTTCCCATCGGTGTGGTGGAAGATTTCGGATCGTCCCTTGACCTTCAGCTGGGTGTCTTCCGAGTAGGTCAGCCGGTCCCCATCGCAGCGGACGGTCAGCTCATAGCGAATCGTCTTGAATTCCTCGTCCAGGAACTTGTTCGAGCAGATGCCATAGGTTTCAGAGCCGACTTCGGCACTCAGCTTGAAGCTCGTGGCATCCGCTCGCGGAAGTCGTTGCGCTCGGTCCCGCGATCGTCGTCCGGCGCCACGTCCTTTCCCGCCTCCCCTTCCCACACGCCCGCCAGCGCGGCCAGGGGTCCCAGCTTCTTCAGAATCTCGTCTGACATCAGGCCTCTCTCCGAGCTTCAATTGCGAGTTCTAGGCATAACCCCAGGACCGGGATCACGCCAGCCACACCGCATCGGGCCACGGCTGCCGAACGCGGTCCAGGCGCTTGAATCGATCAAGCCAGGGCGTATCCTCGCCGGCGCTGTGGAGTCGACGCAGAGACCTGCCGTGGGAAGTCCCGGCCAACGTCTCTTGCTGGCAGTGCTGCTGGTGCTGGCCGTCGCGCTCGTCTACCACCCACTGCCCAACCACAGCTTCATTCCACTCGACGACCCCATCTACGTCGTCGAGAACCCCCATCTGCGTTCCGGCCTGACTTCCGAATCCGTGCGATGGGCCCTGACCCAGCCCTTCCGAATCCGTGCGATGGGCCCTGACCCAGCCCCACCACGGCAATCGGATCCCGCTGACGCTGTTGTCGTACGTCCTGGGCGTCGAGTTCTTCGGGGCCGAGCCGGGACCGACCCTGCTCGTCAACGCGGTCCTCCACGGGCTGGCCACATTGCTCCTGTTCGCGGCCCTCACCCGCATGACGGGCGCGCCCGGCCGCAGCGCATTCGTAGCCGGTGTCTTCGCCGTGCATCCGCTTCACGTCGAGTCCGTCGCGTGGGCCTCCGAACGCAAGGACGTACTGTGTGGTCTCTTCTGGATGGCCACGCTCTGGACCTATGCACGCTTCGTCGAGCGGCCCTCGGTCGCGCGCAACGCCAGCGTCTGCCTCGCCTACCTGCTGGCCTTGGCGTCGAAACCGATGGCCATCACCCTGCCCTTCGTTCTCCTGCTGCTCGACGTCTGGCCGCTGGGGCGGCTTCGAATCGCACCGCATCTGCGGTGGATGGATCTCCGCCCTCGACTCGCGGAAAAGCTTCCACTGTTCGCGATGTCCTTCGCGGTCACGCTCGTGACCTACGGCGCCCAGCGTGCGGAGGGCTCCCTCGATGCGGCCCAGACGCTTCCGCTTGCGCTGCGGATCCAAAACGCTGTGATGTCGTACGTCGGCTACCTGGAAAAGGCAGTCTGGCCGGCGAACCTGGGCGTCTTCTATCCCTTCCCCGACTCGTATCCAATCTGGCAGCCGCTGTCCGCCGCCCTGTTGCTACTCACCGTTTCGGGGCTTGCGCTCTACACCGCAGGCCGACGGGGATACTTCTTCGCGGGCTGGTTCTGGTTCGTGGGCAGCCTCCTGCCTGTCATCGGCCTGGTCCAGACCGGCCTGCACGCCATGGCGGATCGCTTCACCTACATCCCCCTGATCGGGGTCTCGATCGCATTGGCCTGGGGCATCGCCGAGCTTCCAACCGCGCTGAGACGACGCCAGACGGCCGTCACGCTGCGGGTCAGTGCGGCGCTCGTGGCCCTCGGCGGACTCGCCTTCGCCTCCTCTCTACAGGTTCGCCACTGGCGAGACGGGGTCTCGTTGTTCGAACACACGCTGGCCGTCACCGGCGACAATCCCACGGCACGCGCCAATCTCGGCCTCGCGCTGCTCGAACAAGGCCGTGTCGATGAAGCTGTCCGCGAGCTGACCGCTGCGTTCCAGCTCCCGGTCACAGGCCAGCAGGCCCGGGTCGCAGTCTTCCAGACGCTGCACGGCGCGGGTCGCGAACAGCAGCAGCGAGGCGACCTGATTCCGGCGATCGTGTTGTATCGCGCAGCCCTCGCAATCCAGCCGGACGTGGCGGTGCTCCAACTGCGGCTCGGCCACGCCCTGCTGGCCCAGCGACGCGCCGACGAAGCGCAAGTCGTGTTTCTGGCCGCCGTCGAGAGCGACGGACACATGGCCGAAGCCCACGCCGGGGTCGCCCAGGCCGCGGAGGCCACGGACCAACCGGCCCTCGCCGCTCGCTACTACCGCCAGGCCTTGCAGCTGCGACCGGGTTGGCCGGCCATCGAGCAACGCCTGATCATGCTGCTCGCCCTCCACCCGGAGGCCGACGACTAGCTCCGCCTGAAACGCGGTCAATACTCCCCATCCGCGGGAGTGACAGATCGGCTTCAGGCGATCACGACATCGAGGATCACGGCAGCGTACAGGAGAGTCAGGTAGATCAGCGACGCGAAGAACAGGCGACGGCCCCAGCGAACCTCACCGGCTTGCCCCGGTCCGGGCCGACCCAGGGCGCGAATCAAAAGCCACAGACCCAGCGCGATGGCGCAGAACAGGTAGATGGGTCCGCTCACTCCGGCCACGAAGAGCAGCGCGCTCACGGGCACGAGCAAGAGTGTCGCAGCAATCGCGACCCTCCGCGTCACGCCGAACCCGCGCATCGCGGGCAGCGTGCGGATGGCTGCACGCTCGTAGTCTTCCTGGATGAACAGTGCAAGGCCCAGGAAGTGCGGGATCTGCCAGAGAAACATCAACGCGAAGAGCACGAGCGCCGGTGCCTCGATCCGGCCGGTGGCAGCCACCCAGCCCAGTAGCGGCGGTATGGCGCCGGGAACGGCCCCGACATAGAGCGCGATAGGTCCCCTGCGCTTGAGCGGTGTGTAAACGAGGACATAGAGGACCAGTGCGGTCAGCGACAGCACCGCTGCCAGAGCGTTCACCCACAGGGCAAGCAGTAGCAGGCCCGATAGCCCCAGAACGACGCTGAACCCGACCACCACTTCGGGCGTCAGGCGCCCCGCCGGCAACGGTCGGTCTCGCGTGCGCAGCATTGCGGCGTCGATGTCGCGTTCCAGCAGCATGTTGAGTGCGTGGGATGCACCGACAACAAGGGCCGTGCCGACGAGCATGAGAGCGAACCTCGTCGCAGCCATCGTCTCCCCCGACAGGAGCGCACCGCCCGCCGTCGAGAGCAGCACCAGGCTCGTGAGCCGCGGCTTCGTGAGTGCAATCAGGTCACTCAACGCTGTGGTGGCGCTGAAAGCTTGGGTGATCATCCGGTCTCCACGCGAGGCAGACAAGGCTTGACTGCGCCGGCCGTGATCAATTTACAGATCCCTTTTTGCCCCTGCCGAACAGCCGGTTGGCCGGCATGCGAGAACGGATTTCATCGAGCTCCTCGCACGTCACCGTGTCGAGCCCCCTCTCCCTGCAGGACGACTCGACGGAACGGACGACCATGCCGCGCACGAAGGCGGGGATGGCGTGCATCCGCTCGCGCGCGGCGGGCTCCCATTCGAGCTCGCGGACCTCCTGCTGGCCGTACACGACCTCTGTCTTGAAGCGCTCGCGTGCCCCAGGAGCGGTTCCCGGTTGATGGGTGCACAACCCATCTTCCGCCATGTAGTCGCCCGTGGATCCGTACGCGCGGGCTCGACAACCGCCGCATGCCGTAGAGAACTCACACTTCCCGCAACGGCCACCCAGCGATCCCCGTTGGCGGATGCGGACGAAGGGTTCCGAAGTCTCCCACAAGTCGCGCAGCCGGGACTCCTTCAGGTTGCCGCCAAAGACCGGCAGGTAGGGACACGGCGTCACGTCGCCGTTGGGCCGGATTCCCATGTAGTGCGTGCCCGCAGGGCACCCCCCCGCACCGCCGGAGTACGACTTGAGGAACGGAGAATCCGGATCGCGCTCGAAGACAGTCTTTACGTAATGGGGCGCGCACTTGGCGTTGACCATCATCTTGCCCTGCTGGGCCTGCTGGATCTTGTGCAGCTGTTCCAGCACCTGATCGTACTCCTCGGGTGCAATGTCCGACACGAAGACTCCGCGCCCCGTAGTCACCAGGAAGTACAAGTTCCAGACCTTGGCACTCAGCTCGCGCTGGGCGAAATCGGCGATTTCCTCGAGCTGGTTCACGTTGTGCTTCCCGACCGTCGTCTGGATGATGAACGGGAGGCCGACCGCGTCCAGGATTCGCGCGCCGTTCACCGTGTTGCGCCATGCACCGCGTACGCCCCGAAAGCGATCGTGTACATCGGGGTCCAGGGAGTCGAGGGACAACGCGAGGCCACGGACTCCCGCGTCCTTCAGGGTGCGCGCCAGCCGCTCGGTGACCAGCACTCCGTTCGTTCCCACGACGACCCACAGCTGCTTCGCTGCGGCATGACGGACGATTTCGAGGATGTCGCGCCGGAGCAGCGGCTCGCCGCCGGTGAGGATCGTCACGGCCTCCGGGGCGAACGAGGCAATGTCATCGATGACCTTCTTGCACTCGTCGGTGTTGAGCTCGCTGCGATCCGCGAAGGCCTCGCTCTGCACGCGGGGCGAGGGCCCGGCGTCGAGATAGCAGTGCTCGCATTGGAGGTTGCAGCGATAGGTCAGGTTCCAGGAGATCACGTAGGGCCGCTGGAAGACCTGCTCTGCCGTGGGAAGCGCGTTGTTGATTTCGTCCTGCATCATGTCCCTCTACATTCCGAAGAAGTTCTTGGCCTGCTCGAGCACCTGCGCATCGATCTGAGTCAAGCCGCGCTCCTTCGCGTACGTCTCGATCCCCGTCTTGGCCATCGGACGGGCGAACTCGGGCATGTTCTCGAGGCGCAAACTCGCTTCGGGCGTCCACGGAAATCCGATCTTCAGGTCTTCCGGGCCCCCGCCCATGCTCTGCACCACACCCGAGAAGGGGCATTTGGAGGCCCCTTCGGTCTCGGCCGATTCTCCGCCGACCCTGACCCCCAGGGAAGCCACCACCTGCGTCTCGTAGGGGTTGGTCAGCATGGCGATCTCATGCTGACAGCGCGGACAGCCGTACACGACCGTGAGTGAGCCGCGCTCGGGAGGATTGACCTCCTTCAGCTTCATGGCTTCATCGCAGGAAACGCATAGGAACTTCATCGTCTCTCCTTCGAATAAGGCGCGCACTCGGAAGCCCGTCGGCACACCTCTTCAGCAATGCGCTGCACGGGCTGCCAGGAGAACGATCCCGGCGAATCGGCGAGGGAACCGCCTCGATCGCAGAGAGCGGCCAGTTCGGGATCGAATGGCACCGTCCCCAGACAGTCAAGGTCGAGCTTGACATCAGACGGCACCGGGAACAACGGCTTGACCCGCCCACAGTCCGAGCAGTAGTAGCCATCCATGTTCTCGATGTAGCCGAGGATTCGATTCGGAGTCTTTGCGAGCGCATCGAGCGAGCGGGCGACGATGCCCCTGGACATGTCGGAGGGAATCGTCACCAGCACAAAGAGGGCCGCGGGGCCCAGCAGCTCGGCGTATTGCACGATCCTCTCGGCGCCGGGTGGAAGATCGACGAGCAGGTAGTCGAGCTTCCCCCAGTTCATGCACGCCAGCAGCTCCCGCAAGACAGTGAACTCCTTGGTCGCGCGCCAGGTGTGCGAAGAGCCGCTGGCCACACTTTCGAACTCGACAGCGCGCGGCTCAGGAACCACCATGCCCATCGAGACCACCCCGATCCCGTTCCGCGTCTTCGGCACCGGCACCCCGCTGTCGTCGGGAACCAGGACCCGGTCCTGCAGAGTTCCGAGACGCGCCTGGCAGGGGCCATTCAGGTCGGCGTCCAGGATCGAGACCGCATGCCCCAACTCTCGGAGTGCACAGGCAAGCTGCATGGTCAGCGTGCTCTTGCCAACGCCTCCCTTGCCGGATCCCACGGCCAACAGGTTGCGGACGCCAGACAGGCTCCGTGCAATGCTCGCCTGCTGGGCCTCTACCTGCTCGAGGATGTCAGAGCCGCCGTCGCCAACAATGTCGTAGTAGCCCTTCATGCCCTGCTCCGAGGAATCATCGTTGTGTGTTCGAATCCGGGACGACGGCGTAACGCGTGTAGGTCCGCCCCTGCTCGAAACCCATCGACTCGAGGCTGGCCCAGGAGATCTCTTTGCTGGAAACCCGGGGAACCGTCACGGCCAGGGAACCGGCCTGGCACGCAACCCGGACCACGATCTCCAGCAGCACTCGGGCGTCGACTGCCCCATCCTCCCGCGGCTGCGCCGCGCCGAGGGCGACGATCTCACGCCGACCTTCGTGGGGAAGGTCGTGGAACAACACATGCGCCTCCACCCGGGTGTCGGATGCGATCGCGAGTCCGCGGATCTGGTCCTTCCGGTTCTGCAGCGTCTCCAGTGCTCGCTCCCAGCTGCGGGGAACGGAGGGATCCAAGCTTCCGTAGCGGAGCAGATCGTCCAGGCCCGCTTCGGTGACTTCGCCCGCCGCACGCGAGGGTGCGAGCGGTTTCGACAAGCTGAAGTCGGCAAACCGCTCCTCTGCCTGGTACCCCACGCTCTCGAACAGACGCCGGACCGCCGGCAGGTCCTCGGGCACCTCGGCCACCAATCGGGGCGGGCCCAGCACGGCGAGCTTCTGGCCCAGCGATTCGAGCAGATGCTGGGCATGGCCGCGTCTCATGAAGCCGGGATGCACACCGATCCGGTGGACGAGGGTCTCTCGCTCTCGCTTGGCGCCGGTGACCACAGCGATGGGATCGCCGTCGTTCGACGCCACCATGCAGCTGCTGGACCAGACGTTCAGCTCGCGGATCTCACGCTTGAAGTCGACGCTGGAAAGCTCTGCCTGATTCGGAAAGTGAACGACGCAACAGGCGTTCACGGCATCGGTCAACAGCTGGATGTCGTCTGATCTGCAAAAGCGATATGCGGGCATGGTTTCGGCGCAATCCCACGGGAGGTAAGGGGACCTACTCCTCCCCAGCGTCCCGTTTTTCGATCAGGAGCATCCGCACGGCGGCCAGCTCGCTCATCTGGCTCACCTCGTTCAGCGGCTCCTCGTGATGACTCGTTTTCGATTCGAAGGCACGCTCACGGGCGGCGGGACACTCAGGAGCGACGACCGGAGCCTCGCGACGCTCGGGGTCGGAGCCAGCGTTCTGCTCAGAGACCATTTCGACCATCATCTTCAGGCCCAGCTCGACGCCGGCCTCGACCTGCTCGAGGTCGATTTGCCGGCCACCCCGCTCCCGGGCCAGCTCCTCGATCCGAGCCTGGGTGCGGTCCCGCATGAAGCCCAAGGGCACGCGCAGGATGCGCGCGGCGGCGTCCTCGGTCCAGTCGAACGCAGAGAACAGCGGATTGTGCTGGTCGTCCCGTGCGATCAGGCGTTTTCCGTCCGCCTCGGGATCGGTCTTCGGCTCGCTGTCACTCGCGCTGTTCTCAGGCGTTCCGCCGAACGGCAGACCGGTCTCCTCCTCGATCAGCCTCTGCGCGAACTCGAGGGTCACGGTGCCCAGCTTTCTCAGGCGCGCGGACTTCTCGATGCGCGCCTTGGTGCGCCGCCGCAGGTAGGCCTCGTCAATGCGACGCAGCGCGCGGCGCGACTCCTCGGTCCAGCGCAGCTTTCGCCCGTCGTAGGAGGGCTCGTCGGTGGCCCCACCCTCAGCCTTCACGAGGCTCTCGACCATCTCCGCCGTCAGCACCTCGAAGCGCTTGCCACCGCAAACGCTACAAATCGCAGGATCGGGCTCGTTGGCCGTCAGCCCGCAGCCCTTGCAGACTGCAACCGCGTGTTCCTGCGCCCGCCCGATGGCGACGGCCTCGGCCAGCCTGTCCATCGGCGCCTGCTTGGGCATGAAGCGCGCCATGGCCTCGTCGAGCAGCGAACTGGTGATGACGCTATGCCCCTTTTCGAGTGCCAAGCGCAGGATCGCGGTGCGGGCGATGCCCACGACCAGCTTGGGAACGCGCTCCATCCGTTCCTCGGCCTGTGGAGTCCAGCGAATGCTCTCCTCTGCACGAACGTCGAGCTCTGGACGAACACTCGCAGTGGTCAGCAGGATGTCGCACTCGGCGAGCCGCAGCAGGTTCTCCGAGTTGCTCCCGAGGCAGGTTTCATCCGGATCACCATGCAGCCCGATCCGGCCCATGACGAGCAGCCAGGGCTTCGTCTTGCGCGCGTGATCGTGGATCTTCTGGAAGGTCTTGCCATCGAGAAGCATCTTGCCGACTTCCATGCCCTTGGCGGCCGCCAGCTGCTCGGCGACTTCCAGGTGGGACTGGTAGATCTGGGCAAGGCCCGTGTCGATGATCTCCTCGTGAAGCTGGTTCTGCTCTTCGAAGCGGAACACCTTTGCCGCCTTCTCGGTGAGACACCCCACCAACCCGTTGAACACCATGTAGTGCAGATAGGGGTCGTATACGGCGATGAGCTCGACCTGCTTGCCGAACTGCTTGGCCAGCGTCAGGGCGGTCTCCAACGCGCCGAAAGACTGCGGGCTGCCATCGATTCCGACGAGAATCGTATCCCGCTCCGGCTCGTCCTTCTTGGGCAGATGCTTGATGATCCATGCGTCCTGGCGGCAGGCACGAGTAACGCGCTCGCAGACCGAACCGATCTGGCTGTCGCGCTGTCGTCCAAGGCCCAGCGCTCCCACGATCATCAGATCACAGCCGGACTTTTCCAGGTCGCGACGGATCTCGACGTGATGCTTGCCGTCGATCATGCGGCTCTCGAAGGGAATGCCCTCGCTCTCGCAGCGCTGCTTCATTTGTTCCAGGTAGCTGTCCGAGATCAGCTCGAGCCCGAGGGTGATCAGGCTATCGTGGATCTTGCGCTGTCTCTCGAGCTCGTTCTCCTCGAGGTATTCTTCAGGGAGCGAGTACTCCATCTGCTTGAAACGGTAGTCGTGCATCTTCGCCGCGTAGACGTGACAGCCCACCAACTCAGAACCGAAGGCCTTGCCAATGCTCAGCGCCGCTTCGATGGCCCGGTTGGAGTGTGCCGAGTTGTCGACGGGTACGTAGATTCTCTTGTACATCGATACCTCCAGGTTCAGGAGAGAGGGGAAATGATACTACGCGCCAGCCTGGCGCAAGGACAACACAGCCGGGTCAGCGGCGAGAAGAGTTTGGCGTGACCGCTCGAGGTGACGGATCACTGCAGCCGCCTGAAGCTCGGCGTCGTGCACCAGGGAATCCATCCCCAATCCGCGCAAGCCGTTGCCCCCGATGAACAATCCGGGAATCTCTCGCAAACGGCGTTCGATGTCATCGACGCGCTGACCGTGTCCCGGCAGATATTGCGGCATCGCTTCAATATGGCGGTGGATTTCGCAGGCCAGCGGCATTGCGCGAACCCCGAGGGTACGGCGCAGCTCGGCGGCGCCGATGGCGGCCAGGTCGCCCTCGGGCTCGCGCGCTGCCGTGGGATGACACGCGCCCCCGATGAATAGACGCAATTGACAAGTATCGCTCGGAGCCCGGTGGCTGGGATAGATCGAGCTGCTCCACTGGACGCCGAGAACGGGCGAATCCTCGCAACTGGGGATCAGATAGCCGAATCCACGCAGCGGGTGAGGCACGTCCGTGCGGTGGAATCCCATCGAAATTACGGCCACCGAGGCGTAGCGAATCTGCGCCAGCTGCCATGCGATGCGCGCATCGAAGGATGTGAAGAATCGCGAAGCGGCGATGGCGGGCGCGGCCGAGACGAATACCCGAGAGCGAATCACCTCCGGCTGGATGCCACCCACGCAGACGCTGAATCCCTTTCCCTTCCCGTTGGGAGCCAGCACCCGTTCGATCGGTGCGTTGCAGCGAATCGATCCGCCTTTCGCCGCAATCACCCGAAGCCGCAGCTTGTCAATCAGCTGTTCGCAACCCTCCCGGAAGGATGTCAGGGAATTGACCTTGCCAGTGGAACGCAAAAAACTCGAAAGCAGCGAGCGGTTGCTGCTCTCCAGGGCGGCCAGCTGGGGCATGGATGCCTGCAGGCTCACCTGCGTCGCATCTGCGGCGTAGATTCCGGAAACGATGGGGTCGACGAGTACCTGTGCGGCCTCCCAGCCCAGTCGCCGGGTCGCGAACGCATCGACCGTTTCCTCGCCCCGGTGACGCGGCTGGAGCGGTTCGAGGAGCATCCGCAGCTTGCCCCGCGCGCTCAGGAGATCCGTGCGCAGGAAGCTTCCGACCGAGGACGGAAACTGATGGAGTTGGCCGCGCCTCCGCACCCAACGCACCGGATCGCGGTTGTCGGACTGGATCAGCTGATCGTCGATGCCCAGAGCCGCAGCGAGTCGCAGCATCGCACCCGACTTGTCGAGAAATCCCGCGGGCCCGGCTTCCATGACGAAGCCGTCGCGCTTGACGGTACGAATGCAGCCACCGGTGCGTTCTCGTGCTTCCAGGCACAGGACTCTCGTTTCCGGTGAGCGCCGCAGGATCGCTTCGGCAACGGCCAGGCCGCTCAGTCCCCCGCCGGCTACGACAACATCGAAGGCGTTCGTCGCCTGGTTCAAGTTGCTTCTCCCGCGCTCACGCCTGGGACTCCGTTCCGTCGGTCGGCTGCAAGGCTCCGGTCTGCTGACGGGCCCAGTGCTGGCGTAGGCGGCGCAGCCCGAAGAACTCCCCCCCTGCAGTCAGGCAGACGACGACGATGGGCCAGAGCCAGGTCAGCAAGGGGGTCTCCGGCTCGAGCAGAAGGTAGTACCAACGCGAGACCGCACGCCGTTTTCCGTCTTCTCCCTCCTGCCCATCCCACACGTTCCAGGCGATCGGGATCATCGTGCCGGGGGAGAACTCGACTTCGTTGTCCTGACCGGCCTTGAGGCTCCGTCGCAGCACCACCCGGTACTGCCCATCGCGATAGACCCCCTGGCTCTTCACCGGCGAAGTCCGGGGCGTTACCGCGTCCATGCCACGCGCGAGAAAGGTCTCCGTCCGACCGTTCGCGCTCCACTGCCAAGCATCCACCGGCCGCCTTCGATCCCCCATCAGGAAATAGGGTTTCTTTCCCTCTTCCAACTCCTGGGCGGGGAACAACACCGACACCCGGTCGATGGGCAGCTCGTCCTCCCCCGTGTTCTCGAACCGGTCACGCCACGTCAGCAGCAGCGCGATCTCGTTGTCGTCGAAGAGGACCTGCGCGCTCAGGGTCTGCACCGAGGGATTGAAGAGGCGGGGCTCCTGGATGATCTGTCCCAACAGGCGGACGTCGAGCACCGGGGCGGCTTCCCAGACATCGGAGAAGGCGTCCTCGGGGACGGCGGCGATCTTCGAGCCCCGCAGGATCTCCCCCCAGAATGGCTTGCGACCGAGACTGTGGAGATAGTTGGCGAGGTTCCACAGGTCGTCCGAGTTCCAGGCGTCGGAGAACGACGGCATCGGAGTCCCGTTCACGCCGGTCGTGACGGTTCGGTAGAGGTCTTCCACGGAGCCGCCGCCGCGAAGCGTCCACGGCTCGGTCAGATCGGCCGGGTAGATCGGAAAATCCCACTCGTCCACCAGCTCCGCCGCCGAGCGCCCGTTGCCGCGTCCGCTTTCGCCGTGACACTTGGCGCACTCGGCCTTGATGTAGATCTCCTCACCGCGCTCGAGGCTCTCAGGAGTGGGATCGGGCTTCCCCTCGAGCAGGAACTGCTCTTCAGCCGGATAGTCCGCGAAGTCCTCGCTGAAGCTCTCGATGTAATCCACCAACTGCCAGATCTGTGCGTCGCTCACAAGACCCCGCCAGGCGGGCATGGAGCTCGCCGGCATGCCGTTGCTGATGATCCGAAACAGGTCCTCGTCGGTCGGCAGCTCGCCCTGGGGTGTCCGCCGGATTTTGTAGATGCCCCGCCGGAAGTCGCGCGGACGGGGTTTCAGCAGGTCGGCCATCACGCCCTGCCCGTCGCCGCTCTCACCGTGGCACTGTGAACAGAGCTCTTCATAGAGCAGCTTCCCAGCGGCCAAGTCTTTCGCTGTCGCCTGGCGCGGACTCGTGGGGACGACCTTGAAGCCCTTCGCGGCGAAGTCCTGGGCGACGGCGATTGCAGGGAGCAACGTCGAGCCGATCAACAGCAGGACGCAAAGGCGTGCGTTCGCCATCAGTGCCCCTCCCACGTCCGCGGTGTTGAACCGGAGGCAGCGTAGATGAACGCGACCACCTGCCAGATCTCCTCGTCGGTGAAGAAGTCCTGCCAGACGGGCATGGAGGAATTCCAGGGAGTCGCCCCGTCGGGGAGCCCGCGGCCACCCGTGGCGATCCGCCAGTAGACGTAGCCCTCCTCGAGCTGCGAGATCGTGCCGCCGTCCCGGAAGTTCGCCGGAAGCGGATTGACCGCTTCGGCGAAGCGGCCCTTGCCGTCGAGATAGTCCCCGTGGCAGTACATGCAGTTGCGGAAATAAAGGCGTCTTCCCGCGGCGAGATTCTCCTGGTTGACTTCCATCTCAGGCGGGCGCTGCGCCTTGAGCACGTCGAAGTCCTCTCCGTGCAGCTTGAACTTGGCGGGGGGTTCTGGGTGGATGATCCGCGCCTCGAAGGGTGGGTCGAACTGCGGCCGCACACGCGTGTAGGTGAACCAGCCGAGCAGCAGTGGCAGGGAGATCAGGACCAGCAGCCGAGGGACAACCAGTCGCTGCTCTCGCAGCAGACTGATGAGAGGGGCGAGGAAGGCTTCGAAGCGGGCCTCGTCCGCCACCAGGTAGACGAGGATCGAAACCGTGACGATCGACAGGTAGAGACCCATGACCGAACCCGGAATGGGGGGCTGGACGCCGAACTTGAGCGCCGCCCACACCACCAACCAGGTGAGAATCGAGAGCGGAAATACCAATCTACCCATTCGATTCCTCGGCCACGTCGGCCTCCCTCCAGCAGTCAGTTCTGGAGCGCGCGAATGAACTCGACGATGGCCAGGATTTCGGCATCGTTGAGCGCCGCGTTCGCTCCCTTTGGCGGCATCGGCACCCCGGTGGTGTTCAGCGGGTCGTCGACTGCGCGCCCTTGCTTGATGAAAGCGACCAGCTCCTCGTCGCTTCGGCTCTGGATGAACTCACTGGTCGTCATGTCCTTGCCCAGCCCCGGGATACCCTTGGCGTCCGGTCCATGGCAGGCCGGGCAAGTCATCGCGTAGAGCGCCTCCCCATCCAGTGCAGATCCGGGCGTCAAAGCGACGTCGGGCGCGGGCTCGGGGCCCGGCTCCGGCGCAATCGCTTCGGCGGGAAGCTCCGGCGAGTCTCCCTGGCCTCTCGAGTAGAACACCACGGCCAATCCGATCGCGCCCAGCACCACGAACAACACGACCCAGAACCGCAGGCTGCTGGATTCGGAGGCGGGCTCGTCTGCCGTGGCCGCCGCGCCGCGAGAACTCATCACGCGCATGGCCAGGGCAATCCCACCATTGAAGAGCACGATCAGGACGAAAAGGTGCACGGACGGGTGAGCCAGGCGTTCCGTCAGCGACACTTCTCCGGAGAGGTAGTTGACGAGCTGGTCCAGCTCCTCGCCGCTGAGCTTCTCGGCGAAGTCCTTCAGCATCAGATCCTTCTGGTAGCCCTCCGCGATGACCGCGTTGGGATCCACGATCGATTGACGGATCTGCGCCGCCGACAACCGCTGCCGGACCTCCGTCAGGGGCGGTCCCACGCGCCGCGTGGTTCCGGCCACGTCGTGACAGGCCACGCAGCCCTGCGAGGCGAGCAACGCGAAACCCGGATGGGTGCTGCCGGCGCTTGCGGTCGACTTCCTCTGCTTGGCCTCGGCCGCCTCGACGTCCTCGGCTGTGATCACCACGGTAATTTCGCCGCCCAGCGACTGGAGGTAGGCGACCAGGGCCTTGAGCTCAGTGGCACTCAGGTCGGCCGGCGGCTGGTCGGCCACGGGCATGATGCTCGCGCCTCCGGCCGTGGCGAACTCTGCGACGACGTACGCACCCGGGTCGCGGAGCGATTCGGTCAGGTACGCCTCGGCGCTCATGCCCGGCCTGCGCGTCGCGGCCCGTCCCCCCACCCCGCGCAGATCCGGCGCGCGTGTGTTCCCCTGTTCGGTGATCTTGTGGCAAAGGAGACAGCCGCCCTTCGTCTTGAGCATTGTTTCGCCCATCCCGACCAACGTGTCCATGTCGGTCTCGAGCGTGATCTCCAGATCTTGCGGAGGATGCTCCTCCGACTGCGTCAGATACCACTGACCGATCCCCATGTAGAAGAGATCAATCGCGATCACGAAGCCCAGGATCTTGAGAAATACGACCCTCACATCGATCTTCGCTCTTTCAGCTCAGATCGCATCGCCATCGCGAATACCATCGAAACGAACAGGAAGAAGACGATGACGATGATCGAGACGACCATCGTCGCAAACCCGTGGGAGGGGATGAAGGCCCCTTCGCTGGTGTCCTTCATGACCTGGTAGACATGCCAATGCTGACGGATACCGGAGCGGATGTAGCCCATCAGTCCCATCAGCCAGGTGAAGGTGGCGGCCAGGAAGAACAACACGTACTGGGATATCCGCGGCATTTGACCCCAGCGGATCTCCCCCAGGGACTTCGCTCCCCGGCTGATCGGAACATCCAGCACCAGGAAGAGGATCATGAAAGCCCCGACCATCAGGGGCTGGTACACCGAGAGCCCGACCCGCACTGCGGCCGGGACGAAGTAGCCGTAGATGCCGATCGAGACGATTCCGACGATGGTTGCCAGCAGGGTCACGACTTGAATCCAATTGCCAGTAGCCGCGAAGGATGACGTCGCTTCCTTGTTGCCGCGTCTGTAGAGCATGAATGTGATGAAGGTGGCGAGGATCATCAGATTGACCGCGGTATTCTTCGCCGACATCACGCCCAGCACACCCAGCCTCGGATGGTGGGCCGATCCCATGGCCTTCATCTCGGCGAACGTGGCGATGATCGTGTGAGGCGTCGCCCATACGGCGAGGCCCGTCGCCAGCACGAACAACACCGGCGCCTGGAACTTGCGATAACGCTCTCCGCCTGGGATCCGACCCATGGCCAGCCACAGGTAGAGGTTGATCGCCAGGAAGAGCGAGCCGATCAGGATGGCTTGAAGAATCCACAACTGGGCGAAGGAACCGCCCATCATGGACACGCCCATCTGTTGGCTGTAGGCGTAGATCTCGCGGCCCAGATAGTAGCCAGCAAACGGAAGGGGAATGAACGCAGCCACGGCGATGAAGCTGCCGATGTAGCCCATCCAGTCGAAGCGTGCCCGCTCTTCGTCGGTGGTGGCCGCCAAGAACCGGAAGGCGGCGTAGGCACCCACAATGGCCCCGCCGAAACATACGTTGGCCAGCAGTCGGTGGATGTTCAGCGGATTCCATGCGTAGTTCATGAACGCATCGATGCGGCTCGTAACGGTGATGGCCAGGCCAGTGCCCTCTACACCACCTGGCGTCATCATGTAGCCCGTCCAGGCGTTCGTGATGACCAGGATGGCCACCCCGAGCGCGTTGACCATCACGCCGAGAAAGATGTGCCAGCGCTTCCGCGAGCCCTGAAGCAAGTCCCAGCTGTACCAGTAGAGGTACGCGAAGAGCGCCTCGCAGAAGATGACACCGACGTAGAAGGCCCAGGTGAGGTCGAATACCTTCTCCATGTGGGCGACGAACTTGGGGTAGAGCGTCACGAGCGCCACCAGGAGAAGTCCTCCCAGCGTCGCTGTGATCGTGTAGCTCATGGCCAACAGCCGCATGAACTCCCGGGCCAGACCGTCGTATTGTTTGTTCTTGAGGACTACGCCCAGCACTTCGGCAATCAGGACGAAGATCGGCACCCCCAAGACGAACGCCGCGAACATCAGATGCGCCTGGGCCAGGCACCACACGAGCACGCGACTGCCGATCACCGGGAAGTGCCGATACTCGGCGACCTCCAAAGACCGTGGCAGCAGGTAGACCAGCAAGTAGACGACGGTGAGGATGAGCGAGATCTTCAGAATCCCGCCACGCACGCCTGCTAGAGCCTTCGACCACCCCCCGGTGTCAGCCATGAACACCTCGCGAATGGGCGAGTACGACATTAAATGGTGTCATGGGGAATTCGGAATGCATCTCACAGCCTTCGCACCAACACACCGGCGCAGGGTTCGGACCCGCCCGGCCCCAAAAACGCTGGATCCCAGGATCCGGATTCCGACGGAGTGGAGTTTCGCGCTACGGTATGCTGAAATACATTCCACTGTCTAGATGTCCTCGGGGGTAAGCGGGAGTTCATCGCGTAAAGATTTTCTGGTTCGAGCAGATCGCGTTGAATTCCCGGGCCAACCGCCGGAATACAACTCTGTCCCATAACTGCTCTGTCCCATAACTGGACAGCAGGAGGATTCGTGAGCACTCGACCGATTCTCGTCGTAGCCTGCCTGGTCACCCTTCTCGGTTGTTCTGGAGAGCCGGCGGGCGAGCCTGACGCCCAGCCGGAGGCCCAGCCGGGCCAAGCCAGCGCCGAGGCAACGCCGAGCCCGATACCGAGCGTCGACGCCGGCGAAAAAGCATGGGATCCCGCGCTGGGCACCGCCACCGTCTCGGGCAGCGTGAAATTTGATGGGAAGCCCCCGCGCAGCCGGGCCATCGACATGGCGGGCGCCGATGAAAAGTGCGCAGAGCTTCACGGCGGCGAAAGGATCAAGCCCGAAACCGTCATCGTCAACGACAACGGAAGCCTGCGAAACGTGTTCGTATGGGTCAAATCAGGCATCGAGGGCTGGAGCTTCCCGATGCCCGAGGGCGACGCCCTGTTGGACCAGAAGGGCTGCATGTACGAGCCGCACGTCCAGGGCATGCGCCAGGGTCAGACACTCGTGATCAAGACCAGCGATCCCACCGCACACAACGTTCACGGCTATGCCAAGGTCAATCGGCCGTTCAACCGTTCCCAGCCACCGGGTGCTTCCGACATCATGGTGAAAATGAAACGCGATGAGGCCAGCCCCCCGATGAAGGTAAAGTGCGACATTCATCCCTGGATGAATTCATATGTCGCCGTCGTGCCTCATCCGTATTTCTTCGTGACGGGCGCCGACGGCTCGTTTAAGCTGGAAAACCTCCCCGCGGGTACATACACGATTGAAGCTTGGCACGAGAAGTACAAGACGATCGAGCAGACGGTTACGATCGCAGACGGCGAGACCCAGACGCTCGAGTTCACGTTCCCGCAGAAATCGTAACCGCTGAATTCACCGACTCCTGCCCGCTCGGTCAACCTCGAAGCAGGACGCTGAGGCCTCCACATGGACGACCCGCAATACGGCTGGTGGCTGCCGCCGAACGTCTCGGTGCATGGCGCCGACATCGACGCGATGATCATCTGGATCCACTGGTTCATGCTCGCTCTGTTCGTCGGTTGGGGAATCTTCATCGCCTACTGCCTGGTTCGATTCCGCCAACGGCCGGGCCATGAAGCCGTCTATGCACCGATCGAGGCACGCTTCTCCAAGTGGCTCGAGATCGGGGTCGCCGTGGCAGAGACCGTCATCCTGATTGCGTTCGCCATGCCCGTCTGGGCCAAGCTCAAGACCGAGTTTCCCGAGCCGAAGGACGACCCCGTGGTGATTCGCGTGGTGGCCGAGCAGTTCAAATGGCTGTTCCACTACCCCGGGAAGGACGGGAAGTTCGGCCGGGCCGGCTCGGAATTCTTCAGCGATGACAATCCGGCTGGCTTGGATTTCGACGACGAGGACGGCGTGGATGACATCACGGTCCGCGGCTTGCACATCCCGGTCGGGCGCCCGGTGATCGTGCGCCTGCTTTCCAAGGACGTGATCCACAGCTTCAAGATCCCGGTCATGCGCGTCACACAGGATGTGATCCCGGGGATGGAGATCCCCGTGTGGTTCGAAGCGACGACCACAGGCAGGTTCCAGGTGGGCTGTGCACAGCTATGCGGCCTCGGCCATTACGAGATGAAGGCCGCTCTCGTCATCGAGACACCCGAGGACTTCGAGAAGTGGCTGGACGAAGAGCACAAGGCACTGGGCTTGGACTGAGGTGGGTCGAAGATGGGGGGGAGCCGAGTGCTCGATGACGAAACGGGCGACTGTTGTCCCAAGGATGAACCTCTGCACAGCGTGAGGCGCGCAGCACATGAGTGAAGCTCACCCCGAACTTGGATTCTTGCGAAAGTACGTCTTCTCGACGGACCACAAGATGATCGGAATCCAGTACGGACTGACCGCCCTGGTCTTCCTCTTCATCGGCTTCTCGCTGATGATGATGATGCGTTGGCAGCTGGCCTATCCGGGCGAGGCGATCCCGCTGGTCGGGGGTTTCCTCAAGAATTCCTGGGTGGACAACGGGGCCATGCTGCCCGACTTCTACAATCAGCTGGGCGCCATGCACGGCACCATCATGGTCTTCATGGGGATCGTCCCGCTCGCAGTGGGTGCGTTCGGAAACTACATCGTTCCGCTCCAGATCGGCGCACCGGACATGGCGTTTCCGCGACTGAACATGCTGAGCTACCAGGCGTTCCTCATCGGTGGCGTGATCATGCTGGCCAGCTTCTTCATGCCGGGCGGTGCAGCGAGCTCGGGCTGGACGTCCTACCCGCCCCTGGCGGACATCGCGACGACGGGACAGACCTACTGGCTGTTCGGAATGATCTTCCTGATCGCTTCTTCCCTGCTGGGCGGGATCAACTTCATCGTCACCATCGTCCACCTCCGGGCAGAAGGCCTGACGTTCTTCCGCCTGCCGTTCTTCGTGTGGTCGCAGCTGGTGACGGCGTTCCTGCTGGTGCTGGCGTTTCCGGCGCTGCAGGCGGCAGCCATCTTCCAACTCATGGACCGGCTGGCGGGAACGAGCTTCTTTCTTCCCAGCGGCCTGGTCGTGGGCGGCGAGCAGATCGCCGCAGTCGGTGGAGGCAGCCCGCTGCTCTGGCAGCACCTCTTTTGGTTTCTGGCGCACCCCGAGGTGTACGTCCTGATCCTGCCAGGCATGGGAATCATCGCCGAGGTGATCGCCAACAACACGCGCAAGCCCCTGTGGGGCTACCGACCGATGGTGTACTCGCTGTTGTTTTTGGGCTTCATGTCCTTCACCGTGTGGGCGCACCACATGTACCTGACGGGCATGGGCACCACGATGAGTACCTTCTTCCAGGCCACCACGATGATCATCTCGATTCCGTCGGTGATCATCCTTTCCTGCCTCGTGATCAGTCTATGGGGCGCTTCGATCCGGTTCACCGTCCCCATGCTCTTCGCGATCGCCTTCCTGCCCATGTTCGGGATTGGCGGGCTGACCGGACTCCCACTGGGGCTGGCCGCCCCCGACATCTTCCTGCACGACACCTACTACGTGATCGGGCACTTCCACTACGTCGTCGCCCCCGGAACCATTTTTGCGATGTTCGCAGGCATCTATCACTGGTATCCAAAGGTCACCGGTCGTTCGATGAACCTGCGGCTGGGATACGCACACTTCTGGTTATCCCTGATCTTCATGAACGGCATCTTCATGCCCATGCTCTTCGAAGGCATGGCGGGAGTTTCGCGCCGTATGTTCGACCCGACCGGCTACGTGCACGCACAGGCGGCCCACACCCTGACCCTCGTCACTTCCTGGTCGGCCTGGGGCCTGGCCGTCTCCCAGATCCCGTTCATCATCAACTTCTTCTGGAGCATGCGAAAGGAAGAGAGGGCGGAGGAGAATCCCTGGCAGGCGACGACGCTCGAGTGGGCGACCGCGACACCGCCTCCGCATGGGAACTTCGACGCGCCTCCTGTCGTTTACTCTGGGCCGTATGAATACAGCGTACCCGGCGCGGAGACCGACTTCTCGCCGCAGTACGTGAAACAAGAGGGTTAGACCTCGTGTCCGAAATCGTCATCCCGTACCAGGTAGAACCGCATCCGATGACGGGTGTCACCAGCGGCAAGCTCGGAATCTGGGTGTTCCTGGCTTCCGAGGTCATGCTGTTCGGCGCCCTCTTCTCCTCCTATGTGCTGCTGCGGGTCGGCACGCCAGCCGAATACTGGCCCAGCGGAGTCGAAGCGGGCCTGAACGTTCCGATCGGGACCGTCAATACCATCGTGCTCATCACATCGAGCATCACGATGGTGATGTCGTGGGCTTCCCTCAAGATGAACAACCTGCGCGGGTTCAAGCGCTTCATGGGAGCCACGATCGGTCTGGGCCTGGCCTTCCTGATGATCAAGAGTTTCGAGTACAGCTTGAAATTCAGCCACGGCATCTTCCCTGCGGTCGGCTGGCCGGAGGCCACCGATCCCTCGGTGTTCAACGCCCTGTATTTCACGTTGACCGGCCTGCACGCCCTGCATGTGATCCTGGGAATCGCAGTCAATGTGTGGCTGCTCTTCTGGGGCATCTCCCTGTTCAAGTCCCAGCCCGAGCGTTTCGCCGGACGTGTCGAGATCTCGGGGCTGTATTGGCACTTCGTGGACCTGGTCTGGATCTTCCTCTTTCCCACACTCTATCTTTTGTAGGAAACGATCTATGAGTGCATCCGACGTCGAGAACGAGGATTTCAAACAGCACATCAAGGTGTACGTGATGGTGTTCGTGGCCCTCGGCGTGTTGACGTTCGTGACGGTCGCGGTCTCGTATCTCAGACTTCCGACGGCGGCTGCCATCACCGTGGCAATGATCGTGGCGACCGTGAAGGCGAGCCTCGTGGCGGGCTACTTCATGCACCTGCTCTCCGAGGAAAAGGTGATACTCTGGCTGCTGGCTCTCTGCGCGGCCTTCTTCGTGACGCTGATGCTGGTGCCGCTGGCGACCATGGTGGGGATTGCCCCATTGTGGCCACTCTAGAGAGCCGACGACGGAAAGAGAGCCATGTCGCTAAAGGCTTTTCACATCGTATTCATCGTGTTCTCGACGGCACTCGCCATCGCATTGGGTCTCTGGGCGACGCGGGACTTCGCCCAGAGCGGTAGCTGGATCAACTTGACCCTGGCGGTGGGATCCTTCATCGCGACCGCGCTGCTGGTCTTCTACGGCGCTTGGTTCCTCCGCAAGCTGAAGAACATGGGCTATCTGTGAGCCGGAATCCGCTGGGCCAGATACGTCCGGGCAGCGCCTCGCTGGCAATCGTTGCCTGCCTTCTGACCTTCCTGATCGCGCAACCTGCGTTGCCTTGTTCGGTTTGCGCCGGGGATCCGAACTCGACCATGGTCCAAGGCGTCCAAGCAGGCGTGCTCGTCCTGTTGGCAGTGATTGGAGTGGTTCTGAGCGGCGTGGCCGCGATGCTGCTCTTCTGGGTGCGACGGGCGGCCAACCTGAAGCGGCTAGTCGACGCCGCCGAAGAAGCGGGCTAGCCCGTCCTTTTTCTACTTCGCCGACTTCGCGGCCTTCGAGTTTCGAGATTGGAAGGAAACCGAGCCATCCGAGCCGAGTTCTTCGGACTGTGATAGGCCCTGGGACCACACGAAGAACAGCGCCATCGAACCTGCTGCCAGCAGGTTTGCACCGGCAATCCGGAAGATTCCGACCCTCTCGATGATGCCGGGCAGCGCCAGCGGGACCGTCACCAGGAAAATCGCCTCGAGGATTGCGAACAGCACAACCAGCACCACGAACGGGTGCTTCGCGTGAAGCTCGACCTCGTGCACGATCACTGAAATGATCGCTCCGATGACAGCGAACGAAAGGAAGTGCACGGCGCCGAAGTAGGTAACCGTGTCGAGCTGCACCTTCACCACGTCTGCTGGAGACGCTCCCTCGAACAGAACGCTGCCCATCAGCGATGGCGTAAAGAGGACCTGGCCGTCGATCAGGTCGAACACGAGGAAGTAGAGGGCCACCGCCGAACCACCGATCGCGCCCGAGAAGAACGAGTCGAAGGCCAGGTCCGCCGGCGTGTGCTTGAGCTTCGGCCAAGGTTTCGCGCGGTGTTCGAACACGAAGAAGAAGACCATCGTCCCGGCGGCCAACAGATTCGCAATGCCGACTCGTACGATTCCCAATTTCTCGATCACGCCGGGCAACGCCAGCGGGGCGACCGTGAGAAGGGCGATTTCGAGAATCCCGAAGAATACGATCAGCACCACGATCGGGTGCTTCGCGTGAAGCTCGACCTCGTGAACGAGCAGCGAGATCGCTCCCCCGAGCGCCGTGAAGACCAGCATATGCAGGATGCTGAAGTAGATCACCAGCCGGGGTTGCACCGTCGTTACGTCCTGTGCCGCGACGCCATCGAAGATGACACTGCCCAGCAGCGAAGGTGTAAAGAACGGCTGCCCGTCCAGCAGGTCGACCACCAGGAAGAAGAGGCCCACCGCTGTGCCTCCGAGTGCACCCGAATAGAGCGAATCGAGCAGCAGCTCCGGCGTCGTGTGCTTGAGCTCGTGCCAGGCCCCCGCGCGGTGAGTCAGCATGAAGAAAAGCGCCAACGAAGCTGCGGCCAGCAGGTTCGCGATGCCGATGCGTACGATTCCCAGGCTCGCGATCAAGTCGCCGGGCATGACCAGGGGAGCTACGAGGAAGAAGGCCGCTTCGAGCATCGCAAACAGCACGACCAGCAGCACAACCGGATGGCGCGAGTGCAACTCGATCTCGTGGACCAGCAACGAGATCATCCCCCCGAGTGCCGTGAAGGCGACGATGTGCAGGATGCTGTAGTAGACGACCGCGCGGAGCTGTACCTCCGTCACGTCTTGTACGGCGGCGCCCTGGAAGATCACGCTTCCCATCAGCGAAACGGAGAAGAGCGGCTGCCCGTTTACAAGGTCAACGGCGAGGAAGAAGAGCGCCACCACCGAGCCACCGATCGCTCCGGCGTACAACGCCTCCAACAAGAATTCGATCGGGGTATTCGGGATTGAACCGCGTTGGCCAGTCGTGGGGACCTCCTCGGCTCTGCCGGAAAAAGGACCCTCGTGCTGGAGGACAGAAGAGCCCATCGCGCACTGACTGTTTTCAACCTAGCCCGCACGCTAGGTAGGGTCAATCGATTCGATCGTGCCTTCCGAGAATCTCGTGGATCTCTGCGCCGAGCCTGCCCGGATCCCGGAATCGTTCTCAAGCAACGGCACCGCGACCGCATCCGTTCGGATTCCGCGCGCGACGCCCTTCGGTCACGGACGCAGCTTGCGCTCGAGAAGCATGCGCCCGAGTCGCGAGCGCTGAAGCAGCGCGACTTCGGAGGGGTCGTCGAATTTTCAGAGGGTTGGCGGACGGCAGCGTCGATCCGAACGCCGAGCCGCCTGAAATGCGTGCGACGGCGTCTTCGGAAGTGACAGACCCCTGCGCCTTTGCCGCGCGACCGGAGCCACACGAACCCAGAGAACGACCGCCTCTCCTCCGTCCAGCGCCGGGCGGGGTCGTC
>Ga0209988_10000571_pt1 | contig 23217 bp, 21 predicted proteins | sample N075metaG_FD_183115 | JGI IMG/M metagenome (GOLD analysis project Ga0209988, IMG submission 183115) | Deep subsurface microbial communities from Kermadec Trench to uncover new lineages of life (NeLLi) - N075 metaG (SPAdes) (version 2) | ecosystem: Environmental > Aquatic > Marine > Ocean trench... | reverse complement strand
CCTGTTGCTTGCCCTCTCTGTCGGTGTTGCTGTCTTCGCTCTGGCCGCGCTGGGGCGAGCCGCCTTCCCTGGCGACTCATTCGTCAGCGACACCAGCCAGCAGCTGGCAACCTCTCTCGCGGGTCTGGTGGTGGCAACCCCCATAGCTGTCTTCCTCTGGAGGCGGGAGGCAAAACGCCGACTGGCCTACCCGCGTAGCGCCGGCTGGACGGTCTACCTGTCTCTGATCGAGGCGGTGTTCATGACTGCGCTGGTGATCGCCGGAAACTCGATACTCAACTGGCTGCTCTCGGACGGAAGACTTCCCGATTGGACCGATGTGTTGGTGTTCGGCGGCGTCGTTGTCTTCCATGAGATCGCCACTCGACGCACGCCACCTCAGTCGGACGGGTCCGACCTTCCCCGGGTCGTCGGATCGGCCATCGGACTGATCACAACGGCGATCGGCCTTGGCGGGATTCTCTACTGGTTGTTTCAAACCTTGTACTCGACATTGGCCGTGACGGCCGGTGGCCCCGAGATTGGGACATGGCTTGCGATCTTCCTCATAGGAGTCCCTGTCTGGCTCTCCCGATGGTGGCGGCCCTGGCCAGACGACGCGGGGTTGCCCCGGAACGCATGGACGTTCCTGGTGGCCGTCGCCGGCTTGAGCACAGCCATCGGAGCCCTCGCAGGAATCGTGCTTCGGACACTGGACTATCTGTTGACGGACACCTCGTCGGCGGGGGAACACTTCGAATTCCTACCAGTGGTCCTTTCAATAGGAATCGTTGGTGGCCTGGCGTGGGCACACCACCGGCATCGTCTGGGCCCGAACCGGACCGACCCGGTGCGCGCCTACGAATACTCGATGTCGGCAATCGGGTTGGGATCAGCGATAGGCGCGGGAACGGCTTTGATGACGATGGCTTTCGGCCCATCCGATCTGGTCCGACCGAGTGCAGATGCGGTGATCGCGGTCTCGACGATCCTCGTGTTCGCCCTGGGGGTCTGGCTCTGGTTCTGGTCCAGAGCGACCAAGGCCCCCCGCGAGATGGAGGTCGGCACGGCGCCGCGCCGTTTCTACCTCGTCGGGTCCGCCGTGGTTACCGGCTTGGTCTCCGCGGGTGCCCTCATCGGAACCCTGGTGATTCTCTTCCAGCGTCTGCTCGGCTCCGGGGGAGATGACACACTGGCAATTCAGGCCTCCCTGTTCATCTTCGCCGGACTGGCAACCTGGCACTTGCTTCGAGTCAATGCCCAGGATCGGGATCTGATCGCGTCGGACGAGGTTGTCACTCCGTTCAACGTGACGCTTGTCTGTTCGCATCCGGGCTTGATCGCCACCGGTTTTCCCAAGGAGGCAAAGCTGGCTGTGATCTATCGCGACGACGATGTCGGAATCATCGATGACACGATGGCCGCCGAGATCGTGGAGGCAGTAGGGCATACCTCGTCACTTGTTTGGGTGGACGAGGATGGGTTCCGGGTGGCCCCATCACGGTGAGAGACTGACTGGGGCTAGTCACTCCAATCTGGGACTATCGCGATATGAGGTGGCTGGCATACCGTTATTTGAGACTCCGAGGATGGGCCTTCCTCGGGATGCTTCCTGATGTCTCCAAGATGATCGTGATCGGCGCGCCGCACACCACCAACTGGGACTTCGTCGCCTACCTCGCCGCCCTCTACCACTTCAGGTTTAGAGCCAGCTACATCGGCAAGCACACACTTTTTCGCTGGCCATTCGGCTACCTCTTCAGATACCTCGGGGGCATACCGGTCGGTGGTTCCAAACCTGGAAGCATCGTCGGGCAGGTCACAGATGCGTTCGACACGGCTGACGAGATGGCTCTGGTCATTTCCCCAGAGGGAACCCGCAAGTCGGTTCCCTACTGGAAGTCGGGTTTCCTCAAGATCGCCGAGATGGCTGATGTGCCCGTCCTGCTCGCCGCAGTCGATTTCGCCAAGCGGGAGCTGACCATCGGTCCCCTCATCGACTATGCGGGGGACGCGTCGGCCTTCATGGAGGAGGTCCGCTCCTTCTACGATGACAAGGTCGGTCTGCATCCGGATGGCAAGGGCCCGGTGAGAGTTCGCCAAGAAGCCTCAGAATCCTCATGACCGTTCCGCCAACCGTCTGAAGTCGTCGCTGGCTCCACGGCCGTTCCGACCGAGACTCACCAACTCCCCACCGAACCGCTCCCGCACCTCATCGACACTCTTGTCGATCGACCTCCTGCGAAGGTCTTCGACACTTCCTGCACGCAGAACGTCCCCGTGATCGATCTCGAATTCGAGTTGTAGGTGCTGGTCGGTTGTCAGATTCGATACGGACAATCCGATCAACGTGACCGGCTCGGCTTCACCGGCCTCAAAGGCCCGGCGCACCAACTCCGCACCGAGATTGGTCAGGGCGGCAGTCGAGGATGTTGGGGATGGCAGAGTATGACTTCGCGAAACGAGTCTCGGCCCCGGAAACCGAACCTTCACGGAGAGAGTCGAGCCCGACCTGTCCTGGGCCCGAAGCCGTCGGCCAATCCTGTCGGCTAGACCGAGAACAACCACCGACATCTCTTCGACGTCACTGAGCCCTCTGCCCAGGGCCTGCTGACTCCCGACACTTCCCGCACGCCGGCCACCTCTCACGGGTCGCGGATCCTGATTCCTGGAGAGAGCCCGCAGCGCACCGGAATTGCCTCGGCCCAACACCGGAGCCAGCGCGCTGGAGTCGACCTCGGCAAGCTCACCGATCGTGCCGATGCCGAGTCGGTGAAGATGGGATGCGGTAACTCGCCCCACACCCCACAGCGCCTCGACCGGCAGGGGTTGAAGAAACGCCAACTCGGTACCGAAGTCCACCATCACCAGACCATCGGGTTTGGCGCGTGCCGAAGCGATCTTGGCCAGAAACTTGGTGGATGCGACCCCGACTGAGAGTGGCAGTCCCACCTCGCCCCGGACCCTCCGCCGCAACTCACGTGCGATATCTGACGGTTTGCCCAGCAGGTGAGTGGTGCCTGACACATCGAGAAAGGCCTCATCGATGGAGATCTGCTCCACCACCGGTGTGGCGTCTTCGAAGATCGCCATGACCTGGTCGGATAGTTCGAGGTAGCGGCCAAAGGCTCCTTTGACCACTACCGCTCGAGGACACAACCGGAGGGCATCTCGCGTCGGCATCGGTGCCCTTACTCCGAAGGCGCGGGCCTCGTAGGAGGCAGCTACGACGACTCCTCCACCTACCAGGACGGGCCTGCCACGGAGCTCCGGATTGAGCAACTGCTCAACGGAGGCATAGAAGGCGTCGAGATCGGCGTGGAGGATGGTTGGCTCCATGCTCAGAGCCTGCCGGGAACGGGGGACAGAACTTCGCATTTGGGCATCGGCCGTGTCGCGGTTACCGGGTTTCACCCTCTCCCAACGCCGGCGTGGAGGGAGAAGTAACCGCGCTCCCGGCCACTTTCTTGAGGGCCCCACGATCGACCTTGCCCAGATGGGTCTGGGGCAACTCATCGACGAAGTAGACCTTGCGCGGGTGTTTATAGGCCTCGAGATGATCGAGAACCCAGTCGATCAGGTCCTGCTCTCTGACCTCCGAGGAGCGGACGACAAACGCGACAGGCCGAGCCAAGCCGGTCTCATCGTTGACCGCGACCACCGCGCATTCCTCAACGGCATCGTGATCGAGAAGAGTCGACTCCACCTCCTGGGGGCGGAACCACTTTCCCTTGACCTTGATGGCATCATCGATACGGCCCCGGTGCGTGACATAACCATCCTCGTCAATCGAGACCAGATCCCCCCCGACGAACCAATCACCGCGAAAAGCCTCCTCGGTCTTCTCGGGATCCTCCCAGTAGCCAAGCGCCAGCGACTCACCACGTACCCAGAGACGACCGACATCATCGGTGGGCACCTCGTTGCCATCGTCGTCACAGACCTTGATCTCAAACCCTGGCACCACCTTGCCGAGCGTCCCAGGCCGCACGTCACCAACGGTGTTTGTGATGAAGATGTGCCACATCTCGGCAGTGCCCAAGCCGTCGAGCAACTCGGCTCCGAAGGTGTCCTTCCATTGGTGGTAGAGGGTCTCGGGCAAGGCTTCCCCCGCCGAGGTCGCGAAACGCAATGACGACAGGTCCTGACCGTCGGCGTCGGGATGAGCGAGCATCTGATTGATTGCCGACGGCACGTTGACCATCACCGTCGGACGATGTTGGGCTATTCGGGAGAACAGAGCCTCCGGAGTCGGATGGTCGTCGAAGAGAACAACGGAAGCGCCGACCGAGAAGGGAAAGAGAAGGTTCGACCCGGTTGCATACCCGAAATAGAGTTTGGGCACCGACATGGTGATGTCATCCTCGGTGAGTCCCAGTGCGCCCTGGCCGTACAGTCTCGAGGTGTTCACCAGACTCTTGTGACTCTGCACTGCGGCCTTGGGCACACCAGTGGTCCCACCCGAGAAAAGCCAGATCGCCGGGTCGGTCGGAGCCGTCTCCTTGGTCTCGACTGATGCCTTTGGAGGCTCGAAATCGTCACCGACCTCGATCACGCCCGGAGTCGACTCGCCGACCGAGTCTCGGAAGTGAACCAGGTGTTGGCGATGCACGACCGCCGCCGCCGCCCTCGAACCATCGACGACGGCACCCATCGCCTCAGTGGTGAGACCGGGGTTGAGCATCACAACCACTGCTCCGATCCGGAAGACGCCGAAAAGGGCCGCGACAAAGTCGACACTGTCGGGCAAAACGATGAGGACCCGGTCTCCCGCCGACACCCCTTGGTCGAGCAGCAGCCTGGCGAATCCCGAGGCCCTGGCATCTACTTCTGCATAGGTGACGACACCGTCGTCCATACGTAGCGCGATCCGATCCCCGCTCCGTTCGGTCAAGCGATCCCTGAGGAAAAAGCTGTCCGCATTCAGACTCGAGGGCCAATCGTCCACGACAGCGACGCTAGCGGTGTGTCGCACCACTAAGCGCCCGGTACCGTGCCCCTGAATGAGAGCTGCTCTGGTTACCGGTCCCTCCTCCGGCATCGGTCGAGTGACCTCCCTGGAGCTGGGTCGAAAGGGATTTCATGTCGTCGCCGCGGGAAGATCTGAAGAGCGAACCTCATCCGTGATCGATTTGATCCGGGAGGAAGGAGGCTCAGCCGAGTTTCTTCAACTCGATCTGGCCTCGCTCGAGTCAGCCCGAGATGCCGCCCGCACTTTGGGGAACTCCGGCCGTCCACTCGACGTCCTCGTCAACAATGCCGGGATTGGAGCGACAAGGGGCATCACGGCGGATGGCTTCGAGGTCAACTTCGGAGTGAACCACCTCGGTCACTTCATGTTCACGCACCATCTGAGGCCCACCTTCGGACCGGGGACACGGATCGTCCAAGTAGCCAGCGCGGTTCACTTCAGAGCGAGCGGAATCGACTTCGATCGGCTGCAGCGTCGCAGTCGCTCCTTCTACGGCATAGACGAATACGGGGTCTCCAAGCTGGCCAACGTGTTGTTCGTGAAGGAGTTGGCCCGACGTCGATCCGACTGGAGCACATACGCGGTTCACCCCGGCGTGACCGACACCAGCATCATCCCCCGGTATGTGAGAATGCTCATGCGGGGACGCCTGCTCACACCGGAGCAGGGGGCGGCGACGGTGATCTGGTGTGCGACCTCGGACGACGTGACCGGTGAATCGGGCCTCTACTACTCCAACAAGGAGGTCAGGCAACCGTCGGCAGCAGCACAGGACGACGACCTCGCCCGGGAGCTGTGGGAACGGTCCGAGCTGTGGTGTGGCGTGGCCCTGGAACACTGACTGCCACTAGCGTCGTCACCGAGACATGAGCGAGCCACCCCTCTACTACGGCGACTACCTTCAGCTGGACAAACTTCTCGGCGCCCAGACACTGGAAAGTGCAAAACACGGCCCGCCAGTTCATGACGAGATGCTGTTCATCGTCGTTCACCAGGCATACGAGCTGTGGTTCAAGCAGATCATCTGGGAGATCGACAGCGTGATCGAGTTGTTTGGCCAGGACGTGGTCGACGAGCAGAACATGGGCACAGCCATCGCCCGGCTCCGGAGAATCAGCCGCATCCAAACGTTGCTCATCCAACAGATCAGTGTTCTGGAGACGATGACCCCGCTCGATTTTCTCGACTTCCGCGACTACCTCTTCCCGGCCTCGGGGTTCCAGTCGGCCCAGTTTCGGGTGGTTGAGAACAAACTCGGGCTCCGACCCGGGGATCGGTTGTTCCTTGCCGGTGCGGAGTACACATCCCGGTTCTCGGATGAGGACAAGATCCGCGTGAAAGCCCTAGAGGACGAGCCATCCCTTTTTGATCTGATGGAGCGATGGTTGGAGCGGACGCCTTTTCTCGATTACGAGGACTTTCATTTCTGGGAGGCCTATAGGCATGCGGTGCAAAGCCGCATCCAGGCCGACCGCACCGTGGTCGAGACCAACCCGAACCTGAGCGACGCCGAGAAGGAAGCCCAGCTCAAGGAGTTCGACCTGGTTCTCAACCAGTACGAGGCGATATTCGATCCTGACAAGCACACTCTGGAACGCGACGCCGGAAGACTCCGGCTCAGCTACCGGGCATTCCAGGCGGCCCTCTTCATCACCCTGTATCGCGACCAGCCGGCCTTGCAGGAGCCTTTCCGCCTGCTCGAGCTTTTGATGGATATCGACGAGAGCTTCACCGCGTGGAGGTATCGCCACGCTCAGATGGCCTTGCGGATGATCGGCAGGAGGATCGGCACCGGAGGCTCGGCCGGCGCCAAGTACCTCGAGAAGTCGGCCGAGCGAAGCCGAGTTTTCAGCGATCTCTTCAGTCTCTCCACGTTCCTGGTTCCGAGGGCCGACCGACCCACCCTCCCCGCAGGGATCCTCCACGCGATGCGGTTCAGATACGAGGAATGAACCTCAAGCAGGACTTCTCGAGGTTCCTCGGGTCGCAGCCCGATCGGCTGCACTTCGCCGCTCACTCACACCACCCATGGCCTGATGTCAGTTACCACGCCCACCAGCAGGCATGGCTCGATGCCGCGGAGATGATCGACGACAAGTGGGCACACATCTTTGGAACGGTCATGCCAAGGGCGACACAGCGGATCGCTTCGATCCTGGGGCTGGCGAGTAGCGAGACGCTCATCATCGCTCCCAACACCCACGAGTTGTTGGTGCGAGTGTTCTCCTGTTTGGAACCACCGGTTCGTGTGCTGACGACCGACTCCGAATTCCATTCATTCACTCGCCAGTCGAAACGCTGGGAAGAAGAGGGTCTCGCCATTGTCGACCGAATCCCGGCGGAACCGTTCGATACGTTTTCCGATCGGTTCACCCGCGAAGCCAGAGCGGGTGTCCACGATCTGATATTTCTCAGCGAGGTGTTCTTCAATTCGGGTTTTGTCGTCCCGAATCTGAATCGGATCGTGTCATCTATCTCTGAGGAGAAGGCCTTCGTTGTCATAGATGGCTACCACGCCTTCATGGCCCGACCGACCAACATCGGGTCGATCCAAGACCGGGTCTTTTACATCGCCGGCGGATACAAGTACGCGATGTCCGGTGAAGGCGTGTGCTTCCTCCATGCGCCTCCCGGTTATGGCGAGCGTCCGGTCAACACCGGGTGGTACGCCGAGTTTGGTCAGCTGGAAAGCGGCGTGAGTAACCGAGTCCCCTACGGAAGTGATGGAACGCGATTCGCCGGGGCTACCTACGACACATCGGGGATCTACAGGATTGATGCTGTTCTTGGGTGGCTCGAGGAGGAGGGGATCACGCCGGCCGAGATTTCCGATCATGTTCAGGGCCTACAGGATCAATTCTTGAAAGCAGGGGTGTCACCAGGAACCCTGGTGCCTTCCCGGGAACACACCCGTGGCAACTTTCTCACCTACCAGAGTGATCGAGCCGCCGACGTCTACAGCGCGCTTCACGCCCGCAATGTCATAACCGATTACCGGGACGATCGACTCCGTATCGGCTTCGGCATCTACCAGGACGAAGCCGATGTGGAGCGGCTGGTGGCGATCCTCGACGAAATCATGCGAACTTGAGGCATGCATCCCTTGCCAAGAACCCGAGGTTCGTCTAGCCAACTACCCTGTGGATAAGTCTGGGCGGATGCGCCAGAATGCGCTTTATGCCACCCGTTCCAATGCTGCGCGTGGTTCCCCTGAAGAGGATTCGTCGACACGAAGAGGTCGATCCGCTTCGAGTGAACCGTCTCGTCGGACGGATAGACGACGAGGGAATCCAGATCAACCCGATGGTTTGCTCGGAGGCACCAAACGGTGACCTGGTGGTCCTCGACGGCGCAACGAGGACCGAAGCCATGAAGAAACTGGGCATGGAACACGCGGTGGTCCAGGTCGTCGACCCCGGTCGGCTAACACTTGAAACCTGGCATCACGTAGTCAGGCACTGTCAGCCAGGCGAAATAGTCGCGGAGATCGCCTCCACCGACCCGCTGAGCCTCGCCGACAACGAGTCCACCCCCAGAATCCAAACTGTCGACGGTGAGTCGCACTCCGTACTGGGCGCCGGGATAAGCGCAAACGCCACACTGTCGGCACTCGTCGCCACATACACCGGCAAGTGGACCGTCAACCGCGTCGCAGATCCCACCATCGAGTCCGTGGAGTGGAGGTTCCCCGACTGGTGCGCCATTCTCGAGCTTCCGACACTCACGGTTGAGGATGTGATGAGGGCAGCCGTTGGAGAAGATCTATTGCCAGCCGGCATCACACGATTCCTGATCCCGGAGAGAGCGCTACGTCTCAACATGGACCTATCGCTACTCGGCCCCGATCGGACCCAGGAAGAGAAGCAGCAGTCGCTCGACGATCTGCTCGAACAACGGGCCAACGATGGACGGATACGTCGTTACGAGGAAACCGTCTTCATCCTCGACGACTGAGGCTCAGGGCGCAGTCGGCACCACCGCCACACACATGAGCTCGACAAGGGCCTTCGGGTCGAGCAGCTCGGATATTCCGAGCAGGGCCATCGGTGGATAATGCTTGCCGAACACGATCCGATAGGCGGCCCCGATCTCCTCGAGGTGTTGCCGGTATTCTTCGATTGCCGGGGTGTAGATGGTCATCGACACCAGGTCGGTTGGCTCACCCCCGGCCTCCTCGATCACGCCGGCGACCGCCCGACATGCAGCCGAGAACTGGTCGACAATCCCTTCATCAATGCTCAAATCACGGCGATGGCCCGTCAGGCCGGCGATGTGAAGAGTCCGCCCCTCAGCGGCGACGGCTCCGTAGGAGAACCCCGCTGCGGGTGCCATGTCTTCCGGGTTGAACAGATGGTGCCGGCTCATCTGCCCTTCCACTCCGGTGGCCGCTTGCCGGTAAACGCCTTGTAGAACTCGGCGTGATCCTCGGTGGTCATCAGAAGGGCCTGGGTGAAGGCCTCCAGTTCGATTGCCGAGGACAGGTCCATATCTTGCTCTCTGCTCAGCAGCGTCTTGGTGGCGCCGTAGGCCAACGTCGGGCCATCGGCGAGACGGCGAGCCAGTCTCCTCGATTCGGATTCGAGCTCGTCGTCCGGGACGACCTTGGATGCCAGTCCGATAGCAACAGACTCTTCAGCTCCGATCTTGTCACCGAGAAGCAACAGTTCGGCTGCTCTCCCGAACCCGACGACGCGAGGCAGCAGATAGGCCGATCCCATATCGGCTCCGGCCAGACCGACTTTGGTGAACAAGAAGTGGAACGATGCCGACTCAGCGAGCACCCGAAGGTCCGCGGCCAGTGCTATCACGGCGCCGGCGCCGGCGGCTACGCCGTTGACCGCCGCGATAACGGGCATCGGCACCCGTCTGAGACCTTCGACAACGGCTCCGGTCATCCTGGTGAACTCGAGGAGACCCTTGGAGTCCATCTCCAAAAGGGGACCGATGATCTCATCCACGTCTCCCCCGCTGCAGAATCCGCGTCCAGTGCCCGTGATGAGCAGGACATTCACGTCGTCACGATGCTCGATCTCATCCACCAGATCCCGCAGATCGGCGTACACATCGAAGGTGAGTGCATTGAGCTTGTCAGGCCGATCGAAGGTGACAGTCGCCACGCCATCGTCAACATCGAAGCCGAAGTGATCCCAGCTCTTGGTGAAACTGGGTGATGCTCGAAATGGGCTCACGAAGGCGAGGCTAACCCGACCGCTTCACACCGATGCCTCTCAGCGGGTAACTTCGGAGTCATGGAACCGACTCTTGACCAGGTCAGACAGGAGCTCGCCGATATTCACGACGAACTGCTAGCACTGCCAACAGACGCCTTTGACCGTCGCTCCCGGCTCAAAGACCGGCAGAACGAGCTTCGACAGCTTTCTCACCAGATGGTTGAAGGTCAGCCTCTCCACGATGCCTCCCACCTGAAGTCAGCCTACGACAGACTTCAGCGACTTCGCGACCGCCTACTCGACGATCGCATCGGGGCAGGCTCGACGGGAGATGATGCAGTATGGGGCGAAATGTCATTGGCCATCAACAAAGCCATCGACGCCGGAGTCGGCACCGACGAGATCGAAATGCGTCTCAAGGAGATTCTGGGGCAACTCCGCAGTTCCTCCTGAGGCGAGAACATGGCGGTCCACGACCTAGTTGGTGAGTCGGAGCGGCTGGGCCAGGCCCTTGTCCCGATCGCCGAGGGTCGAGCTCACCGACGGGTCAATCGAGAGTTACTGGGCGCCATTGCATCGGCCGGACTTCTCGAACGGCTTTTCGCCGATCATGGAGTATCGGCAACCGACCTATGCCGGATCCGCCAGGGTCTCGCCCGAGTATGCACCGAAGCAGAGACGGCCTTCGCCGTCCAGGGTCTTGGAGGCATCCCTATTCACCTCTCTGAGAACGAGAACATCAAGGCGAGGTGGATGCCGGCGATTCGCTCTGGGGAAGCCGTAGCGGCATTCGCTCTCACCGAACCTGGCGCCGGCTCGGACGCTGCCAACCTCATGATGAGTGCCGAGGCCGACGGTGATGGATATCGTCTGAGTGGCGAAAAGACTTACATCTCCAACGCCCCCGACGCAGACGTGGCAACAGTGTTCGCCCGTACCACTGAGAACGCCGGGCACCGGGGGATCACGGCCTTTGTCGTACCCACCTCACTCGATGGAATCACGGGCGAGTCGATCGAGATGATCTCGCTGCATGCGCTGGGTCGATGGATGTTCGATGGCGTCTACGTCCCCGCTGACCACGTCCTCGGTGAGGTTGACCACGGCTTCACGGTCGCCATGCAAACCCTGGATCTGTTCCGGCCAAGCGTTGGCGCGTTCGCATTGGGAATGGCGGAAGCCGCGCTTCAGATAGCAGTGGAGCACGCCGCCAGCCGCGAGGCGTTCGGCACACCGATCTCCGAGTTTCAGGGGGTATCCCACCAGCTGGCTGATGTTCGGGTGGCGATCGCAGCCGCTGAGCACCTCATCTACTCAGCCGCGGAGACATACGACTCGGGTGACCGCCAATCGCTCACGGGCAAGTCCGCCATGGCCAAGCTCCACGCCACCGAGACGGCACAGAAGGCGGTCGACGTCGCCATTCAGGTTCTGGGTGCCCGCGGTCTGGAGGCCGATTCGACACTCGCTCACCTTTACCGTGAGGTGAGGGCTCCTCGAATCTACGAGGGGACGTCAGAGATCCAGCGCAACATCATCGCCAGAGAGATGTTTCGAGGACGGCTCTAGCGGTTAGACGACGGCGGCACTGGCCCGGACCATCACACACGCCTCGGCCAGCCACTCGAACTCTCCGGCTTCGAGAACGTCCTGCATCTCCTTTGAGAAGGCGCCTGGCTGAATCCAGATGTTGCGAATACCTGCGCCGGCGCAGTCCCCCAGAACGTCGATGCCCCGCTTCGCCGGCACGACGAGAACAACGATCGTCGGCTTCTCCGGGAGGTCAGAGACCTTGGCCCAGCACACATCCCCGTCGACAGACTCGCGATAGGGATTGACCGCAAAGACAGGAAATCCCTTGCTCTTCAGATCGCGGTAGATGATCCCTCCGTACTTGGTGGGGTGATCGGTCGCCCCGACCACGGCCAGTGACGTGCCGGGCTCGGTGAGGAGAAGGGTTAGGTTTTTCATGTCTTTCTAAACGCTAACCGGGTCACGAGAGATTCCCAGAAAACAGCTGCTGTGGTTCTATCCCCTTTAGCAAAGTGGTGCCAAAGGCACTGGTGATGCGACTAATGATGGTGGCGACCCTCATCGTCGAGCCGAGCGCCGATGTGCCGATCTCGTTGTGATGCCGGCGTCAAATTCCATATCTTCGATTTCGGTCGAGAAATCGATCCCCTTACATCGGCGGTCGGTGACGGTCGCCTTGATTTCGTTGCACATCAGCGATAACTCGTGGTTAGTGCGTTAGAAGATGGCTGATGGCGTGGTTTCTCAAGCCGAGGCGCGTTCCCCAAGGGTGGATCTACTGCTCTTTGCCTTGCTCTAGTTGCGGGCGGCCTTCCACGCCTCCCGCAACTTCACCTTCCCTCCGGTGCGCAGCAGCGCCCCGGTGTACACCCGTGCGCCGATCCGCACCAGCAGGTAGATGGCCGCCAGGACCAGAACGACGGACAAGGCGACCTCCCAGAAAGGGGCGTTCCCAACCGCGGAGCGCACCGGCATCACCATCGGGGCCCAGGGCGGGAAGAACGAAGCCAGCCGCACAACGAGGAGATCGGGGCTCTCAATTGCCCGCACAGCGATGAAGAACCCCGGCAGCACAAGGAGGGTCGGCAGCACCGCCACACTCCCCAGGTCCTCCTGGCGAGAGACGGTGGCGCCGAGCGTCGCGTTTATGAAGGCGTACAAGGTGTATCCCAGTAAGAACCAGAAGATGACCCCACCGATGATCTCGGCACCAAGACTGGGAAGCGAGACATCCGGAATCTCGATGATTGAAACCACCACGGCAACGGTGGCCGCCAGCACCAGTAGCTGCGTCAGGCCGAGCGCTCCGATGCCGAGCACCTTGCCGACCAGGACCTGGGCAGGCTTGACCCGCGACAGCACCACCTCGACGACTCGGTTCTGCTTCTCCTCCACCGTTCCCACCGCCACGAACTGGCCGAAGACGATGATCGACACGTACAAGATGAACGTCCCGACGAAGGCCGCGATCTGGCGTGGCTCCTCCTCGGGATCCGGAGCCACGAGCGTCCGCTGGGTCATTTGGGTCGGCGCCACCAGCCGGATCATCTCCTCATCGGTGAGCCCGAGCTCCTCCATCACCACCCGCTGTTCCGCGGCCGCCACCGCCCCGGTCACGATCGTGGCGGTGCGGAGCGACTCGTCCTTATGCCACACCAGCTCGCTGGCATCGACGAGTACCACATCGATGGATTCGTCGTTCAATGCTTCTTCTGCCTCCACAATCGTCCTGAACCGGGTGATGGTGACCTCCACATCGAACGCGGTAGCCTGTTCATCCAGGCCGCTCTCGAGCCCGGTCGGTTCGGAACCGACGAGGCCGATGTCGATGGGCTTCTCCTCATCTTGGAGGAGCAGGATGATGGGGCCGGCGAGAACGACGACGACCACGATGATGGCCATGGTCACTAGGAAGGCCCGGCTCTTGGCTCGCTGGATGAATTCACGGCGAGCCAGCAGGATCACCTGTCGATAGCGGCTCATCGCTTCACCGCCTCTCTGAACAGATCCGACAGGGTCGGAGGCTCGAAAGTGAAACGGTCGACCTCTCCGGCTGCGGTGGCAGCGGCGAGGATCTCCCCCACCGGCGCGCCCTTTCCGACAACGGAGTGAAATCTTCCCTGCTCGTCGACGATCTCGACGCTGCCGGTATTCGGCACCCAGGGCCGGCCGTCAACCACGACATCGAGGCGTCTCCGAGACGATCTGGTCTTCAGGTCATCAAGCTCGCCGCTGAGCACCACCCGACCGTGATCGATGATGGCTACGTCCTGGCAGACGTCCTCCACCAGATCGAGCTGATGGCTGGAAAAGACGATCGCGGCGCCCCGGTCGGCAAGGTCTCGCAGGATGCCGGTCACCTCCACCACTGCCAGGGGATCGAGGCCCGAGAACGGTTCGTCGAGGATCAGCACCACCGGGTCGTGAACGAGCGCCACAGCCAGCTGCACCCGCTGCTGATTGCCGTGGGAAAGGTCGTCGACCTTGTCGTTCGCCCGCTCGGCCAGCCCTAGGACCGCCAGCCATGAATCGGTGGCCTCGCCGGCGGCGTCGGCACTCAACCCGGACAGACGTCCGAAGTGGACCAGCTGCTCTCGCACCCGCATCTTGGGGTAGAGGCCTCGCTCCTCCGGCATGTATCCGAAGCGGAGCCGATCCTGGTCGGTCACGGCTCGACCTTGCCAACGCACCTCGCCGGCGTCGGGTCGGACCAAACCGAGGATGCATCGCATGGCCGTCGTCTTCCCGGCACCGTTAGGGCCCAGAAACCCCAGGATACGTCCTGGAGCAACCGCGAAACTGGCGCCGGCCAAAGCGACAACATCGCCGTATCGCCTCTCAAGTGCGTCTATCGAGAGAATGGTTGCCTCCGAAGCTCGAGTGTCATCTTTGCAGCCAGGAACCGAGACCCCATAACAGCGCTCGCCCATCACCCGTTTGGAGCCCCGGAAATGTGCACGATAACCGGCAGGGCCATCGGGGAGCCACGCTGAGTGGTGAATGTGGCAAGTGGAGAGCGCACTCGAAGTGCCGATCTGGCGCACCTGCTGGAGTCCTCGTTATTACGCGAGATCAGGGTGATCGGTGTGCAGACCCATCTAGCCCCAGTTGCCCCACCGATATGACAGATATCATCGCCACGGCGGTGCCCCCGTTGACGGCGATGCCACAAGAGGGGTGGCCATCAGCCGGGTTAGCGGCTGCATCGTGAAACCAGGCGACTCCCGAGCCCGCGGATTCCCCTGTGCTCGACGAGCTGGAATTCGACCTGGGTCTAAATTTCTTCATCATCTTTCGTCCTTCTCACTGAGCGAACGGACATTGGTTGACCGGCAGCACAATGCCCGGTGGTGCCTACGTCTCTCTTTCGATTTGCTGACGAACCGCTAAACCCGAGCCTGGCGCAAGGCCGCCGTCCGCTTACTCGTAGGCAATGGCCTCCAGCACATCGAGGTTGGAGGCTCGCCAGGCTGGGAAGATGGCGAAGACGACGCCGAGTAGACCGGTGGCGATGATCCAGACTGCCAACGTGCCGAATGGGATAGCGAAGGCGCTGAATCCCTGGTCAGCCAGCGCCTGCAGGATCGCCCAGGCGAAGAACACTCCTATCACGACGCCGAGCGCAGAACCGAACACTGCGATGATCGACGCTTCGGAGCGCACCATCCGTCTTGTCTGCCGGCGGCTGAGACCGACGGCTCTCAGCAAGCCGATTTCTCGGGTCCGCTCGAACACCGACAGCGTCATGGTGTTGGTGACGCCGAGCAGCGCAATGATCACCGCGAGGCCTAGCAGCCCCGTGACCAGGTCGAGAAGCTGATTGATCTGCTCCTCGACATCGGTCTGCAGCTCGTCGAATGTCTGTACCTGGGCGGTGGGAACGTCTTGGGACAAGACTGCCAACCTGGTCTTCACCTCCTCTGGCGAGAAGCCCTCGGCGGCTCGCACGTATACCTGTGCGTCGGACTCGACCTGGTAGTTTTCGATCCAGTCCTCTTGGGAGATGGCAATGACCCCGTTCCAGGCATCGCCCACTGCGATGCCGACCACGGTGAACGTCCTCATGCCAGTCGCTTCGAAGGTGAGCTGAAGCTCCGAGCCGATGGAGAGCGAGTTGTCATCGGCGACCCCCCGATGGACTACGACTTCGCCACCACCGGGAGTGAGGCGACCCTCGGAGTCTTCGGGCGGAAAGAAGTCGGCAAAGTTGGCCTCCACACCGGATACGAACGTCTCGCTCTCACCTAAGAGAACCGCTCCGACCTGTAGTCGGGTCACTTCGGCCACGCTGTCATCCTGGGCGGCCCGCGCTGCGAGCTCTGTGGTGAACGACGCGCTCGGGTCGAATTCGTTGGTTGATCGGATGATGACACTGGCCTCGATGTCGCTTCCGATGATCTCGTCGACGGTCTGGCGGATCGACGCCGCCATCACCGAAGCCAGGGTCACCAGGGTGACACCAATCATCAGCGCCGCAGCAGTCGCCGAGGTGCGGCGTGGGGTACGGATGGCGTTCTCCTGTGCCAGCTTGCCCGGAATGCGGTACAGCCTGGCGAACGGCCAACCGATTACCCGCGCCATGGGCCGAGCGAACAGTGGGCTCAGGATCGACACGCCGATGAAGACGACGGCTGCTCCAACACCCACGTAGACGATCTCGGGTGGTCCCGCATCAAGATCTACGAACAGACCGAAGAAAAGCACCGAAAGACCCAAAACTGTCACCGTGGAGCCGACGATGGCACGGGTGGTCAGCGTTTTTCGACGCGGGGCGACGAGGTCTTCGCGGAGGGCCGCGATCGGTAGCAGCCGCGAGGCTTTTCTGGCGGGGAGGATGGCCGATATCACAGTCACCCCCACGCCTACGATCAGGGCAACCACGATCGTCCGCGCTTGCAGTGTCGGCGCCGCCGTCGGTAGGGCAATCCCGAATGCTTCGAAGGCTGCCCTGAGTGCGACCGCAATACCAAAGCCGACGCCGATACCCACGATGGACGCAAGCGTCCCGATCACAACCGCCTCGGTCAGCACCATCCGGTTCACCTGCCGCGCCGTGGCGCCCAGGGCCCTGAGCAGGGCCAGCTCCTTGGTCCGCTGGGTCACGGTGATGCGAAAAGTGTTGGCGATGATGAACGTTCCGACAAACACAGCAATGAAGCCGAAGGTCAGCAGGAAGGTATTGAAAAAGGCGAGCCCTTCCTGGATCTCGCCCGCCTGCTCCTCGGCGGCTGTCTGACCCGATAGCGCCCGTGCGCCTTCGGGAAGCGACGGCTCGAGTCTGGCGATTACTTCAGCGACGCTCGCACCAGGGACGACCTGGATGCTGGCACCGGTCAGCTGATCTTCGCGGTCTAAGAGAACCTGAAGTGTCTCGAGGTCGAACAAGGCCGAGGTGGCACCACCTAGATTGTTCATCCCACCGAAGCCGGCGACCCCCACCAAGGTGTACCCACTCGCCGGACTGGTTGGAGCTACCACGAAGACGGTGTCTCCAATGGCGAAGCCGTTGTCGGTTGCCGTTCGGGCGTCGATCACCACCTCTTCGGGTCCTAGTGGGTACCTGCCCGAGCGAAGGTTGAATCCGCCGGTACCCACATCAGTTTCCGTGAAACTGAAGGCGAGCTGTGGTGGCCCTCCGCCGCCGATCGGTTCTCCATCCTTGTCGAGGACCACGACCCCCAGTCCTTGGAGGAACGGAACCAGCTGGTCGACGTCTTCGACCTCGCTCAACTTCTGGATCTCTGACTCCGGCAAATAGACGCCTTCTCCGAACTGCAGCTGCGAATCGGCTGAGATCACGATGTCGACGCCACGGAAGGCGTCTTCGAAGATGCCGTCGAACGCCTTGTTGATGGTGTCGGTATAGACGAAAGTTCCCGAGATGAAGCCCACCCCGAGGACGATTGCCAGGCCCGTCAGGCCCAGCCGCAGTTTGTGGGCCCAAAGGTTCTTCAAGGTGACGCGAAGCATCGTCAGGCCTCCAGCGACTTGATACGGTCGAGCACCCGGTCGGGCGTCGGGTGGGTCATCTCGTCCACGATCCGGCCATCCTGGAGGAATACCACCCGATCCGCGTAGCTGGCTGCAATCGGGTCGTGGGTGACCATCACGATCGTCTGACCGAACTCGCGGACCGCCTGAGCCAGGAGGTCGAGCAGCTCGGCACTCGAGGTGGAGTCGAGGTTGCCGCTCGGCTCGTCGGCGAATATCAGTTCCGGTCGACTAGCCAGCGCGCGGGCAGCCGCCACTCGCTGTTGCTGACCGCCGGACAACTCGGCCGGACGGTGTCCGAGCCGATCACCGAGCCCCAGGTTCTCGATCACCGAGTCCAGCCAGGCCTGGTCGGGGTCACGGCCGGCGATGTCGATAGGGAGAGTGATGTTCTCCAGCGCCGTCAGAGTAGGGACCAGGTTGAAAGCCTGGAAGATGAACCCCACCCGGTCGCGTCGCACCTCGGTGAGCTCCCGGTCCTTGAGATCGCCGAGGTCCTGATCACCGATAAACACCTGACCCGACGTCAGATGGTCGAGTCCGGCCATGCAATGCATCAGGGTCGACTTGCCCGAGCCGCTCGGACCCATGATCGCCGTATAACGCTCCCGCTGGAACTCGACTGATACACGGTCGATCGCGGTCACAGCGGTATCACCTGATCCAAAGATCTTGGTCGCTTCCACGGCTCGGGCGGCAGACGAGGTTATCGCGACGGCCTCGAGCTCGTCGAGGGTCCTCTCAAGGGCGTGGTTAGTCGTCATTTGAGGATCCACGGCCCAACCGCAGCCGACACCGCCTCAGCCCTCCACCTGTCTATGGCAGTGGTCGAGTCGGTTCTCGCCGGACTGGAACGGTCCGAAAGGTTGGCTCCAGGCGCATTCCGTCCCGAAGTCCCGGGTCGTGAATGGGTCGACGAGCTGGAATTCAATCTGGGTCTAAGTTTCTTCATCATCTTTCGTCTTTCTTACTAAGCGAGCGAACATTGTTTGACCGGCAGCAGATCCCGGGTGGTGCTTTACGGTTCTCTTTCGATTTACTGACGAACCGCTGAACCCAACCGAGCCGGGCCCGAGGCCGCCGTTGGATCTCGGTAGGGTTGGGATGTGTCTGGCTTGTTAAGACACGGCAGGTCCGTACTCGGGTGGGGCGGGTAGTGCCTCCGCTTCCTCGACTTCTTCTGGCTTGGCCTCGGACAGCGGTTGCTGCCGGGCGGGCATCGTCCTGGCCACCACCAGGGCTCCGAGGAGGGTGACGGCGGCGCCTATGAGTATCGCCAGGCCAAAGGCGTCTGTGAACGCTTCGGCTGCGGCGGCGGACAGCGCCGCGCCGGACTCGCCGGGGAGCGAGGCGGCGATCTGGAGTGCAGCTCCCACCGAGTCTTTGGCCGCTGCGGCCACCTCGGCGGGCAGTGCGGTCACCGCGGCGGCGACCCTGCTGGAGTAGATCGAGTTCATTGCCGAGCCGATCACGGCGATGCCAAGAGCGGTGGCTATCAGCCTGGTTAGATCGTTTATGGCTGACCCGACGCCCGCCTTCTCTTCGGGTACCGAGCCCATCACCGCCTCGGTGGAGGGGGCAAAGATGATGGCCGCGGCGAACCCCACCAGAGCGATGACGACTCCTACAGCCCAGTAGGGGGTGTCAACCTCCCACAACAGCATCAGGGGCATGGTCGCGGCTAGGAGCAGCATGCCTCCGCTGACGACCTTGGTGGTTCCGTAGCGGAGCGCCAGCATCTCGCTGCCGATGGCGCCGACCATCAGACCCAGCGACGCCGGGAGGAACCGGATTCCCGCCTCCATTGGGGTGTAGCCCTGTACGAACTGGAGGTATTGGGTGAGGCCAAAGATCATGGCGGCTATGGCGAAGAACGCCACGCTGATGGCTGCGGCGCCGGTGGAGAACCGGGCTCGCCTAAAGAAGGCAAAGTCCAGCAGCGGGTACCTGGTTCGGGTCTCGCGGATGGCAAAACCGATGCCCAACAGGACCGCGGCCACCACCGATGCCAAAATCTGGGGAGATGTCCACCCTTGGGCGGGTCCCTCGATGATGGCGTAGATCAACGCTGCGATCGCCCCCGCCGATAGGATCGCGCCCGGTATGTCCAGCGGCTTGGCTTCCGGATCCCGACTGTCGGGTACCAGGAACATCGTGGCCACGAGGGCGAGCCCGGCGATCGGCACGTTCACCAGAAACACCGAACCCCAGTAGAAGTTCGCCAGCAACAGCCCACCGAGGACCGGGCCCAGGAAGAGACCGATCCCCGCCAGAGCAGCCCAGATGGAAATCGCCTTGGCCCTCTCCTTACCTTTGAACACGTCGACGATTATCGAGAGGGTCGCCGGCATCATCATCGCCGCTCCGACTCCCATCACGGCGCGGGCAGCGATCAACTGCCCGGTGGTGTCCACATACGCCGCGGCGAGCGACGCGACACCGAACACCACCAGCCCGGCTTGGAGCATCCGTGCCCTGCCGAAGCGGTCACCCAGGGCGCCCATGATCAGCAGAAGACCACCAAAGACCAGAATGTAGGAGTTGACGATCCACTGCAGACCGGACGCCGACGCCCCCAGCTCTTGTTGAAGGGTGGGCAGCGCCACGTTGAGGATCATCTCGTCAATCGTCTCCAGCACCAGAGTCACCGAGACGACAGCAAGGGTCCACCACCGCAGACGGTGTTTGCGCAGTTCGGCCGGCGATTGTGCCTCCTGCTGGCCTCCGCCGGTCTGTTTCTGGGTCGCTTCGAGTGTCATCGTGAAACCTCCTCGCCGTCAGCAACGGCTGGTTCGTGAAACCAGGCGACTCCCAAGTCGGCAGATTCCCACTTGAAGAGACCCACCTGATTCCTTATAGTATGTTTGGTATAGAACATCATGTCTGATAACAAACAGTATGTATCGGACACTGGGGTGTCAACAGTCAAAAGCGCCGAACCGTGCGGTACGGGACACACCCCAGCAATTGCCCGGAAACCGAGAAGGTGACAATGACCAACGAGCGACCACCAGACCGGCGGGTGCGCCGAACCAAGCAGCGACTCGACGACGCGCTCGAGTCGCTCATCATCGAGAAGGGCTACGACAAGATCACGGTGCAAGACCTCATCGACCGGGCCGACGTTGGCCGGTCGACGTTCTACGCCCACTACGAGACAAAAGACGATCTTCTCATCAGCTGGACCCAGCTCGCCGATGACATGGAGCTGCACATGGCACATGAGCAGCTCGACGCCGGGTCGGCCATGCCGAGCCTCACCCTGTTTCGCCACCTGGGCGAGCACCACCATCTATACAAGGCGATGCTCGGCGGTCGCGGGATCGATATCGTCACCGAGATGATCCACAGCACGTTGCTGGGTCACGCCACATCGGTGCTGGAACGGCGCCCGGACGCCAACGACCAGACCACCATCCCGATCGAGGTTCGAGCAGGGTTCCTCGCCAGCTCGCTCCTCGCACTCCTGACCTGGTGGCTCGACAACGACAGGCCTTATCCACCCGAGAGGATGGACGAGATCTACGAGGAACTCACCAAAACCACATAGGTCTCCAGGGGCCGAACCTGGAGTTCCCCCTCTGGCCGGACAAGATTGTGATGCGGCCATGGTTTTTTTGGTGGGGTGACGGTAGTGGTCCTCCCACGTGGCGAGGAACGATTCTGCGGGAGCGTTGTCCCAGCACACTCGAGTGCGGCCCAGCGCCTGAGAACACTCCGTGACGGTGACAGAGCTCGGCGAACTCCTCTGAGGTGTATTGGGTGCCCCGGTCGGAGTGGAAGACGACACGGGTCACGTTTCAGCCGCGGGTTCCCACCGCTTCGCTAGAACGTCACCCACCAGTTGGGGAACGCATATCGGTGGCCGTTGACATCCCGAGGAAGCGCCGAGACGCCAGATCCTCAACGAAGCTGAAATATAGAGGGCTGCCGCCTGCTGGTGGTTCAGGTCGCGTGGGCCGCCAGCTTCGCTTTGACGATCCGGTCGACCACGATCTCGGGGACCGGGTCCAATCGCAGATTGAAGACGTTGATCTCCTCGCCGCATTCGGAGCACACGCCCTGGCTGTGCATCACGCTGTCACAGGTGGTGTGGATCAGCCGCACCGGCGGCTCGTTCTCCGTCTCCCACTTGTCGCCCCATGCGAGGAGGGAGGTGAGGACCGGCACAAGATCCCGCCCCTTCTCGGTCAGCCGGTACTCGTACCGCGACGGATGCTCGTGGTACCGCTCCTTGCGCATGATCCCGGCGTCGACGAGCTTGGTGAGACGTTTGGTCAGGATGTTCCGGGCGACACCGAGACTCGCTTGGAAGTCGTCGAAGCGGCGGACGCCGTAGAACGCGTCGCGCAGGACCATGAATGTCCACCGTTCTCCGATATGTTCGAGTGTTCGCGCCACAGAGCAGTCGAGATTGTCGTAGCGGTTGGTATCCGTCTCGCCGGATTCTGTCGGTGTCATGTTGACATCATATACGAGTGGGTTGCATTTCGCAACGGACTATGGCATAGTGGGTTGCACAACGAGACTCACTAAGGAGGAGCACATGATGCAGAAGTACAGGAACCGAGCGCGACAGGCTGTTAAAAGACGGATCGAGATCAAACTCGATGGGTTCGAACTCGGCCTCTCGCCCGAAGAGGTCATCGCCGATCTCAACTTCGGGGTTGGTCCGATCGCAGACACCACCAGGTTGGCGCAGAAAGACCGACCTGAAGTCGGGAGGGTCGCATGAGTAGAAGGGAGGCGGTGGTCCTGAAGACGATAAGCGTCGGCCTCGCAGGCCTCTCCTACGTCGCACCAGCGCTGGCAGGCCGTATCGCCACCTATCTGTGGTTCACGCCGTTCCCGCTCGCTCGGCCTCGGTCACCACAAATTCCACCGGGGGCACGGAGGATCACCTTCGAGTCGGCGGGATCGGTGGTCCACGGGTACGAGATAGGCGATGGTTCGCGAACGGCTCTCCTGATCCACGGATGGGCCGGGTCGTCGCGGCAATACCGCCGGATCGCCCTGAGACTCACAGAGCAGGGCTACCGATGTGTGGTCATCGACCTCCCAGCTCACGGCATCGAGGCCGGGCGTTCCACGCACGCCTTCGAGATGGCGGACGCGATCGAGATCGCTGGAAACGCTCTTGGCAAGGTCGACATCGTCGTCGCGCACTCGCTCGGGGCAATGGCCACAGCAGTGGCCATGCAACGTTCGCTCAGAGCCGACAGGCTTGTGCTCGTGGCCCCCGGCCTGCGGCCCCATAAAGCTCTCGAATCGTTCGTGGCGACCCTTCGGCTTCGGCCCGTGGTCGCCAAGGCTGTTGAGCGCTCGATGGAGGACAGATTCGGCGAAGATCTGTGGGACCGAATGCCGAAAGGGATGCTCGACATGAGCGTTCCCGGCCGCACGCTGATCATCCACGATGTCGATGATGACCTGGTGCCGATCGAAGAGGCGGAGCTGTTGTCTGAAAGTTGGGGGGTGGGGCTTGTGAGCACACGGGGCCACGGGCACAATGGCGTGCTCCGGGCATCTGAGGTCATCGACCAGATCGCCACCTTGGCTTCTGCCGAGCCA
>Ga0209988_10000569_pt1 | contig 23253 bp, 17 predicted proteins | sample N075metaG_FD_183115 | JGI IMG/M metagenome (GOLD analysis project Ga0209988, IMG submission 183115) | Deep subsurface microbial communities from Kermadec Trench to uncover new lineages of life (NeLLi) - N075 metaG (SPAdes) (version 2) | ecosystem: Environmental > Aquatic > Marine > Ocean trench... | reverse complement strand
CTTCTTGGATTGGCGTTTGTCGGCATTGGCCTCTCGGCATTTACGGTCAATGAACGTGACCTGGCGATCAAACTGCGGCTTGGTGAAGTTGTGGAGTCCGGCTACGAGCCCGGGCTCTACTGGAAGATTCCGGTCTACCACACTATCCGTAAGTTCGAGAAGCGAATCATGACGATCCAGGATCGGCCCGATCGAATATTCACGGCAGAGCGCAGGGCGTTGCAGGTCGATTTCTTTGTCAAATGGCGAATTATCGACGCAGTGAATTTCTATACGGCGACTGGCGGATCCGAAATCGTCGCCAGCAATCGCCTGTCAGAAATCATCAAGAACGCAATCGTCACCGAGTTCGGTAAACGTTCAGTTCAGCAAGCAATTTCGGTCGAACGGGCTGAGTTAATGCAGGATATGCTGGCGACGGCGTCCGCCGCGGCAGTCGGTCTGGGCGTGGAACTGGTCGATGTGCGGGTCAAGCAAGTTGAGTTCCCGGAAGACGTCAAAAACGCGGTCTACCGGGAAATGCGCGAGGAGCGTGCCCGCGTTGCCGCGGAATTGCGTGCGCAGGGAAGACAGACTGCTCAGGAAAAAACATCCGGGGCGGACAGGGATCGTACGATCATACTCGCAGATGCTTATCGGGACGGCCAGCTTGTTCGTGGCAAAGGCGACGCAACGGCCGCCGAGATTTACGCGAACGCCTACAACAAAGATCCCGAGTTTTATGCGTTTTATCGCAGCATCAACGCCTACAAGAAATCCGTAGGCAAGCCGGGCGATATCCTGGTGCTTGATCCGAACAACGAATTTTTCCGCTACCTGAACCAGTCGAGCGGCAAGCAACAATAAAGTCCGGATAATCGATTCAAAGAAACATTACGGCTGCCGTTACACAACGGCGGCATCTATTTCATGAGTGGCTGAAATGTGGCAGGACGTTTTGACGGCCTTTGCGCTCTACCTCATTATCGAAGGCATGATTCCATTCGTCGGACCTGATTTCTTCCGCCGGACAGTAGCCAGGCTGGCGGAGCTTGACGACAATCACTTGAGAACCACCGGGCTCACCATTATGGCGAGCGGCCTGTTGCTGCTGTTCGTCGTTCGATCATGAAGGGTTCGCTGATGCCACTCCTGTCCCATCAACTCAGGATCGCAACAAGACAACGATTGATGAAACAACGAAGATCGACGATCGCCCGATTAGGAAGGGCTCTTGCGGTAAAGTAAACAGAACTGCAGGAACCCTTCCTAATCGGGCGAACACGACAAGCATGTCCATTCGAATATGATGTGTCCACAAATAAAGCAGCATTAGTTTGTAGGGCAGCAGTGCGCTGATCCGGGAATCGGGATGGGAAAGAACGTAGTAGTCATAGGTACGCAGTGGGGCGACGAGGGAAAAGGCAAGATCGTCGATCTTCTGACGGAAAAAGCGTCCGCGGTTGCCCGTTTTCAGGGCGGTCACAACGCGGGTCACACGCTGGTGATTTCCGGCAAGAAAACCGTGCTGCACCTGATCCCGTCGGGCATTCTGCGCGAGGGCGTGCTTTGCCTGATCGGTAACGGCGTTGTATTGTCGCTTGATGCATTATTAGGCGAGGCGCAGGAACTCATAGACAATGGTGTGCCGGTGTTCGATCGTCTGCGCGTCAGTCCGGGCTGTCCACTCATACTGCCGTCACACGTGGCGCTCGACGTTGCCAGGGAAAAAGCGCGAGGCGTATCAGCCATCGGCACCACCGGACGTGGTATCGGTCCGGCATACGAGGACAAGGTGTCGCGACGCGCGCTCAGGGTGTCCGATTTGTTTGATCACGAGAAGTTTGCCGCAAAGCTTGGCGAGATCCTTGATTACCACAATTTCCTGCTGCAAAACTATTTCAAGACAAAACCTGTTGATTATTCACGCACACTGGACGTGGCATTACAGGCCGCGGCAACGATTGCTCCGATTACCGCGGACATTACGCAGATACTTCAGGATCTTGCAAATGATGATAAGAGCATCCTGTTTGAAGGCGCACAAGGGACTTTCCTCGACATTGACCATGGAACTTATCCATACGTGACATCATCGAACACCGTTGCTGCGGCGGCCAGTACCGGCACCGGTATCGGTCCATTGCATCTGGATTACATACTCGGTGTCGTCAAGGCGTACACCACACGTGTCGGCGCCGGCCCGTTTCCGACCGAGCTATTCGACGATATGGCCAGGCACCTTGGTACCGTTGGTGCGGAATTCGGAGCGACCACCGGCAGGCCGCGGCGTTGCGGCTGGTTCGATGCCGTCGCGTTGCGGCGATCAATCGTCAACAGCAGTGTGTCGGGGCTTTGCGTCACCAAGCTGGATGTGCTCGACGGTCTGGAAACGGTTCGCATTTGCGTGCGCTACGAGATCGACGGCGAACCCATCGCAGGATTGCCGGCACACGTGGACCGCTTCGCGGACTGCCGGCCGGTCTACGAAGAATTGCCAGGCTGGTCAGAGTCGACGGTCGGCGCAACCGCCAACAGCGATCTACCGGACAATGCGCAGAAATATCTCGCAAGAATAGAGGCACTGGTTGAGGTGCCGATCGATATCATCTCAACCGGGCCGGATCGCGAGCAAACTATCGTTAGACGGCATCCGTTTGCCTGAAGGCTTATTGCAATGTCAGGATAAAAAGACCATTGGATACATCGCTGGCGATGATATTGCCCGAGGGCAGGTAGGGGTACACGCTCCAGAGGCCATCAAAATCAACGGCATCACTGTCCGGAAAAGAATCCAGAAACGCGATTTCCGTAATTTCGCTGTTCGACAGGTCACCGATCTCGAGTACTCGCACCCCGGAAGTGTAGTTCGCCTGAAAAATGCGATTGCCGAGTATGTAAAGATTGTGATCGATCGATGCGGTTGCAGCCTCATACGCGAAGACATACACCGGGGCATCCAGGTCTAATATGTCGAATACGTGGGTTCGAGTTGGCACACTGAAATCGAGTTCGTCCAACTCGTCACCCAGCAGGAAATACCGATGGTCTTCGGTTAACCAGCCCTGGTGGGCAAAGCCGGCGTTGGGGTAACTGGTCGAGGAGATAGTGGTCGTTGCGGATATGTTGGTGACGTCTGCTATTTCAATGTGGTTCTCGTTCGAACTAAAACAGACTTCCCGGCCAATGTAGTCGATGTCCGGCCCCTGGTAAACAACGCATTGCACATCGTGAGTGGCGGCAGCTGCATGACAACCTCTAAACATTGGGTTGTTCGGCGTCGAGATATCGATGATGTGCAGGCCTCCACTACAATCGTTCGTGCCGACGGCATATGCGTATCCAGTTGCTTCATTGATTGCGAGGTTGTGCGCGTTTTCAAAATCGCTGTATATGGCATCGGCCATAAAATCCTCCGGTGACGTGACGCCTCGCAGGCGTGTCAGGTCAAAAACCTGCATACCGTGTGCGCCGGCACCGTCGGCCACGATAAACGCGTAGTCCATGTAGACCTTGATGTCTCGCCACGGCGCTTCCATCGTGTTGGTCGCAAGATGTCCGAGAAAGACGGGATTGTCAGGATCAGTCACGTCGACAAAAGCTGTACCGTTGGTGAGGCCCATTAACGCGTATTCGTTTCCAGTCAGAGTATCGACCCAACCCCAGATGTCATTGCCGTCACCACCGCCCATTGCGTCGTTGGGCACTCTTTTGCGCAAGGATAATCCGGAACACGCAAAGTCTCCGGCCATACCGCCGCTGCAACTGTCCGGTCCGGTGCTGAGTCCGGGTGGTGGCGGAGGTGGCGGTGTAGTTGTGTTGCCGCTGCCACCGCATGCGGCAGCGATTAGTGCTGTTACCGTCAGAGCAACCTGCCAGATACGTGAATTCATATGACCCGTGTTCGTCTTGTTATCAGAGGTTCGGCCTCGCATTCCCATTGACCACATGATTGAAAAACGAGATATCAAGGTAAGATCGCGCGCATTAGCAGCGGTTCCCCAGGACCGACAGCTATCGGTTTTCGTGTGCCCTTGCAGTCAGCTTCAGTTTCCGGATCATAGGCCAGCCGATACTGCAGGGGAACAGATCCATTGAATAACAGAGCACTGTGCTTCAAGGCGGGACCTTCGGCCTACAAGGACATCAAGACACGCGGCTTCTCGGAGGAGCGGATCGGCACTATCGCCGGTGCCTCCGGTGGCGCCAAGTGGCTGGTATTGAGCCAGCTGGACCGCGTCATTACGGAGAGAATCCTGCCCAAACTTTCCGGACCGGTGCATTTGATTGGATCCTCGATCGGTGCCTGGCGGTTTTGCTGTTATGCGCAACATTCACCGAGGAGCGCAATCGAGCGATTCGAGAAGGCCTACCTCGAGCAGACGTACAGCAATCAACCAGATGCCGCGGAGATCACCAGCAAGAGCCGCGAAATCCTGAAAGAATTGTTGGGGAAAAGCGGCCCGCAAGACATCGTTAATCACCGACTTTTTCGCACGCACGTCATGACCGTGCGCAGCCGCCTGTTTACGTCCACCGAATTGCGGCCGTTACTTGCGGCTGGGCTGTTCGCTGCAGCCGCATTGAATTTTGTCAGCCGAAAATCGCTTGGCCTCTTTTTCCGGCGCAGCCTGTTTTACGATCCCCGTGACCTGCCACCTTTTTACAATGCAAGCGGTTTTCCGCTTGACCGCATCAGGCTGACTGAAACAAACCTTATCGATGCAGTGCTGGCGTCCGCAGCCATTCCACTCGTTTTACAGGGCGTCAGGGATATCGATGGTGCACCCGAAGGTGTTTACCGTGACGGCGGCATCATCGATTATCATCTCGATCTTCCACTGAGCGACCCGGACCGGCTGACATTATTCCCGCATTTTTTCGAACAACTCATACCGGGATGGTTTGACAAAAAGTTGGCCTGGCGACGCCCGAATGCCAAACATACGGACCGCACAGTACTGATATGCCCGTCTGCCGAGTTCATCAATAGATTGCCCAACAGCAAAATTCCGGACAGAAGCGACTTCACAACGATGTCGCCGGCGCTTCGTGTGAAGGTCTGGCGATCCGCAGTTGCCGCGTGCGAGGAATTGGCCGAGGAACTGAATGATGTACTCGACAAGGGTCAGTTGCCGGCGCGGCTGGAGCGGTTGTAGCAGCGGCTTCAACCGCGAATTACTTTCTGAAGCGTGTGCAGCGCTTTGTCAGCATCTTCTGTACCGCATCCACATCTTCGTTCATCAGGAAATCCTTCGGATCCTTCCACCCGCTGAGCATCGCAAGATTGCGCTCGTTGACGACCAGGTATGCTTCACTGGTCTGCGATTCGATTTCCCAGCCCGGTACCACGACGACAGAGCGGACGCATACATTGTGTTTCAGTAATTTTCCGATCTCCTTCGCGAGCTGTCCGGACTTCGCACCGCAGCGCGCGACGGACATCGAAACGTCACCTGTCGCGAATGTCAATTTGTCGCCGCGCAGACTAACGGCATTATCTTTTCCGGGTTTCCTGGCAATGACGCTGACCGTGTAAATGCCGTGTTGTCCGACGACGACATTGTCGATGATGCCGGCACCATACGGTACGTCGTGGAACACACGATTCTGATTGGCAGTGAGCTTTTGCAATGCGTGGCCGGTGGCCATGTTGGCGTCACGTATGAACGCAAGACGCCGCTTCGCGACGGCGATGTGAAGCAAGCGATACGCGGTGTACAGGGCTGCGGCGCCGAAAAGCACCAGTACAAGGATCGATTGCCATTGCGGCAGGTCTTCAAACATTCCCTGCGGCGGCAACAGGTAATTGATTGCAAAAATTACCGAAAAGACCAGCCCTGCGATCAGAAAGAGTGATTGCTCACGCGCAAGTTGCTCCAGTTGATCGCGAAATCGCTGCGCAGCCTCGGACATGATGCTGTTGGGGAATCGGGTTTTCGGGCTAATGGATTGCGCAAATACATGCCAGGATTTAACGATGAGCAGAAATATAATCGTGCTTGCAAAAGCAATCGTGGTTGCGCCGCTCAGTGCTGCAAGACTCATGCAATCGGCTCCTGACTGTTTGGGTTTGAGTTTGCGAGATTAGCCGCAGGGACCGTGCACGCTCTGTGATGCAGGTCACAACAGCTGCCATTCGGTGGTTGGCATTGAGCCTGTCGCCCGCGTTATGTGAAAGGGATCACAGTTGCCCGCGTGATCTCCCTGCTACCGTGTATGCACATAGAATGTTCCTGTGCCGGCAGATACTTGTGGAGAAGATCATGAACATCGGACGGGCTGGGGTTCTTTCCTTAATTGCGCTGCTTGGGCTAAGCGGCTGCGCAACGATGAGTGCCGACGAGTGTGTCACGAGTGACTGGCATGCGATTGGATACGAGGATGGTGCGCGGGGCTATACCGCCGAGCAGCTCGGAAACCGACGCAAGGCCTGTGCCAAACACGGCGTTACGCCGGACTTCGAGTCCTATCAGGCCGGTCGAGAACGAGGGTTGCGGCAGTATTGCCAACCATCACGCGGATTCAGTCTTGGTGCAGGCGGCGCACGCTACAACGGCGTCTGCCCGGGTGACATGGAAGCCGATTTTGTCGACGCCTATAACTCAGGCCACCAGCTGCACACGCTGCGGTCCAGGGTCAATGGTGCGACGAATCGGATCAATGCCAAAGAACACGAATTGGACAACACTCACGATCGGATTCGTAGTACCGAGGCGCAGTTGATTGGTGTCGAAACCACTATCCAGGATCGGGTCCTGCTTCTGGCAGACCTGAAGGAATTGTCTGAGCGAACCGGACAGCTTGAAGCGGAGATTGCGGAGTTGATCGAGGAGCGGGCGATATCCGAACAGCAGCTAGCTGCTTACCAGGCTGTGATAGCTGACGCAGGCTTCTGATCCCGATAAGGGAAAAGGCCACGGGATCTGCCCGTGGCCTTTTTTATTCCCGTACTACAAGAAAAAATCTTGCGGATCGTCGTTCCGCCGGTCACCCCTGTGGCGTCGTTCCTTTCTGAATTCGCCCGTGTCACCATTAATGCTCTGGCGATACGGACTTCTGCGGTCACTTGCCTGGCGACGGTCTTTGTGATGAATAAAGTGGCATTTGCACTCCGGTACAGTGCATTCCGGCAATGGTATCCGTGGCGCCGTGCTGGAAAGGATTCGTTGACTCTTTATGGCTGCCGCGGCTTCGCAGGCGTTGCCCGAGGTTTCCAGGGAGACCGCGTGATATTTCGAATCAGGCTTCGCCTTGCCAGGTCGGCGTGGAAGGGGCGGACGCTTGTTGGTGGTCGCCATAGTCCGGCGAAACATAAAAATCAATAAGGTCAGGATGACGATGGCGGCAAGGCTGACTGCTATATTCATTTTCAGCTCCATCCTTTCTTATATTTGTAGCGGACAATGCCACTGTACCCCGGAAGCCACAATTTCGCACGATGATTTTGATCTATCCCGTACCCTCGAGGAGTCTTTACATGACCTCATCAACAATCATTTCCAACAATCTCGCCTGCACGCTTACGTCGAGCATTTCGCTGATTTCCTTCGATCGGGCAAGATCCGGAATGAATAAACGGTCAAGCAAATCATCGACAACGGGCTTGTGCGAGGTGGCAAGGTTGACTTCGCGATTGACCTGAAAACTCAATTTGTCGAAGTTTGCGGATCCGACGCAGGCCCATCCATCAAAAATCGCGGCCTTGATGTGGGTCATGCCCGGGTACTGATACACACGGATCCCGTTTTTCAGCATCTTGTTGATCGCGACCCGGTTGCTGGCATTGTGGGGACCGTGATTTCCTTCCGCGGGCAGGATCACCCGAACGTCAACACCCCGGCGACGGGCTTTGGCTAATTCGTAAAGAATGACGTCGTCAGAAAAATAGGCGTTTTCGATCAGGATGTAACTCTGTGAGCGCCGGATCGCCGCGAGCTGTGCGCGATAGATCTGTGAGTCATGAGTGGCCGTATACAATACGCGAATCGGGTAGCCGTGATCGTCGGCTTTGTTCTTCTCGCCGCGCAGGAAGGCGAAGAAATTGGCAACGTCACCGAAAACACTGGCCCTGGCCCATGCTTTGTTGGTGTCGTATTGCAGGTGATCGACGATGGGCCCGGTGACTTCCATCATGAGGTCGTGCCAGTCATAACGGTACTCGCGGCCAATGTTCATGCCGCCGATGAAGGCGAGCTTCTGGTCGATGATGGTGGTTTTTGTGTGATCGCCGGTCATCCAGGGGATTGCCCGGCTGCGGAATTTCACTTTAGAGTCCCGTTCCATGTATTGCTCCATGGACAGCGGCCCCTGGAAGTCTTTCGGCATGGACTTTGCGTCCGCCTGCGCTGCGGCCATTGTGCCAAACGCATCGACCAGGACCCTGACTCTGACGTCCTGCGATTTTTCCTTCAACACGTCAGCTACCTTCACGGCGTAGTCGTCGTTGTCGAATATATAAGTGCGGATATCGATTGATTCTTTGGCATCACCGACGGCTTCCAGCATGCGTGGGAAGTACTCTTTACCATCGATCAGGAATTCGATCGTACCCCTCGATGGCTTGCGGCCACTGATCCGGTCGAGGTCCTTTTCCCATTTCTCGAGATCCATCGAGTCGGCGTATGCGATCTCAGGAATAGGCTCACGCTCAAGGGCAGGAAACTGGACTGTGTTAAGTGCGGTGCGGCGGATCATGCCGGTGGCCGATTTCAGCGCGTATGAGGTCATTGACAGAAAATTGGATACGGGCCGGTTGATCGGATCGATGTGAACCGAACGGACAAAAAGGATGCGGGCCTGGGCGGCCATGGCGGACTTCCGGATCATCTTTTGGTTAACAGCCTGGTATTCGCTGTCGAGTGCGATCGGACCGCTTGCGGTGATCTCGGCGGCGATCGCCTGCTCATTAAATGCATCCGATAATTTAACCTTTGGCCGGCTAGCGCAACCGGTCAGTAACATGCTCACCAGGACGAATGTGGTGATCGCCCGGGCTGCTGTCCGGCTGTATTTTTCTGATTTTTTGGCGCTCCTGGTGGTCATCGTCTGTCTCCGGTCTGGTTCCATTTGCGGCGTTTGCCGCGTCCATGGATCCTTTGTAGAGATCGGCGCGATTGACTAACTGAGCGAAATCTTATGTTTCAGGGTCGGTTTGCTGAAGATGTGATGATCGACTCCTGAGGAAAGTAAAAACTTTATAAATCAATAAGATATGATAAACCTGACGACTCGGAAGGAGTTGCCGAAAGCACTCTGGATTGCTATTTCGGGCTCAGGTGGATCGTGAGCACCTTGTGAGCAAGCACTTTTTCACGGGGAAAGAGCAGCGGAACGGCGCCCTCGATAGTGGAGTTTGGTGTGGCAATGGTCCTGTTTTCGGGGGTGCTTGCCTATGCGACCGATGCTGGCCTTGCAGGTCGCGGCGTGTAAACGCCAAGAGAGCCGCCAGCCACATCGGCATACGGAAATTTCAAAAGGTCGCGAAAAAAACACCGGCCGAGGTCCGCGTCGGTATGATAAATAATCGAATGCGCAGCGGTCAACATACGATGTTTGACTGCACGTTTTATCCTGTAGGAGCTCGCCCCAGCGAGCGATTCATTTCAGGATTTCGTTTTTCTTCGCGTACTGCCAGCTCAGAAAACCCACGATGATAAACACTGCCCCGTAGACGAAAAGAAAAGCATCTCCAAGGATTTCCCGCGGAGTTACGCCCCAAAATAGTGCGAAAAAGGCGTGGCAGGCCGCAATGAAAAATATCCAGAAAAGAACGTGCTTGGCCCATCTTTCCCCGCGCATGCTACATCGGGCGAGATTGCCGAAGAAAACGGCTAGCACAAGCAGCATCGTCGGAATGACGAAGTGCCTGCCGATGATGAACGTCTGCAAGACGCCAAGTAGTGCCGCAATTGCAATAATCGCCGCGGCCAGGTCCAGTGAATGTTTTAAGGAAAACTGGTTCTTCATGATCTGCCCCAGGGGATCGGTGCGGACGCTCATTGCCGGTCCGGCGGTGTACCGTACGGATAGTAGTCACTCAAGGTAACGTTTTCATACGGCAAGGCATCCAGATGGATCGTGCCAACGAACGGGCCCGGTGCGTCCACGATGATGATGGTCTTAGCGTAGCCGGTTTCATCGAAACCGCGTCTGAAATGCACTCGTGATTTGACGACGAAAGAATCGAAATCGTCCGGATCAAGCGGCCCAAACTCCAGTTCCTCTGTCCACAATATCTGTTTCAACGCAGGTGTAATAATCAGTGAGTTACGATCGCCGAACTCGATAATCGCGACTTCATCGAAATCGACGCCAGGCCCGAGATAGGTCAACCTGCCGTTAATCGAAACTGGTGCACCGCTTGCCGGGCCGGCGAACCCGCCGACCTCCATATTGAACAGGTCACCGGCCTGCGCATTGCCCTTCTTCAACGCAGCAAGCACCCTTTCATCCCGGATCGTCGCAATCAATACGCCGCTCAGGCCCTGATCGACAACTTCGCGAAGGACGTGGGTGGCGTCTCCGCTGCGATCACTGTAATCCGCAAGCACGACAGGCGTCGCTCCGGCAGCGAAGGCATCCGCGGCTCTGCCTGCGGCGACTTCTGGCCGGGAAAACTCTTCTCCAAACAAATCCTCACGAACTCGCCAAAAGTAATCTGACATGTCGTCCGCAATTCGATCGGCGAGTTGCTGGTCGTTGTTGGTCATTACATGTACTGTCGCGCCAACGTCAGGGACATCTGACCACGGAAAACCAAAAAAAACACTGACGAATACGTCTTGTTCGCGTGCTTCCCAACGGCGGGCACGTTCCATGATGTCCATGGCCGGTGATTTGCCGGTCCATTGCACAACCGTTGGGGTGATGACGCCCGGTTTACGCGTGGCAGTCGTCGATTGATAAGTGCCGCGTGCCATGCGCACGAGCGATCGTGCCGACCTGGCGCCCTGGATGCCGGCATCATAGTGCGGGTAACGCTTGGTGACGAAAGCCATGTCCGCCCAGCGAAGAAACTCTTCGTCTTCGTTACCGTGCAGGTCGAATGACGCGACGATCGGAATATCAGGACCGACCACTTCACGAAACCGTTTCGCGATCTCGGCTTCAGGGCGCGGGATGTTTCTGACTGCCATCGCACCGTGCAACGCGAGATAGACACCATCGACCGGCAGCGCTTCGCGAAGATCCTCAAGCATAAGGTCCAAGAAGTGATAAAACGTATCTTCGGTTGACCAGCTTGCTGAGGATCCGCCGAATACTCGCGCCGGGGATTCCAGACCGATCAGCTCTACATCCTTGTATTCCATGGCGGCTGCGACGAATCCTCGTACATAGGGTCCGGCAGACAACACTTCATCTCCGACATATGGTTCGCGAATCCGCGTCCATCGCTCAATGTCGCTGTCACCGCCGGGACAGAACGTACAGGTCTCGTGGGCGAAAGTCATCACTGCGAAGCGCAGCCTGTCGTTACCCTGTTCTGCGACAGGTTCCTGTGTGCAACCCGTCGCGGTCAGTATTATCGTCGCCAACAGTCCGAGCATTGTTTTCATTTGAGTTCCCCCCAATTGTCGGCATCGATCGATGCCATCATACATATCATCGCTTTTCAATCATCACATTTGTGAACAGTTTCACAAATGTATCGATGCAGTTGCCATATATGCGACCAAAGACGACGCAGTAGACTGACACTAAAAATAGTTTCGGTATAATGCACATTGCAATGCAGCACGCCTATCTGCATACGGGATAAAACCTTGAGACTGCCGAAACCAATCTACGAAGCTCTGCCGTTTTTCCTGATCGGGGTCGGCATCCTGTTTATCACGCTGGTACTGAATCGCTATGAATATGCGCCCAGCCTGTTCCTTTGGCTGGTCGGATTATTCTGCGTTCTTGGTGGCACACTTCTTTTGACAATCCGCCTGATTTATCGCATTAAAATCAGAACTGAAGACGATAATTAAGCACGCATTCGGGATTCGCGCCGGCGCTCCGATTCCTTCAGTAATTTCTTCCGTAAACGGAGATTTTTCGGAGTTACTTCCAGCAATTCATCGTCATCAATAAATTCAAGCGCCTGCTCGAGTGAAAATCGCACCGGCGGCGTCAACACTATATTTTCGTCACTGCCCGCCGCCCGAATGTTGGTTAACTGTTTCGCTTTGGTCGGATTGACCACCAGGTCGCTTTGCCGGCTGTTAATACCGGTAATCATCCCTTCATAGACGGTCTGGCCATGGCCGATCAGGAGCCGGCCGCGATCCTGCAGGTTGTAAAGCGCGTACGCGAGGGCTTTGCCGGTGATCATCGACACGTGTACGCCGTTGTTTCTTTGACCAAGCGGTGCGGCCACATAATGATCGTATTTTTCGAATACGTGGTAGAGGAGGCCGGTCCCGGACGTGGCGGTCAGGTATTCCGTGCGGAATCCAATCAGGCCCCTTGTGGGGATTCGGTAGTCGAGCCGGACACGACCTTTTCCATCCGGATTCATCTCGAGCAGTTTTCCCTGGCGTTCAGCCAGGCGCGTCATCACGGCACCCTGATAGCTTTCCCCGAAATCGACGGTGAGCTGTTCCCAGGGTTCCAGCTTGACGCCATCTTCTTCGTGGATGATGACCTCCGGCCGGGAGACGGCGAGTTCAAAGCCTTCGCGGCGCATGGATTCAATCAGAACTGAAAGGTGTAACTCACCGCGCCCGGATACGCGAAACTTGTCCGGGTCCCCGGTCGCCTCCACGCGTAAGGCAACATTGTGTTTGACCTCCTGTTCCAGCCGTTCGCGAATCTGGCGGCTGGTCAGGAACTTGCCGTCCTGGCCGGCAAAGGGTGACTTATTAACCTGGAAGGTCATGCTGATCGTCGGTTCATCGATTGCCAGTGCCGGCAATCCTTCCGGATGGTCCCTGGGGCACAAGGTGTCGGAAATCGCGAGGTCGTCGATGCCGCTGAAGACCACAATATCGCCGGCAGTTGCTGATTCCCGTTTATGTCGCTCCAGGCCGTGATATGCGAATAGTTCCAGAATTCTTCCGTTGCGCGATGAACCGTCGGCTCGGACGATGCAGACCGGTGAATTCGTGCCGACCTGCCCTCGCTGCACGCGACCGATGCCGAGAACGCCGACATAGGGGTCGTAAGCGAGACTCGAGACCTGCAATTGCAGCGGACCGGCGTCATCAACGTCCGGCGGCGGTACCTTCGAGACAATCGCTTCGAAAAGCGGCGTCATGTCGCCACCGCGATTAGCGGAATCGGTACTTGCGTAACCATGCAACGCTGATGCATAGATAACCGGAAAATCCAGTTGCTCGTCAGTAGCGCCAAGGCGATCAAACAAATCAAAGGTCTGGTCCAGAACCCAGTCCGGGCGAGCCCCGTCGCGGTCAATCTTGTTGATCACGACAACCGGCTTCAACCCCCGGGCAAATGCCTTCTGGGTCACAAACCGTGTCTGTGGCATTGGACCTTCAACGGCGTCAACCAGCAGCAGTACGCTGTCGACCATCGACAGTACGCGTTCGACCTCGCCGCCGAAATCAGCATGTCCTGGTGTATCAACGATGTTGATGCGGTAATCACGCCAACGGACTGCTGTATTTTTCGCCAGGATGGTTATGCCCCGTTCACGCTCCTGATCGCTTGAGTCCATCACACGATCGGGCACGGCCGCACGTGGTCCCAGCGTTCCTGACTGGTGCAGGAGCTGATCGACCAGTGTGGTTTTGCCATGATCGACATGGGCGATGATGGCGATATTGCGGAGTCGCTCGATACTGGACATTCAAGCGACTCGCAGGAGCCCGCCCCAGCGGGCGATTGCCGGAGTTTGAGTCGTCATCTCATGCTATTTTCACGGTGTACTTTGATTTTCGGGTGTGCGGTGAGGTGATACCGGGTGGCGCGGATTATAGAGACGCGAGGCTGTAATTGATACGACTGAGTCCGTAGGATTCACGCATGAGATTCGACCAGTTTTTATCGGTACTCGTACTGAGTGCTGGCGCAGTTCATGCAGTCGCTGGTGATTAAAACCTGCCGGCCGATCTGGCCACCATTCATCAGCTCTATGCCTCGTATGCCACTCTCCTGGAGAAGGGCTGGAATCTCGATGTTATCGCACGCTCGCAACCGGCGGGCACTGAACACCGAATAACGATTGTTGCGTTGCGCTCACCCATTAGCGGCCCTGCAACGTGGATTATTTCCGGAATCCACGGCGAAGAAGTGGCGGGTCCGAATGCGATTGCTGCCGCAATCGATGATATTGCCAAACTTGGCGAACATCGCCCCGTGGTGCTCATACCTCTCAGCAATCCGCATGGGTATGTGCGCAATTGGCGCTATCTCAACTCGCCGATCTGGTCGCACGATATTGACGCGCAAAGCGTTGGAGACTCATCCCACCTGCTGCCTGATCCAGAGAATTCACAACAGGCCCGTGCAGCCGTCGCGTCGAGTCCGGTGGCCGACGCAATCACGCGATATATCCTGGAAACGATGGAAGCGTATCCGCCACTGATCAGCATCGACCTCCACGAAGACGACCAGATTGTGATGGCGAGGGTCATCGATCCCGGGCTCGTGACTTCGGAGCGGTTTTATGTCGATGTGAATATCGATCACGACATCAGTTACGGTGTGTCGGTTGGCGGTCGTGAAATCCGGCCGGGCGCGGAAGGGGCGCAGCAGGTGAACGTTCGATACGATCTTCACTGGCCGGGATTTATCGAGATGTTGGTGGAGAGGATTCAGCGTCCGCTACGTTGGGTAATCGCCGCAGAAAACCATTGTGATCTGCATCACACCTTTACCTGTCCGTGCGAATATTGAGACTTGAGCGACCCCCCCGTTGCCGGAATTGACCTAAAATACTCCCATATAACGCCTGGGCTGCGTTACGGAGATTGCGATGAGCGTGTCACTGCTTTGGATGTTCCTGTTCTTAGGCAATGTAGCCCTGCTATGGCTGTGGGTTAACTACGTAATAAAGGTATTGAAAGGCCAGTGCCCACATTGTGGCAGGTAGTGAGTTTCTAACGACCTGACAATTTGATTCAGACCATCCGCTTTCAGCCGCAAGCGGGTCTTCACCAGTAGTGCATAATGATGGCATCGTAATTCGCGTATCTGGCATCATGACTAAGCCTTACCTGTCCTGGATCGCCCTTTGCATACTCCCGCACGGGTTGGTGCACGGCCAGGAAAGCAATTCCATCGAAGATACGTTGCTCGGCGTGTGGAAAATGGAGCCTCGCGTCCTTCGAACAGCTAACTACGTTGCCTATCAGGAAGACGCAACCATATCCATCACCGAGCGTCTGCCCGACGGCAGATATGTGGTTCTCGCCCGAATGACTACGCGCGTCGTTACCGAGGTTGAAGGGGCAATTAACATCCCCGGTTGTGAGGACAAAAAGGAATGTATCTTTGATGATGCTACCGAAGCCATAGGCTCGTCTTTCCGCAGCGCGTTTTACATTGACTATTTTTCGTCGAACTGGATTGACGATCTGTTCACCGTCAAAGGAAATGTCATGACCGCAGATGACGGGAACGGACCAATCAAGCTGATAAAGAAAGAGTGATGCCTCGTATCGAGAACGCGATGGTGGACCGACACAGCGAACTCATCAAGCTCAAGCAGACTCACTGCTGTCCCGTAAACATCGCCCGCTTCTTGCTGCTTCGCCGTGCATGCGTGCGCGTTTGCGCTGCTGGTTAGCGAAATCTGACACGCATTGCTGGCCTGCGTAACTACGCGGAATGCGGCTCAGGACATGAAGTCGTTGCGCCGTGCCAGTTGGCCATACAATGGCGTTTTTGCTCGAGAGAAAATCCATGTTGCTCATTACTTCCCCAACGCGTCTGTTATTGGTCTTGCTTCTGTTCGGCGTGGCTCTGCCCGCTGTAGCGGAGAAACCCAGGATCGCCATCTTCTCCGGGCCGACCGCCACGATCCAGAATAGCGAGCCTCTTGTCACGAGCAACAAGGCGCGGGCCAGGTATGGGCTGCCGCTGCTAAGCAACCCGGACGGAACGCCGATCCGTTTCGATGCGGTACGCCCCCAACGCCTGGCGGCGCCGGTAACCGTCTACGTAGAGGCTTTCAGCGCCCATCCACTGGAGCGGGATATGCAGGAGCTTTACGCACCGCCCGACGGCTATGTCGATCCTGAGACCGGCGTCTTCCACAACGAGCGTCGCGGACCCGGCGACGTTCCCGTCCATGAAGTTCGCCTGCTGCCCGAAGACGGTCTCTATGTTCTCCCCTACATGGCTCGTCAGGCCGATGGAAGCGCGTGGGATGGCCACTGCGCCGCTCCGGGCGCCCAGAAAGAGAAATGCCGTGTGCCCTTTTACCCGGATGCATCACGTATCTTCGAAGAGATCGACCGGCTCGGCATCGGCCCTGGCGGAAGGAATAATATTCTCGACGCCAAAGCGGATTTCGATTTCTATCGGCCTGCTCCATCGGGTGGTTACAGAAAAGGTCTGCCCGCGAACGAGCGTACGGACGTCGGCGACGGTGATATTCCAAACGAGATCTGGGGTCGCGATTTCTTCACTTATACGCCGATTCTGCGAACTCCGGCGATGCCGACCCTGGCGCGCCTGACCAACATCGTGCAGCGCGCTCTCGCGACCGGAGATTACGCGGGCGCCATCTGGTTCGAGGGCAGTCCCACCACCGAGGAAACGACCTACTGGCTCGGGCTGCTGATCGATACGAGCGTGCCCATCATCGGTAATTCGTCGCAGCGGACCCATGGAATGCTCAGCAACGACGGCGACCGCAATATCGTCGATTCCGTCGACTACATCCTGTCAGGCGTGTGGCGGGACGCAGATGGCAAGGACCGGATCGGCGCCGTCATGATCCAGGAAGAGCAGATCTTTACTGCGCGTGACGTCCAGAAGGGCGACGACCGGCCGGGTGGCTATGTGACCACCGGGGGTCACGGCGGCATCGTCGGCGGCATCAATCCGGTCAGATTGACATTCGTGCCGACTAAGAAGCACACCTACAGATCGGACGTGAATATGACGCAGCTGCAGGGTCATGTGAGGGGTGTCCTCCGTGAGGGAGTGATCGATGTCCGCATCAAGAATGATCAGGGCGAGCTTCTCGAATCCGCCATACCGAAGGTGACGATCATCAAGTATGCGCGCTACCTGCCGGACGATTATTCGCATGACCCCGACCTGGTCGTGGAAGTTCTGGGTCGCATCGAGAAAAATCTCGACGGTTCGCCACTTGCGGGATTCGTGCTCGAGGGAAACGCGCCTTACTCGAGCGCCGATGTGCCAACAATGGCCGCGCTCAGGCGTGCCGCGCTGACGGGCATGCCCGTTGCCCGGGTGGGCCGGGGCAATCATGCGGGATTCACGCCTGCGAATCCCAGCGATCTATTCATCGAAGGAAGCAATCTGACGGCGACCAAAGCGCGTTTACTTCTCATGGCCAGTCTCATGAAGTTCGGGAGCCTGCCGCTGCCACAGGATCGTGATCACCCGACCGCCGGCGAGTTAGACGCGATTCGCGCGAAGGTTGCCACCTACCAGGCTGTTTTCGATTCTCACTGATCGCCATGAGTAGATTAAAGAACGCAAACGCCTGGCACAGCCAGCCCAGATCTGAACAACCGCTTCTAGCCGTGGCTGACGTCTTCCGTCACGTGCGACAATGCCCCCGATCAACATTGCGGCTGGTCAATTACGGTAGTCCGTGGAGATCACTCAAGGTAAGTTCTCACCGCTCCAGCGCGCCTTCTATCGGCATCGAGGCTGGTCATTGCGGTGCTTCGCGGCGATCACTAAAGGTAAGTCCTCACCGGTCCGGCGCGCATGCGCCACTACCGGGGGAGGATTTGGCGCCCGGAGCGGCGTAGTTGCCCGGGACACGCAAGCGGCAGGCCCATAACTCTGTGGGCTTTTCCCTGATTGCCGCGCTCTGCGCCGGCCTGTATCATCGGCGCACTTTGCATGGGCTGAAGCGGCATGTCCTTCTTCTCAGAACTCAAGCGACGCAACGTTTACAGGGTTGCCGCGATATATATCATCGTCGGCTGGGTGGTGTTGCAGGTCGTCGACATGTTCATGTCGTTTATGCCACTGCCTGAATGGACCAGTCGCCTCGTGTTCGTATTGCTGGCGGCAGGATTTCCCATCGCGATCGTTTTCGCCTGGGCGATCGACCTGACACCCGAGGGCATCAAGCTCGAGACATCGGCAGGGGGCACATCCGCATCCCGAAGACGGGGAACAGATCTCCTTACCTATGGTGCACTGAGTGTCGTACTCATCATCTGGATATGGAATCTTGACTGGTGGCAGCAGGCAACGGACGAAGAGTCCGCCAAAATCAGATCTCTGGTTGTATTACCACTCGATAACCTGATGCATGATCCTGAGCAATCCTATTTCGTCGAGGGCATGCACGAGGCATTGATCACGGAGTTGTCAAAGATCAAAGCGCTGCGTGTTATATCCAGAACATCGGCGATGAAGTATCTCGACTCGGGAAAGTCCGTGCCGGAAATTGCCAGGGAACTGGGCGTCGATGCAGTGATCGAGGGGTCCGTGCTGCGTGCCGGTAACACAGTGCGAATCACTGTGCAGTTGATCGAGGCGCAAAACGACAGACATCTGTGGGCAGATAAATTTGATCGTGAACTGACCGACATACTGGCGCTGTATGCCGATGTAACACGTGAAATCGTTGAACAGATTCGTATCGAGGTGACACCGGAGGAAGCAGCCAGGCTTTCCGCGCCGCGTGCTGTCGATGCGGATGCTTATGAGCTCTATCTGCAGGGTAAATATTTCTGTGACAAGTGGGGGCCACAGGAAATGATGCAGGGTGTCGATTTAATGCGCCAGGCTGTCGCAGCAGATCCTGACAGCGCGTTCGCTCAATCGGGGCTCGGGGTTTGTCTGCAGTATGCCGCTTTTTTTGGTTACGTCCTGACCGAGACTATTCTGGATGAAGCCAACAAGGCGACAGAACGGGCTATTGAGCTGGACAGTGATCTGGCTGACGCTTGGGTAGCATTCGCGGGTGTTCGCTATTACCTCAATTTTGATATGGTCGCCGCCGAGCTTGCAGTCGAGCGGGCGTTGTCACTGAACCCATCACACCTTCGCTCGCTGGTTCATTACTCCTGGCAACTCGGAGAGGCGGGGCATTTTGATACGGCGCTGGAGCTGGCGCACCAGGCGATAGCCCTTGATCCACTCTCGGGTGCCGTGCGCACCACTGCTGCACAGGCTTATTACCTGAACAGGGATTTCGATACGGCGCTTGTCGAATGGGAAAGAATCCTCGATCTTGATCGCAGTGATCCATCCTTTCATTACTATCTGGCCTGGGTGCACGAACAGAAGGGAGATTATGAGGCAGCGATCGCTCTTCATGAGCGGGCAATAGAGCTGTCCGCGCGTGCGCCGTTATACGTCGGCGGTCTCGGTTATGCCTATGGGCTTGCGGGCCGCAACAGCGAGGCCCAGCTGATTCTCGATCAGCTGGTTGCCCGGGAAGCCGATGGTCTTGCCGGGCCGTATCATGTTGCCATCGTGCATATCGGACTCGGCAACAACGAGCAGGCGATCGACTGGCTGGAAAAAGCATTCGCAGCTCGTAGCAGCCACATGCTCTATATCAAGCAGGGCGCGCAGTTTGATCCGCTACGCGATGACCCGCGTTTTATCAGCCTGATGCAGCGTATGGGCTGGTAGGTACAATTCCCTGACCGTGCAGAACCGGTGACTCTGGGGGACCTGGATGTGCTGCTACAGAGAAAATTGACGATCTCTACCCTGATGCAAAAACCTGGCGGGAAAGTAACCGCATGGACTGAAGCCTGCAGCGTCATCGCCAATTCCTCGAAATCGAACCGGCAACGTTGTACTGACGCACTATTATTGACAGTGATCAGAAATTTCTGAGTGGTGCCCAGGGCGAGACTCGAACTCGCACATCCGTAAGGACACGGCGACCTGAACGCCGCGCGTCTACCAATTCCGCCACCTGGGCAGGCCTGAACCGCGTACAATTGCGATTCATTGCGGGTGGCGCACTGTACTCAAACGGGTCCGAGCCTGTCAATCGACCACCCAAATCCCATGGAGCAACCTGGCTTGTCAAAGCATAAGCAGTCCACATCCGGGCGTGGTAAATCCTACAAACACCCGATTCCAAAGCGTGCAGCGATCCTCGATTTCCTGCGCGATGCCGGAAGGCCGCTGCAGGCGCAAGTGATCATGAAAGGCTTCGACCTGGCGGGTCAGGCCATGCGTACGCTCCTGACGGAGCAGTTGCGCAAGATGGTCAGGGCAGGACAGATTATCGAGAACCGGCGGGGCGAGTATTGCCTGCTGGAAAAGCTGGAGCTGATTACGGGCACTGTTAGCGGACATCAGGACGGTTTCGGTTTCCTGGTCCGGGATGACGGCGGCGAGGATATTTATCTGTCGGCACGCGAGATGCGCGCGATTTTCCACGGCGACCGGATTGTAGTCCGGCCCGCCGGATTGGATCGCCGCGGCAGGCAGGAAGGTCAACTGGTTGAAGTGCTCGAACGCGGTGTTAATGAAATTGCCGGTCAGTTTATTCGCGAGCGTGGCATCGGCGTGGTGATACCGGACAATCCGAAAATTGCGCATCGCATCCTGGTCGCGAAAGGCGAGGCCGGTTCGGCCAAACATGGCCAGATTGTGGTGGTGAAAATCCTGGATTTTCCAACCCACCTTGAGCAGGCAACCGGCAAGATCGTCCGCGTAATCGGCGCGCCGGGCGAAAAAGGGATCGCCACGGACATTGCGATTCATGCGCATGGCATTCCAACCGACTGGCCGCATGCGGTACGGCAACAAGCCAAAATGCTGGGTCGCGAAGTATCCGCGGGCGCCACCAGAAATCGTGTCGATCTGCGGGACATTAATCTCGTTACGATCGACGGCGCCGATGCGCGCGATTTCGATGATGCGGTCTTCTGTGAGCCCGCGGGCAATGGCTACCGGTTGCTGGTTGCGATTGCCGATGTGGCGCACTACGTCGAAATAGGAACACCGCTCGACCAGCAGGCGATCCGGCGTGGCACATCTGTTTACTTTCCGGATCGAGTGGTGCCGATGTTGCCGGAGGTCCTGTCCAACGGACTTTGTTCACTGAAGCCCAGGGTCGACAGGCTCTGCCTGGTGTGCGAGATGCATGTCGGTGCGGAAGGCAAGGTATCGCGGTCAAAATTCTATGAAGCCATCATGCGTTCATCTGCGCGGCTGACCTATGGCCAGGTCAACGACTTTTTGACCGGGCAATCGCAAAAGCAGATCCCAAAGTCACTGCGTGAGGACATGCAACACCTGCACGATGCGTTCAAACTTTTCGCAAAAAACCGCCGCAAGCGCGGCGCCATCGAACTCGATATTCCGCAGATGAGAATCAATGTGGATGAACATGGTGCAGTGACCGGCATCAGTGCCGTGCCGCGAAATGATGCGCATCGCCTGATCGAGGAGTGCATGATCGCAGCCAATGTGCAGGCGGCGAAGTTTTTGCGCAAGCACCGTGTAGCAGGCTTGTACCGTGTGCATGCGAAGCCGGATCCCGATCGCTTCGATGAGTTGCGCCAGTACTTGTTGGGGCTCGGTCTCAAAGTGCCACACTCCGATCACGTGCAGCCACGGCAATTGACTAAACTCATGGATCAGGTGAAGGACAGGCCTGACAGCGTTGCAATTTCGATGGCCTTACTGCGTTCGATGTCACACGCGGAATATACGCCAAAAAACATCGGGCACTTCGGACTTGCGCTGGACGCTTATGCGCATTTTACATCGCCGATTCGCCGTTATCCGGACCTGCTGATGCATCGGGCGATTCGTCACATCCTGCACCGCGGAAAGGCCGGAAACTATGCGTATGATTACCGTGCGATGGAGCAGCTCGGCGGTGTCTGTTCGGAGCACGAACGGCGCGCGGAAGACGCAACACGAGAAGTCGACGCCTGGCTCAAATGTCAGTTCATGGAGGACAAGGTCGGCGAGCAGTACGAGGGCGTTATCACGGGTGTCACAAACTTCGGCGTGTTCGTCCAATTAGCCGAATTGCAGATCGATGGTCTCGTACATGTGACCAGTTTGCGCAACGATTACTATCGATTTGATGCCGGCAGCCAGTCGCTGATCGGAGATCGCAGTGGCACGCAATATCGGTTGGGCGATCAGCTGAGCGTGGTTGTCTCGCGCGTCGATCTCGAGTCGAAGCGCATTGATTTTCAACTGGTGACCAGGGTAACAGGCAAGAAGTGGAAACGATGAGCAAGGCGAAATATGTCACAGGCCTGCGTGCGGTTGAGCAACTCCTGTCACGCCCGGCGGCCGGGATCGTCAAACTTTTTGCCGAGTATCGGACGGCAAACCCGCGGGTCGAGTCGATCATTGCGCAGGCGACGACGCGCGGCATCGAGATTCAGCCGGCCAATCGGGCGCGATTGCAGCAAATCAGCGGTGAGACGCGCCACCAGGGTGTCGTCGTTGAGCTGAAACGCGACTCAATCCTCGATGAGGCCGGATTGCGGACGCTGGTCGAAAACAAGTTGACTGGCGAGGAGAGCGGTCCGGTTTTGCTGCTGATCCTTGATGGCATCCAGGACCCGCGCAATCTTGGCGCCTGCCTGCGCTCCGCGGATGCCGCCGGCGTCGATGCGGTCATTGTGCGCAGGCATGGTGCGGCGGGACTCGGACCAACGGTCAGCAAGGTTGCTGCCGGTGCGGCGGAGAGCCTGCCTTTTGCCTCGATCAACAATATCGGCAAAGTGCTGGGCTGGTTCGGTGATTACGGCATCACAGTCGTGGGTACCAGCGATTCTGCGGAGAAGACTGTCTACGACGTCGATTTCACCGGGTCCGTGGCCCTGGTGATGGGCGAGGAACATGGTGGCATTGGCAAGAACCTGGCTGATCGCTGTGATGATCTGGTCAGCCTGCCGATGCAGGGCACGGTCGCCAGCCTCAACGTATCGGTCGCCACGGGGATCTGCCTGTATGAGATTGTCAGACAGCGTGGTGGGTTTGTTCGCGGCTAAAGCCGCTCCTGCATGCTCGTATTAGCAAAACCGGGGTCGAACCGAGGTTTTCTAACCAAAACCTCGGTTCGACCCCGGTTTTGCTTGCTTCGGCGGACTTGCTTGGTTAGCATGCGCCTCCCCGTGCAACTGGCGGGGAAACCTCTTGCTTCACCGGCTGTACCGGGAAGCTTTA
>Ga0209988_10000568_pt1 | contig 23267 bp, 18 predicted proteins | sample N075metaG_FD_183115 | JGI IMG/M metagenome (GOLD analysis project Ga0209988, IMG submission 183115) | Deep subsurface microbial communities from Kermadec Trench to uncover new lineages of life (NeLLi) - N075 metaG (SPAdes) (version 2) | ecosystem: Environmental > Aquatic > Marine > Ocean trench... | reverse complement strand
CACCGTTCTGGACCACGTTGACCGTGTACTGCCCGAAGGCGATCGCGTGCCGCCGACGCCCGTCGGCCAGGGCCGTTGCCGATGAGCGGGCCGCTCCCGGGCCTGCTGAGCCCCCTGTCTGTGCCGACGTCGTGGTTGTACGGGCTTGCCGTCGGCATACGCAACGCGCGATTCGACCGCGGGTCGGGCGTGATACGGCTGGCCGTCCCGGTGATATCGGTGGGCAACCTCACGGTCGGCGGCTCCGGCAAGTCACCGATGGTGACGTGGGTGACCAGGCGTCTGGTCGATGCCGGGGCACGGCCGGTGATCGGCATGCGCGGCTACGGCGCGCGAACGGGCGAGATGAGCGACGAGCAGCTTGAACACTGCGGCCGGCAGCCCGACGTGCCCGTCGTCGCCGATCGCGATCGCGTCGGCGGGTTGCGAACTCTTCTGCGGCAAAACCCCGAGTTCAACTGCATCGTGCTCGACGACGGGTTCCAGCATCGACGACTCGCTCGCAACCTCGACCTTGTCCTGGTCGATGCGACCCGGGACACGGTGCATGACCGGCTGCTCCCCCGCGGTTGGCTACGCGAACCGCTCGCGTCGCTGCGTCGCGCCGACGCGGTCATCGTGACCAGGGCCCAAGCCGTCGACGATGCCCTGGCAACGGCCTTGCGGCAATGGCACGGCAAACCGCCGATCGCCTGGTCGCGTCACGCGTGGACGGGTCTCACGGTGTACGACGGTCCCAACCGTGCCGATGACGTGCCCGTCGATTGGTTCGACGGCAAGCGGGTCGTCACGCTGCTTGGCATCGGGAACCCGGAGTCGGTTCGCCGCCAGATCGAGGCGGTCGGGGCGGTGATCGCGGCCAATATTCCCGCTCGCGATCATCAGCGGTATGACGCGGCAACGCTGGAGGCCGTCAAAAGTGTCTGCAAGGGCGTTGATGCGGTGGTCGTCACCTCCAAGGATTGGGTAAAGCTGAGGCGGCTTGCCGCCGTCGAGGCGTTGCCGGTGCCGATCGTGGTGCCAAGGCTCCAGATCGACGTCTTCGACGGGGCTGACGCCCTGGCGACCATGATCGAACATGCCGTCTCTTCCACGTTGCGTCGAGGACCCCCCGCACATGTCCAGGCTCATTGAAGACCTTGCTTCCTATCGACCGTTCAAGGCGATTGTCGTCGGCGACTTTATGCTCGACCAGAGCGTGTACGGTGCCGCCGAGCGTCTGAGCCCCGACGCGCCGGTGCCGGTGCTCCACGTCGACCGGACCGAGAACCGACCCGGTGGTGCGTCCAATGTGGCCGTGTGCCTGCGCGCGCTCGAGGCCGACGTGACGTGCATCGGGATCGTCGGTGATGACCCGGAGGCCGGCAGTCTTCGCGCCGCGATCGCCGAGGCGGGCTGCGATGTCGACGGGCTGCTCACCGATTCGCAACGGCCGACCACGATCAAGCGGAGCATGATTGGTCTCGCCCAGCACCGCCATCCGCAGAAGATGTTCCGGCTCGACGTGGAGTCTCGTGAGCCGGTGCCGGAGCCGCTGGCAGCGAAACTGCTCGCCTGCTTCTCCGACGCGCTGTGTTCGGCGGACGTGGTCTGCCTGGAAGACTATGACAAGGGCGTCTGCAGCGCGGCGTTCTGCCAGGCGATCATCGAGCGGTGCCGCGCCGCGGGCAAACCCGTGCTCGTCGACCCCGCGGCGATCGAGGACTACGCCAAATACCGCGGCGCGACCGCGTTGACGCCGAACCGCTCGGAGGCCGAATTGGCCACCGGGCTCGACACGCCCCTGGAGGCGACGCGTATTCACAACGCGGGCCTCGCGACGAAACTTCTGGCGGACCTCGACCTGGAGGCGGTCGTGCTCACCCTCGACCGGCACGGGGCGTTGCTGGAGGAGCGCGGCGGCGATCCCGTACTCGTCCCGACCGAGGTGCGCGCGGTCTACGACGTCAGCGGCGCCGGTGACATCGTGCTCGCCGCGTTGGCCGGCGCGATCGCCAACGGGTTCACGTGGCTGGACGCGGTGCGGTTCGCCAACGCCGCGGCCGGGCTGGAAGTCGAGGTCTTCGGCGTGCATCCCATACCGCTCGTGAACGTCCATCGCGAATTGCTGGCCCGGTCACGGCGGCTGGACGGCAAGGTCCGCAGGCTCGACGACCTGCTCGTCGAGTTGGCAGTCCATCGCGCAGCCGATCGCCGCATCGTGTTTACAAACGGCTGCTTTGACGTGCTGCACGCCGGGCACGTGGCCTACCTCTCGGAGGCAAAGCAGCTTGGCGACGTGCTTGTCGTCGCGATCAACACCGACGAGCAGGTCCGCACGCAAAAGGGCGAAGGACGCCCGATCTTCCGGGAGTCAGACCGGGCCGACGTCCTTGCCGCCCTGGAGTGCGTGGACTACGTCACGGTCTTCGCCGAGGCGACCCCGGTAGAGATCCTGAAACGCGTCAAGCCCGACGTCCTCGCCAAGGGCGGTGACTACGCGACCGACGAGGTCGAGGGCCGCGCGTTCGTCGAGGGATACGGGGGAGCGGTCCACGTGCTTGCGCACCGGCCGGGTCTCGGCAGCACCGAAATCATCCGGAAGCTCGAAGGGGTTTAGGAGAGCTCCATTGCCTCTTCGACATCCGAAACAGACTTCGGAATACCCGCGGACAAGTTCTTCGATCCAGTCTTCGTCACGAGCACGTCGTCTTCGATCCGCACGCCGATCTTCTCGTCGGGGATGTAGATGCCCGGTTCGATCGTGACCACCGCCCCTTGCTCGAGCGGTCCGTCCGGCGTGGCGTCGTGGGTTTCCAGGCCAAGGTGGTGTCCGATGGAGTGGATGAAGTAATCGCCGTAACCGGCGCCGGTGATGACGCCGCGGGCGGCGTCGTCGAGCTCGGCGAACGTGACCCCGGGCTTGATCGCTTCGATCGCGGCCGTTTCCGCTTCGAGCACCAGTTCGTATATTTCGCGCTGACGCTTCGAGAACGTTCCGCTGACGGGGACCGTGCGCGAGACGTCCGCGGCGTAGCCGCCGAAGACCGCGCCCGAATCCACGCAGACCAGGTCGCCGTCGGTGAGCGTCTGGTCGTTGGCCACGTAGTGCAGGACGGTGCTGTTGACACCGGACCCGACGATCGTCGCGAACGCCGGGCTCCGCGAACCCCGGTCGCGGTACGCGTGCTCGATGGTCTCCTGCACCTCGTATTCCCCGACGCCTGGACGCACGGTCCGCAGCATCGCCGCGAAGCCGACGCCGGTGATGTCGATCGCCTGCTGGATCAACGCGACTTCCCCGGGCGACTTGACCGATCGCATCTTCGCGAGCGCCTCGCCGCGGTCCTCGATCGCGGCGCCGGGGATCCGCTCGGCGACCTTGCGAAAGATCATCAGGTCGACTGACACCGGCTGCGTATACATGGACGGCGTGTGCAGGCACGCCATACGGTGACTCCTGCGGACCGCGGTGTTCAAGGCCCGCGGCATCGTGTCTGTCCGGAAGATCGCCTCGATGCCCAGTCGCTCGCGAAGCGCCGCCGAGATCTCCGGGCGGTAGCCGTCCCACCGCTCGCGTTCGCGGTTCAGCGGCTTGAGAAACAGCATGCTGCGACGTCGCTCGTCCGGGTTGGTCGGATCAAGCAGCAGCATCGCGCCCGGTTCGTCGACGATGCCGGTGAGGTATTCGAAGTCCGCGTGCGGTCGGAACACGCCGTCGTCGTGTCCGGCGTCGCCCGCCGAGACCAGGCCGACGGCGTCGTCCAGCGTCTGAAGAATCCGGTCGCGACGTGACCTGAACTCGGCGGGGCCGATGCATGGGCCGGCAGCATTCATGGCCGGCAGTGTAATGGACGGCTCCATCAGACGAACTCGGTGGGAAGCGGTTTGCCGGTCAAGGCGGCGATCACGTTGTCCACCGCCTGGGCGGTCATCCACGCCCGGTCCTCGTCGGTCGTGCTGCCCCAGTGCGGCAGCAGAAACGCGCGGTCGTGGCCGACCAGGTCGGGGTGGATCTCCGGTTCGTTCTCGAAGACGTCGATCCCGGCGGCGAAGATCACACCGTCACGCAACGCGGCGGCGAGCGCTGCCTCGTCGACCACCGGTCCTCGCGATGTATTGACGAGCACGGCGGTCGGCTTCATGAGCGCCAGCGTCCGCGTGTTGATCAGGTGCCGAGTCTCGTCGGTCAGCGGCGTGTGGATGGTCACGAGATCCGCCTCGGCGAGCCCCGCCTCCAGCGTGACGCGTCGAGCATTGGTCGGGGGTGCCTCGAAGTCGGGATGGTCGGACCGTGCCGAGTACAGGATCGTCATGTCCCACGCGACGGCCCGTCGCGCGACGGCCCGACCGATGCGGCCCGGCCCGATGATCAGCAGGGTCTTGCCGATGACACGCAGACCCATCGGGTCGAGCGGTTTGACGCCCGTCCACGCGCCGCTGCGGGCGATGTCCAGGCCCTCACGGGCGCGGCGAGCGCCGGCCAGCAGCAACAGCCACGCCGCGTCGGCCGTCGGCTCGGTCACGGCGTCGGGTGTGTTGCCGATACGGATGCCCCGCCGCCGCGCTTCGGTCATGTCGATGTTATCAACGCCGACCGCGTAGTTGGAGACGATCACGAGCTGGTCGCCGGCGCGGTCGAAGAATTCGGCGTTGATCTTCACGTCGGCCGGTGTGGCGAGGACGGCGTGCGCGCCGGTGACCGCATTGAGTAATTCGGTGCGGGTCAGTCGGTCGTCTCGCGGGTTGGTCCAGACGTTCGTGAAGCCGGCGCGGGCGAGCATACCTTGCGGATCACCGGGCAGGGGGCGGGTGATGACGACAAGAGGAGAGGCAGTAGGCATCAGGCCCTCGCCAGCAGGGTGGAAAGGACCTCGTCGGGGGTTGTCATGGGGCTTGGGGCGGGTGCGCGGACGACGTCGAAGCGGCGGCGGATGTCAAAACCCAGGGGGTCGATGCCGACCAGCGTCGGTGCAACGACATCGATGCCGGCTGCCTTCGTGCAGAATCGACGCAGCGTGACAGCGTGCTCCTGGTTGATCTCGCGGCAGAGTCGTGGTTCGTCGGCCGCGAGCGGGTTGGTGCGGACCAGTTCGGTGCCGTCGATGACCCACCGTTTGAACCGGGCGGCGTCGATTCCGAGCCGGGCCCAATGCGTGTCCAGCGGGTCACCGTGATAGATCCGCCACCGATCGGTAAGCCCGCCGTCGGGACCCTCGGCATCCAGGGGCGCCGGCGTCACCTGGATCTCCATGGCGTCCTCGGTGTCGCAGGGTACGCAAAGAACCGTGTCATCACAGCTCAGCATCGCGTACATGAGCGGGGCGACCAGGCTGCCGTCGGGACCGACAATGTACTTCAACGGCCGACATTGTTCGTCGAACCGCAGGTCGCCGCTTGTGTGACCGCGTAGAAAGCCGTGGGCTTCCTCCGCAGCAACTTGCTCGTTCATGCCGACATGGTACAGGTGACGTATCCGGCGGTCTCAATCACGATCCGAACGGCCGACGACATTGACCGGGCGTTGTCCAGGGCGGCACGGGCGGTCGGCCGGGGTGCCCGGCTCGTCGAGTGGCGGCTGGACGAGCTGGCGGAGATACCCGGCTCGACGAATGCTGCGGTCGAACTGGTCGCACGCAGTCCGGCGCCGTCGATCGCCACCTGCCGCAGCAGAGCCGAGGGTGGCGAGTACGACGGCGACGACTCGACACGCGAGGCCTTGTACGAGCGGCTCGTTCTCGCCGACAAGCCGCCGCGATATATCGACATCGATCTTGCGTACTGGAAGCGCAGCGAAACGCTCCGGAAGACGATCACGGCAGCACTTGCCCACTGCGGCGACGACCCCAAGGCGTCGCTCATGTTGTCGACGCATGACTTTGAGCGCCGCCCCGCCGACCTGCTGCAGCGTGTCGAGGCGATGTCGAACGAGCCTGCATGCTCGGTGATCAAGATCGCGTGGCAGGCCCGGTCGCTGCGAGACAACCTCGAGGCACTCGACCTCGTCACGGACCGTACGAAGCCGGCGGTCGTGTTGTGTATGGGCGAATTTGGCTTGATGAGTCGCGTGCTCGCCGCGAAGTCGGGGGCGCTGCTCACCTATGCCAGCGTCGGCGCTGGCGCCGAGACCGCGCCGGGTCAGCCGACGATCGACGACCTGCTGGGCCGCTACCGCTTCGAGAAGATCGGCCCGGCCACCGCCGTCTACGGCGTCATCGGCTGGCCGGTGGCGCATTCGCTCGGACCGGTCATCCACAACGCCGGTTTTGAGAAGATCGGTTACGACGGCGTGTACCTGCCGATGCCGATCCCGCCCCAGTTCGAGCACTTCAAGGCGACGGTCGGGTCGCTCGTGGATCACGGCACACTGACCTTCCGCGGTGCAAGCGTGACGGCGCCGCACAAGGAGAACCTCGTCCGGTTCGTTGCCGAGAGCGGGGGTCGCGTGGGCGACCTGGCCAGGCGGCTCGGCGCCGCCAATACGCTCGTCATTGACAACGCAGGGAGAATCGAATGTACGAACACGGACGCTCCGGCCATCCTCGCCTCGCTGTGCGGGGCGATGGGGATCGCTCCACCGCAGCTGCGTGACGTGCCGATCGCCGTCCTGGGCGCCGGTGGTGTGGCACGAGCGGTGATCGGAGCCGTGGCCGACGCGGGCGCGAACGTCGTCGTCTTCAACCGGACACGCCCTCGCGCCGACGTCCTGGCCGGGGAGCTTCGCGAGTGCCGTGACGCCGCCGGCCGGCCGTTTCGTGTCTCGGCAGGCGACCTGGACTCGATCGCCGACGGTACCTTCCGGATCTTTGTGAACTGCACGTCGGTGGGCATGGCCGGCGGCCCGGCGCCGCACGCTTCGCCGCTGCCCGAGGCCGTCACGCTCGACGAATCGGTGATCGTCTTCGACACGGTGTACGCGCCGGCACGCACGCGGCTGCTGGACCAGGCCGAGGCGGCCGGTGCGCGGTCGATCGGCGGTCTTGACATGTTCCTGCGTCAGGCGGCGCTGCAGTTCCGGGCGTGGACGGGCCGCGATGTACCCATGGAAGCGTTCCGCGAAAGCATCACAGGACGAATCGACGCAGATCCTGATCCGACATGACCGCGGCGAGTCGCTCGCGGACGAACTGGGGTGTGATCGTGATCTCTGATTCGCCCCTGGTCGCGAGGTCCGGCGCGTCGAAGCTGAGTTGTTCGAAGACGTGCTCGATGACCGTCACCAGGCGACGGGCGCCGATGTTCTCCATCCCCGCATTGGCCTCGGCCGCGAGCTCGGCCATCACGTCGATCGCCTCGGGCTCGAAGGTGATCTGGATGCCCTCGGTCGCCAGCAACGCGGTGGTCTGCTTCGTGAGCGCCGCATCCGGCTCCGTGAGGATCCTCCGGAAATCGTCGCGGGTCAGCGCCTCGAGTTCCACGCGGATGGGGAACCGTCCCTGGAGCTCGGGCATGAGATCGCTCACCGAGACGCTGTGAAACGCGCCGGCAGCGATGAAAAGGATCCCGTCCGTGTGCACGACCCCGTGCCGCGTGTTGACCGCCGAGCCCTCGACGATCGGGAGCAGGTCGCGTTGGACGCCCTGGCGGCTGATGTCGGCGCCCGCCCGGCCGTCGGCCGGGGCGACGACCTTGTCGATCTCGTCGAGGAACACGATCCCCGCCTGTTCGGTCCGCTCGATCGCGTGCTCGACGATCTTCTCGTTGTCGATGAGCTTGTCGGTTTCCTGGTCCATGAGAATCGTGCGGGCGCGGGCGACGGTGACGCGTCGCCGGTGGGTTCGTTCGGGCAGGAGTCCCTCGAGCATGGAGGAAAACCCCGGATCCAACTGGTCCGGGCCGGCGCCGCCGATGACCGGGATCGCCGGTTTCTGCCGGACGGTAATCTCGATTTCCCGATCCTCGAAGAGACCCTCGCCCAGTTTCTCGGCCATGCGGTTCCGCACCAGGTTCGGTTCGCCGTCGGCCGGCTCCGGCGAATCTGCTCCGATGGCCTCGCCAAGCAGGAGCGAAACCAGGAGTTCCTCGACGCGCTTGGCGGCCTGCTCCCGGACGGTGTCGGCCTGCTCGGAGCGCGCCATGGCGATGGCCAGGTCGAGCAGGTCGCGGATCATCGAGTCCACGTCGCGGCCGTGGTAGCCGACCTCGGTGTACTTGCTTGCCTCGACCTTTATGAACGGCGCATCGACCAGGCTCGCGAGTCTTCGCGCGATCTCGGTCTTGCCGACGCCCGTGGGGCCGACCATGATGATGTTCTTTGGAGTGACCTCGCGACGGAGATTCTTTTCGAGCTGCTGCCGCCGCCACCGGTTCCGCACGGCCACCGCCACGGCCCGTTTCGCCGGGGCCTGGCCGATGATGTGCCGATCGAGGTGGGCGACGATCTCGCGCGGGGTACGTGGTTCCATCCGGTGGGATAGTAGCGGTGGTGTTACGATGGCGCAACATGACGGCCCTCAGCTACCACACCGCCGGCGAATCGCACGGACCGGCCGTCGTCACGCTGGTCAACGGTCTTCCCGCCGGGCTCCGGCTCGACGTGGAGTTCATCAACGCCGAGCTTCGCCGGCGTCAGGGTGGGTACGGGCGCGGCGGCCGTCAGAAGATCGAATCCGACGCGGTGACCTTCCTGGCGGGCGTCCGGCTGGGTCAGACGACAGGCGGACCCCTGGTCATGCAGACACCGAACCGCGACAGCCGGCTCGACGACCTCGCTCGCACGCCGGTGGTGTCTCGACCGCGGCCGGGTCACGCGGACCTTGCCGGGAGTGTCAAGTGGCTCACGACCGACTGCCGCAACGCCCTGGAGCGTGCCAGCGCCCGCGAGACCGTCGGGCGTACGGCCGCGGGTGCCGTGGCCCGGTGCCTGCTGCGCGAATTCGGGATCACGACATTCGGCTTCGTGCGCGGCCTGCTCGACGCGGTGACCGATATCGAACCCGCCGAGGACCAGCTTGCAGATCTCATTGCCCGCCGCGACGCTTCGGCGGTGTACTGTCCCGACGAGACCGTCGGCGAACGGATCATCGCGTCGATCCGCCAGGCCAAAATCGACAAGGACACGGTCGGGGGGCTGGCCGAGGTGCACGTCTTCGGGGTGCCGATCGGGCTCGGCTCCTGCGCCCATTGGGACCAGAAACTCGACGGGCGACTCGCGGGGGCCGTGATGAGTATCCAGGCCTTCAAGGCGGTCGAAATCGGGCTCGGCCTTGCGTGTGCCACGAGACCCGGTTCGAAGGTGCACGATCCGATTTCATGGGATCCCGGGAAGAAAGACCAGCCGTCCCTGGGTTTTTCGAGGCCGACCAACAACGCCGGAGGTCTCGAAGGCGGAATGACAAACGGGATGCCCATCGTCGTCCGGGCCGCCATGAAACCGATCAGCACCTTGCTGCAGGGGATGCCGAGTGTCGACCTCAATACGAAGAAAGCCGAGCAGAGCACCTACGAGCGCTCCGACGTCTGTGCGTTGCCGGCCGCGAGCGTCGTGATGGAAAACGTCGTCGCATTCGAGGTTGCGCGCGCGTTCACCGAGAAGTTCGCGGCCGACACCATGCGTGAACTCGGCGCGAGCTACCGGACCTACCTGGACATGGCCCGGCAGCTACCGCTGGAGACACCGGCCGGCGCGGGGTCGATGGAAGCCGACCAGACCGAAGCGTGACGAGAGGGAACAAGCCGTGTTACGAGGCATAATCTGTATCGGGCTCATGGGCACGATGGGCTGCGCGACCGCCGACGCATCCACGCGAGTGCAGGCGAGCGAGGATCAGCGGTGGGCCGCCGGGCCGTCGCTCGACAGCGGGCTGATCGGTACGGTCGTCGTGCTGAACAAGGCCGAGGCGTCGGTCTCGTTGCTTGATGCGGGCTCCGGACGTGAACTGGCGAAGATCCAGGTCGGTAGCGGCCCGCACGAGGTCGCGATCTCGCCGGACGGGACAACCGCGGTGGTCACGAATTACGGGCAGCGGCGACCGGGCAACACGCTGACGGTGATCGATCTGGTCGCGATGCGGGCGCGGGCGACGATCAATCTGGGCGACTACCACCGGCCCCACGGCATCCAGTATTTCCCCGACGGCAAACGGGTCGCGGTGACCGCCGAGGTCGAGCAGGCCGTGATCGTCGTGGATATCGAGAAGGCGGTCGTGGAAACCGCCGTCAACACCGAGCAGGAGATCAGCCACATGCTGGTCCTCTCGCCGGATGCGTCGCGGATCTACGTGACCAGTATCGGGTCGGGCACCTTGACCGCGGTGGACGTCGCCGCGGGCACCGTCATCGGCACCGTTGCCACGGGCGCCGGTGCCGAGGGACTCGATATCTCGCCGGACGGTTCCGAGGTCTGGGTCGGCAACCGGGCCGACGACACGCTGAGCATCGTCGATACCGAAACGCTGGCGATCAGGGCCACTGTGCCGTGTCCGGGATTCCCTATTCGTGTCAAGTTCACGACCGACGGCAAACACGTGCTCGTTTCCAACGCCAGGGCGGCAGTGGTGGCCGTCTTCGACGTCGCCGGGCGTGTCGAGATCAAACGCATCGCCATGGCGTCCAAGGCCGTCGCGAACACGGACGACCGGTTGTTCGGCGACCGGCTCGGTCGCGGGCCGGTCCCGGTCGGGATCCTCGTGGAGCCGTCGGGCCGCTACGCCTTCGTGGCCAACACCAACGCCGACGTGGTCACGGTTCTGGACCTTGCCAATTGGAAGGTCTTTGGCCGCGTCACGGCGGGCAAGGAGCCGGATGGCCTGGGATACACGGGAAAACAGCCAGTAGCCAGTAGCCAGTAGGAAAGAGTCGCAAGCGAGCAGCCTACTGGCTACTGGCTACTGGCTCTCTTTCAAACGTAAACGACTGCTCCGAATAGTCCACGGTAATCGTGTCGCCCGGGCTGAACTCTTCGGCGAGCAGACGTGTGGCGATGGGGTTCTCGATCCGGTGCCGGATCACCCGTTTCAGCGGCCGCGCACCGAATTGCGCGTCGTAGCCTTCCTCGGCGATCGCCGTCTTCGCGTCGGGTGTGACCGTCAACGACAGGCCTCGGTCGGCGAGCCGTGACGACAGCGTGCGGAGCTGGATTTCCACGATTTCGCCGAGGTCCTCGGGCTTGAGCTGGCGGAAGATCACCGTTTCGTCAATCCGGTTGAGCAGTTCCGGTCGCAGCGTCTTCTTGAGCAGGGCACGCACGTGGGCCTCGATCTCGACGTCCGTGGCGCCGGCGGCGGTCATGTCGAGGATCGCCTCCGAGCCCAGGTTGCTCGTCATCACGATGATCGTGTTGCTGAAATCGACCGTTCGGCCGTGCCCGTCGGTAAGCCGACCGTCGTCGAGGATCTGCAGCAGCACGTTGCTGACGTCCGGGTGCGCCTTCTCCATCTCGTCGAAGAGCACGACGCAGTAGGGCCGCCGACGTACGGCCTCGGTGAGTCGCCCGCCTTCCTCGTAGCCGACGTAGCCGGGTGGCGCCCCGATGAGCCGGGCCACGGCGTGGGGCTCCATGTATTCGCTCATATCGATGCGGATCATGGCATCCTCGGTATCAAAGAGGAACGCCGCCAGCGTCTTGCACAACTCGGTCTTGCCGACGCCGGTCGGGCCCATGAACAGGAACGAGCCGATGGGTTGTCCTGCATCGCCGAGACCGGCGCGGTTGCGTCGCACCGCGTCGCTGACCACGGTGACCGCTTCGTCCTGGCCGATGATGCGACGGTGCAGCTCCGACTCCATCCGAAGCAGCTTCTGCCGCTCGCCCTCGACAAGCCGATCCACGGGGATGCCCGTCCACCGGGCGACGACCTCGGCGATCTGCTCGGCGTCAACCTCCTCGTGAACCATCGCGTTGCCCTCGGCGTGGCGATGCGAAAGCGTCTGCTCGGCGGCCTCCAGCTGCCGCTCGAGCTCACGCTGGTCGCCGTACTGGATCCGCGCGGCGGTCTCGAGGTCGCCGCGTCGTTGCGCCTGCTCGAACTGGGTCTGCTTTCGATCGATCTCGGCCTTGATTTCCTTGATCTTGTCGAGTTCCGCCTTTTCTTCGTCCCAACGTGCGCCGAGGTGTCGGTTGCGCTCTTCGAGACCGGCGAGCTCCTGCTCCAGCGTCGCCAGCCGGGTCCTTGACTCGGCGTCGTTCTCGATCCGTAACGCCTCACGCTCGATCTCCAGCTGCATGATGCGTCGCCGCAGCTCGTCGAGTTCGGCGGGCATCGAATCGTTCTCGATCCGCAGCCGCGATGCGGCCTCGTCGAGCAGATCGATGGCCTTGTCCGGCAGGAAGCGGTCGGCGATGTACCGGTGGCTCAGCGTGGCGGCGGCGACGAGTGCGCCGTCCTGGATCCGGACACCGTGGTGCGCTTCGTAACGCGGCTTGAGGCCGCGGAGGATGGCGACCGTCTCCTCGACCGCCGGCTCGCGGACGAGGATCGGGCTGAATCGGCGTTCGAACGCGGGGTCCTTCTCGATGTGCTGGCGGTACTCATCGAGTGTCGTCGCGCCGATGCATCGCAGCTCGCCGCGTGCAAGGGCGGGCTTGAGCATGTTGCCGGCGGACACCGCGCCTTCGGCGGCACCGGCGCCGACGATCGTGTGCAGTTCGTCGATGAAGAGAATGATCCTTCCCTCGCTCGCGGCGACCTCGCGGAGCACCGCCTTGAGACGCTCCTCGAACTCGCCGCGGAACTTGGCGCCGGCCAGCAGGCTGCCGACGTCCAGGGCGATGACCCGTGCGTCACGCATCGAGCTCGGGCAGTCGCGGTTGACGATCCGCAACGCAAGCCCCTCGGCGATCGCCGTCTTGCCGACACCGGGCTCGCCGATGAGCACCGGGTTGTTCTTTGTCCTGCGGCCGAGCACCTGCATGCACCGGCGGATCTCCTCGTCGCGGCCGATGACCGGGTCGAGCTTGCCGGCCTGGGCGAGCTCGACGAGGTCGATCCCGTACTTGCGGAGTGCTTCGAAATTCGACTCCGCGTCGGGCTCGTTGACGTGCTCGACGCCGGAGGCAGCGCGGATCGCGTTGATCGCCTCCAGCAGGCGGTCGTGATCGAGTCCGAGCGTCGTCAGGACCTCGGCGGCGTCGGACGACACGGCCGCCAGCGCCAACAACAGGTGCTCCGTGGAGACGTACGAGTCCTTGAGCGTGGTGGCCTCGGTTTCCGCCTGTGCGAGCACCTTCACGGCCCCAGGGCCGGTCTGGGGCTGGACGGCGGCCCCGTCGGCCGCCTTCACCGTCGGGAGCCGGTCCAGGACGCTCGCGGCCACCTGCGCGACGCGGGCCGCGTCAACGTTGGCGCGGGCCAGGATCGAACCGGTGATACCGGCGCGGTCCTCCAGCATCGCGGCAAGAATGTGTATCGGCGACAGCTCGGCGTGCGAACGCGTGATCGCGGTTTGCTGGGCCGCGCTGAGCGCAGCCTGGGCAAGCGTGGTGAATCGGTCGGGCTGCATGCCTGGTTCTCCTGAACGGCGGTTCCGTCATACATGGTGCAGCAACTCCCGGACCAGGGTCGGGACCCCGGAAGCCGCGTCCGGGGGCTTCGCACTGCCAGAGTGACAGCCAGGCGCCAATAATGTCTCTGGATGACCGGAACACACCGACCAACGATCCGCCGCCAGCTTCGCGCGGCCCTTGTGCTGCTGCTGATCGTCGGCGGTATTCTCGGCAGCGCCTGGGCGGCGTACCGCCTGACGGTCGGTCGGCCGAGTCTCGACGGCGTCCGGCGTCATGACTTCGGGCTCGGCACGCTCGTGGACGGTCGCGCCGAGTTCGAACACACGTTTGTATTGACCAACACCGGTTCATCGACGATCGAGATCGGGGAGATCCGGACCTCGTGCGGTTGCACCGTGGCCGAGCCCAGCACGCGGAGCATCGGTCCGGGCGAGACGATCGAGATCGCGGCCACGATGACGCTGAAGACCGAGGGTCGCAAGAGGTCGCGGATCTTCCTGCAGTACGGCGACTCGGACGTCGACGTGCTGCACATGGAGGGGTGGGCGCGCCAGGCGAACCCACTGTCGCTCGCGCCCGGTCCGACGAGGTTTATTCCCGGCGAGGTCCTGGCGCGTCTGCTGAGCTTCCGTGACTACGAGACGAACGACAAGCCGCCGCCACCGTCGTTCACGGCGCCACCCGGCGTCCAGGTTGCGTTCTTCGAGTGGAAGCAGGCGACACGCATGCGAAGCCGCGACGGGATGCCCGCCCGGTGGCGCGGGCAATTCAACGTGCGGCACGAGGGCGGCACGCTCGAAGCCGACGCCCAGGTCGAGATCTCCGTTGGACCGAATGCGTCGGTTCGGATGCCGCTGACGGCCCCCGCAGGGGCGCCAGCCGATTCGAGCCCGGTACCGCCGGGTGAATGACGGCTGCGATGGTAGACTGTGGATGGAGGAAGACTGCCCGATGACATTGCGCCGCCTGCTCGCAGCGATGACGCTTGGCTCAACGGTGGCCGTTGCGTCGGCGCAGCCGTGCGAGACGCTCGAGTGTGGCCAGGTCGCGGTGGCCGACGGCTATGGATTCAACTTTCCCGACCCGGACAGCTTCGTGCCCGATCGTCGGCCGGCGATCGCGGTCAACCTGTTCGGCGGCGCATGCACGCACCCACCGATCGGGGGCCCGCGATGGTGGCTTCTGACAGGCGATGAGAACGGCAACGGTAGCGTCGACTCGGTGGACGAGCTGATTCGTCGGCTCGACGATCTCTACGCCGATGGTTGGCGTCGGATCATCCTGCACCTGCCGGCCGGTTCCTATCCGGGACAACGTATGAGCTCATCGCAGTGGTGGCCGATGCCGGCGGCAAAACGCGCCGTGCTCGGGCAACGTCTGAACATCTGGCTTGCCACCCATTTCGAATCGACCCTCGGCATCTACGCGGGATTCAAGATCAACGACCCGTGCAGCCTGTGCATGGCAGGCTGTGAAGGGTGCTCCGATTGCGGGAACGGCAGTGGCTGCGTGACGTGTCCGGAATGCTGGAACGCCGAGGCCGCGCGTCTGCCCGACACGACGAGTGCGATCGACATGTGCGTCGTCGCCGACAACATACAGCCGTGGTTGGCCGCCGGCGTGTCCGAGATCTGGTTCGATGCCTCGGCGGCCCCGGGGGACGAGATCTTGCTCGCGTTGCTGCGTCTCGCGGGCAACCCGGACTATGCGGGTACCGTCAGGTTCGTCGGCGAGCCGATCCCGAACGGCGGCCCCGGCGGTGGCATGAACGTGCCGCTCGCCCATGCGGTCCGACGGCTTGGATTCGTGGCGGCTCGTCGCTACTTCGAGAAGGTCGGTGGCGGCGCGCCGGCGGCCATGTGGACGTTCGATCCGACCAACACGGAGATTCTCATCAGTCTCCGACCCGACGACTTCTGCATCGACGGCGACACGACGGATGCCGACCCCTGTACCGGATGTTCCGACTTCTGCGGGGGCACAACCGACGGCGTACTCATCGACCTGGTCCACGACCGCGTGACACGCGGGTACATCCCCTTTGCGCGGTGGACACGGTCCGCCGAGATGATTCGCCGGATCTACGACATTCGACCCCGGACCATCGCGTGTCCCGGCGACCTCGATGCCGACGGTGATGTCGACTTCCACGACATCGGGAGGCTGTCGGTACAGCTCGGTCGGCTATCGGACTCGACGTTGTATCACGGGGACCTGGACTTCGACGACGACGTGGACATGTTCGACCTGATGATCCTGCTGGGCGACCCCGATCTGCCGGGGCCGTGCTCAGCCTCGTCTCCGTAACCCGCACAGTCCGACTTGGCGAGTGCATGCTTCGGCCGTTTCGCGCGGCTGTGCGTTGCACCGGCAACTGCAGCAGTCATATTGCCAGTGTCCGGGGTTTTTCCTTTGAGAGGCACTGATCCATGAATGCAGCATGCGCGATCGCCGCGTTGGCAACGATTTCCCTGACCACACACGCCACGGCGGGCGATGAACTCGTCTCGGTCGATCTTGGCTGGTTCATGAACGTCGGCGGGGGAGACATCTATTACGACGGCGGTTTCGCCCAGTGGATCTCGTCCGGGTTCGGACCTGGATCGACCACGCACACGGTGACCCGGATCGACGTGGACGGCATCCTGTCTTCGCTCGGATACGCCGCACTGGTCGGAATCACGATCACGGACACCGGCGTCAACGCGTACGGGACGCTCAGTCCGGGCGCCGACATCGACCTCTTGAAGCTGACCGGTGTCGATCCCGACGCGGTCATGACGTATGCCTACGACGGGCCGAACGTCATCCATCGCGACGAGCCGTTGTGGGCCCTCGAGTGGCGCACCGCCGAGCTCGACTCGTTCAGCGGCGCCCAGGAGTGGGACTGGACGCATGTCTCGCTTGGTCGGTATGGGATGCTGACGACGACGTTCCTGCAACCCCAATGGCTCGGCGACTACGACCCGTTCCTCCTGTTGAGCGAAGCGGGCGCGATCGAATCGTTCCGCGTCAGCCTCGAAGCGATCGTCCCGGCGCCGGGCGGGCTCAGTGTCCTGGCCGCCGTGGCACTGTGGCCTCGTCGTCGTCGGCGCGTGCCACGACGTTGATCTCGACGGCGTCACGGCTCTTGAGCGTCAAGAGACGACCGGCCTCGGCGAGCCACTCGTCGGACGGCATGCCGTAGGGCCGGAATTTTTCAAGCGTGCCGTGTTCCTCGTTTGCCAGCAACGCGCGTTGCAGACCGAGCTTGCTTGCCGTCGGTACGTCGATGAGCGTCGTCGAGTCGGGCGCGCCCATCTGGAACAGCACGCGGTTGTCGAACTCCCGCAGCGTCTGCCGGTCGAAGACACGTTCGAGATTCGTCACGGTGTCACACCAGATCAGCGCGTGGATGCCATATGCCGGACCCTCGCAGACGAGCTCGGTGAACTGGGCGTCCGGCGACGGTGCCTTGTCCTGGTCGGTCAGGGAGAAGCTGAAGTCGGTCTCGCTGCGACGAAGCATGCGGAATCGCTGGATGCCGTTGATAAGCAGGTAGAGCTCCGGGCCGTCGGTCTCGCCGGCGTCTATGCGGCGTTGCAGTTCGGCATGGATGGACGCGATCGCGGTCGGTACCTCGCGCCACGGCGTCACCTGCACGTCATGGGGCAGGGTTGCGGTGGCCCGCTCGAGACGCCCGGCATACGGCGAATCCGCGGGTATGCCGTCGAGGACCACGAACCGGCTCCGGGCCGGGTCGCACTGTGCGGCGAGCGCGACGAGCGAGACCGTCATGACGGCCAGTGCCGCGTCCTCGCGTTGCCCGACGATGAGCGTATTGCTGCCGCTGTTTCGAGTGAACAGGACCGAGGTCGGATCCTTGATCGCGACGGCCTCGCCGAACCACGCCTGCGCCGGGCCCTGACGCGCCCAGCCCGTTCGGCGAAGCGCGTCTTCGAGCAGATGGTTCGCCGTGATGTCCGCCGGAACGTTGCCCTCGAAGACGATCTGCGGCTCGGTGCGTCGGAAATTGCGGTCGCGGGCGATCTCCTGCACCTTGGCCAGGTACCGCTCGCGGGTCTCGTCCGGCAGCCAGACTACCTGGAAGGGGCTGTTGCCCTGGACCTGGCCGTTGGCATCGTTGTAGATCGCCTCGCCCGGCCGCGAGAGCAACCGGGCTGCCGCGTTGTCGTCGCTGAGGATGAGGTACGAGTCGGTTTCGCTGCACTGCAACGCGACCCGCACGCCCATCTGGCCGAGCGTGCTTCGTGCGAGCGTGTAGGCGCCGCCAAGCGTCTGTGACCCCAGTAGTACGTGGATGCCGAACGCGCGGCCCTGACGCACGAGACGGTCCAGCAGCAATGCGGCGTCCTGGCCGAGCTTGTCGTCCTCGGTGAAGAATTCCTGGAATTCGTCGATGATCAGCATCACGCGCGGCATCGGCCCCTCGTCGGCGCTGCGGTAACCGGCGAGGTCCTGCACGCCGAGAGCGCGGAACGCCTCGCCGCGGCGTTTCAGTTCGTCGTCGAGTCGGTGCAGCACGCTGAGCCCGAATTCTCGATCGCTTTCGATCGCGACTGCCCGGACATGCGGTAGGTCGTGTGTTGCGTAGGTCTTGAACTCCACGCCTTTCTTGAAGTCGACCAGGTAGAACTCGACCTCGTCCGGTGAATACCACAGCGCCAGGTTCGTGATCAGCACGTGCAAGAGGGTCGACTTCCCGGACCCCGTCTTGCCGGCGATCAGCACGTGCTGGTTCGTGCCGTGACCGAGCGTCAGGTTCTGCAGCCGCGTCGCACCCGCGCGACCGAGCGGAACCCGCAGGTCCACGGTCGCGGATCGGCTCCAGAGTTTGCCGTCCGGCGGCGCCACCACCTCGAAGGGGACCTCGACACGCGTCGCATCAAGGGCATTCTCGCCGACACGTTTGAGGGTCTCGGTCACGAACGCTTCACCGGCCGGCGTGTCCAGTGTGAGCGGGAATGCTTCGAGGTCGGGGTCCTTCCACACGAAACGGTCCTGTTCGCATGCGAGGTTCACGGTGTATCGCCGAAGGTCGGCCAGTTCCGTGCCGCGGGGAATATCCAGCCGCGAATCCATCGCGATCAGCGTGTACACGCCGCACCGTGGTCCGCTCGAGAGAATACTGACAAGCCGCTTGGCGGCGGCCTCGCTGAAGTTCGTCGGGAAGTCGGCCACGACCACGAATCGATAGGGCTCGGCGATCTCGCCGGCGGCGGCGTTGTACTGCGCGATGGTCTCGTACTCGTTGCGCAGGTACTTCTGGATGACGTTCTCCATGTGCTCGGTCAGGTCGGCAAGCTGCTGCTCGATGTGCCGGGTCTCCGTCCAGATCTTGCCGCCGATGAATGCCTCGTTGTAATCGGCGAGGTGCATGAAGCCGGCGAAGTTCCGGCCGAGCCCGACCGGATCGAGAATGGTGAATCGCACCTTGCCGGGTGGAATCGTCGTGAGCAGACGCATCATGATCGTCTGCAAGATCTGCACGGCCCGGTCACGCCCTTCCGGGCCGACGGTCTCCAGCAGCATCGAACAGTGATCGGGGAAGGACAGCACCGCCGGGATCGTGAACCGGGTCGGCTCGCCGATCAGCAGTCGCTCGTCGGTGGGCAGGCCGCCGGGCAGCGACGCCATATCCACGTCGATACGACCGAACCGGATTGCCGGTGCAAACGTGTTGCCGGGCGTCCAGTTTCGCCACGAGTCGTCGGTCCAGTCGGGGAAGTAACGGGCGCTCTGCTCATCGAGCCGGGACGCCTCTTTCCTGGCGGCCGCCACGCCGTCGAGCCACGCATCCTGCATGGCGGACCAGTCACGTTGATAACACGTTTCGATCGTCTCCAGACGCTGCAGCGAAACCGCTTCGAGCTTGGCGCGGTCTTCGTCGTGGGTTCGGCCGCTCTCGGCGGCCTGCTGCTTCCAGGCATCATGTCTGGCCGCGATGTCGTTGTCGTAGGTGCGACGCAATTCCTCTTTCATCGCGGGGTACTTCTCATCGATACGCCGGATGTGGGCGGCCCGACGTTGCCGGATCTGCTCGATGATCGGCTCGTAGGTCGTCCGCGCCTCGTTGATCTCACGGTCACGTATCTCGACGAGTTCGCCTTCGGCGCGGGTCTGAGACTCTTCGGCCTCGCGTTGAGCCCTGTCAAGGGCGCCGAACGCACGTTGCAACGCGTCGCGGAGTGCCTGGTGCCGAGTCGCGGCCTCCGAGCGCGTCGTTGCATAGATCCACGCCATGCCGGCGATGGTCACCACCAGCATCGCCGCCGCGGCGCCGATCACGAGACCAACCGGTTGCCAGCCCCGTGTCAGGCCGATCGCGATCGCGACGCCGCCGGTGGGAAACACCGCCAGGACCACGGGGACGATGCCCTGGAAGAGCCGCAAACGTCGGAGCTTGTCCAGACGCTCGGCAGCAGCCTGGACCGCGGCGACGTGCTGGGGAAGGTCGCCCGACGCACCGCCCTCGGGGTTGGGCGCCGCGGGTTCGGTGTGCATCCGCATCCGCGACCGCCCAAGCAGACTCGCGGCCGACGCCTCCATCGCCGCCAGTTCGGAACGCGTCGCGCTGAGCGTCTTGCAGGTCTCTCGATAGGCCTCACCCGGATGGTTCTCCTTCGCCTCGTACACGGTCTCGGCCGCCCACACCGCTTCGTCCCATTGGCGGCGGGCGGTCGTATCACTGTGTTGCCCCTTCTCGGAGATCCGTTCGCGCTCGACCTGTTCGGCACGACGAACCCGCTTGTCCTGGTGGTTGAACTTCGTGGTGAGGTTCTTCTGCACGTCGCGGTAGGCGGCCCTGGCGGTCGTCGAGTCGCTCCTGTCGCGCCGATCGATCCGTTCGAGGCCCTTCTCGCGTTCGCGCTGCGTCGCGTCGCGGTCCGTGCGATGTCGCTGCTGGATCTCGGTCTCGCCGCGACCCCGGTCGGCCGTGAGCGCGTTGAGGTGGCGCAGCCAGACGCGGACCCGGTCGAGTGAGAGATTGCTGGTCATCCGCAGTCGTGCCTGGCCTGGGCCAGCACCTTCTCCATCTTTTCCATAGCGGTCGCCGCGGCGCGAATCTTCGGCTCCAGCGTCTGGAGGAACTTCCTGTCGAATTCCGCACTGACCGGATCGTCCCACTTCGCCTTGACGAGATCCCAGTGAACCCGCAGTTGCTTCAGGGCGGCCGCCAGCCGGGCTCGACTCACGCCCATGCTCATGACTTGACCTCGTGGTCGATCGCATTGCGGTCGGTGTTCGGCACGGCAATCCTGACGTATTTCTCGAGGGCGCCCACCATCTTGTCCAGCCGGAGCAGCGCGGCGGGCACCTCGCCGTCGATGGCGCGGGCGAGCTGCTGGCAGTGGCCCTTGTAGAGAATGATCTCCCGCTCCAGCAGGCGGTTCCACCGCTTGATGTTGGCGAGCTTTGTCTCGGCTTCGTCCATTCTCTGTTGCGCCTGGTCGACCGCCTTCCGTTCGAGCGTCGCCTGGACACGCTGGTCGGACGAGGCGACCTGGGCGCGAAACAGCTCGCTCTTCGCCAGCGAAAGCTGCGACGTACGCTTACGCTTCTGGGCCTGCCAGTGCGTCAGCCGGTCCTCCCGCACCCACCAGGAGGTGCGTTGCAGGTCCGACTGCGCTTCGCCGAGGGCCGTGTTGATGACTTCGGCGAAGCCGGCCAGGGCTCGCTTGAAGTCCTTGAGCGCGTTGATCGAACTGACGCTGGCGGCGTGACGCACGGAGAAGGTCCTATCGCTGCTGCAAGTACTCGTCGATACGCTCCGCCTTCCGCAGCAGGAACGGGATGTGCTGATCCGACGCGTTGACGAACCGGGACAGCACCCTGATCGTCTTCTCGAATTCCTCGTTGAACTTCTTCTGCTCCTGGTCACGCCAGGTCTGTCCCAACTCGACAAGCCGTCCATGGAGGGCGGACAGCTGTCCCTGAAGCTCGGTATTAAACCGTTTCAGGTCGTGCGCGAAGCGGCGGAGTTCTTCGGGATCGACGATCGCTCGGGCCATGCAGGCACCTCGATTTCACTGCAATGGTAGCACCGCCCATACGCCGGGCAGGGTCTGATAAGCGTTGGGTCCGTCACAGCTCGATGCCAAAGAACCGCACGGCATTCGCATCCAGCTGACGCTCGAGGTCCTCGTAGTCCACCCCACGCAACTCGGCGAGCCGCCTGGCCACGTGCACCACATGCTTTGGCTCGTTCGGGCGCTCGTTCCGCACCGGTTCGGGACTCAGGAACGGTGCGTCGGTCTCGACCATCAGGCGATCGGCCGGCACGAGCCTGGCCGCCTCGGCCACATCGGGCGCGTTGGAGAAGGTGACGACGCCGGTGAAGCTGATCCAGGCTCCGAAATCGAGTACCCGTCGCGCGTCGAGAGGCGTGCCCGTGAAGCAGTGGAAGACGTACCGGTCATGGGGGAACGGCGCCTGCTCGAACGCCTGGAGCAGGTCGTCGAATGCTTCGCGGCAGTGCACGATGATGGGCCGGGGCCCGATCGATTCGGCACGTGACTCGATGAAGGCGAGTTGCTCATCGAGCAGGCTGCGTTGCAACGCCGCGGGCGGATCGGTGTAGTGGTGGTCGAGACCGAGCTCCCCCCACGCGACGCACCGGGGGTGCTCGGCGACCTTGCTGATCATGGACCACTCACGCGGCTCATCGGCGGACAGCGGGTGTACGCCTGCCGTGCACCACACGTTGGGGTACCGCGTGGCGAGATCCTGGGCGGCGAGGCAATCGCCGGAGGTCGTGCCCACGGTGATCACTCCACGAACGCCGGCGATCCGCGCGGCGAACAGGACGTCGTCGATGCGACCGGCGAACTGTGCGGACGTGAGATGGCAGTGTGTATCGATCACCGGGTGGCCGTGCCGGCTGGTTTCGGCGACAATGGTACCTGTCTCGCAATGGCCATACTCCAACAATCCGCCAGGCTCCGGAAGGAACTGTCGCTCCTGGGCGTGTTCGCGATCGCGACGGGCACCACGCTGAGCGCCGGATTCTTCCTGTTGCCGGGTCTCGCCGCCGAGCAGGCAGGGCCCGCGGTCGTGCTCAGCTACGTCATCGCGGCCCTGCTCGTAGTGCCGGCGATGCTGAGCATCGTGGAACTGGCGACGGCGATGCCGCGGGCGGGCGGCGCGTACTACTTCCTGGATCGCAGCCTCGGCCCCGTCGCCGGGACGGTCGGGGGGCTCGGAACCTGGCTCGCGCTGGTTCTCAAGTCGGCCTTCGCCCTGATCGGCATGGGGGCGTACATCGGGCTCATCTTCGACATGGTCGGCGATCGGTTTCCCGCCACGGGGCAGCTCCTGCACCGGTTCGGGCCGTACTCGATCGCGGCCGGGCTGGCCATCTTCTTCGGTCTCCTGAACCTGCTCGGCGCGCGGAAGTCCGGGAGCATTCAGAAACTGATGGTCTTCGGCCTGCTGGTGATCCTCGCCTGGTTTATCGCACAGGGCGGCAGGCACATCGACTGGAGCAATTTCCTGCCGCCGGCCACTGACGACAACCCAGGCGGTTTCTTCGGGGCGGGTTTCGAGTCCATCATCGCGACCGCCGGCCTGGTATTCATCAGCTACGTCGGCGTGACGAACATCGCCAGCGTTTCCGAGGAGGTGAAGGACCCCGAGCGCAACCTGCCGCGGGGGATCTTCCTCGCACTGGGTACCGCGGTCGTCGTGTACATCCTCGGCATCGGCGTCATGGTCGGTGTGATCGGCTCCGCTGAACTGGCCGGGACGCTCACGCCGGTCTCGCTGGTTGCCAGGCAATTTGCGGGCACGACCGGCGTGTGGCTGGTCTCGCTGGCCGCGATGCTGGCGTTCTCGTCGGTCGCCA
>Ga0209988_10000566_pt1 | contig 23291 bp, 23 predicted proteins | sample N075metaG_FD_183115 | JGI IMG/M metagenome (GOLD analysis project Ga0209988, IMG submission 183115) | Deep subsurface microbial communities from Kermadec Trench to uncover new lineages of life (NeLLi) - N075 metaG (SPAdes) (version 2) | ecosystem: Environmental > Aquatic > Marine > Ocean trench... | reverse complement strand
GCAGGCGAATGCGTTGCCAGCGAGCAGCGTCAAAATGCAGCCCGCGAGGGTCGCTAGGGTAATGGTCTTTTTCATTGCTATCTCCGGACCGAAGTCCTCATGTCTTCATGTTTGAGCATTTGACATAGATGCCAGCAGATACTAGCACAGGAAAAATGGGCACTGACAAGTTAATGCAGACTCGGCGACCATTGGTGAGGCTCCTGTACTCGATTTCTACGCCGTGACGCCGGAACTGGGTATAGCCACCGGCATCGTGCACGCAGGTTAGCGTTCTAGCTCACTGGCATCAGTCTCTGGTGCGGGCTCCTCTATGCTCGGTTCAACGAAACGCAGGCAAAACACTATTTCGATGGGCCACCGTATTCTGAGGGCATTGCTTCCCAGGCTTCGCGCAAACCCATCTTCTCCAGGAAAATCGGGAAGCGGGGATCGTCTTTAAATTTGGGCAGGAAAGGATTTATGAGGATGTAGGACAAGGCGGGAAGGCGCTGCTCGAACGCCACCTCCAACCATTCAAAAGCCTCGTCATTTTCTCCGCGCCAGGCATACAAGAAAGCGATAAATAACGGACTATCTTTTGATGGCGTTTCGAGAAAATCGTCAAGCGCCATCTGCGCTTTCTGAGTTTCACCCATGTCGAACAACGCAGCGGCCTTGATGTGCCGGAATTTGGCGCCGTCCGGAAGTCCAGTCAGCATGGCCGATGCCTCCTCAGGCTGGCCCTCGTACAGGTATGTACTGGCAATTTTAACGCGCGTGCCGGGGTACTCAGGATTCAATGCCAGTACCCTTTCATATAGCGTCCGGGCCTCTTCATGACGCCCAACCGCAAGGTAACGGTTTCCGAGCGCGGTCAGCGTACTCAAACTCAATGGGTTCGATTCGACGGTGCGTTCAAACAGTGCTATAGACTTGTCGAGTTCCCCGACAGTGGAGGCAATAGACGCTGCAGTGCTAATGGCCTGGGCGTTGTTGGGTTCCAGTTGCAGAGCTTTTTCGATCGCAACTCCGGCGCCCTGCCAATCCCAAAAAACGGTTCTTTTCATCCAGGCCAAACCCGCCCAGGCGGACGCCAGCTGGTCATCAATTTCAAGCGCCTTGTCCAGGGCTTGCATCGCCAGCGCGATCCCCTCATCACGTGGCAGGCCTCCATAATATTCCAGCCTGCCAATTGAATAAGACAATGTCGCCCAGGCCGGAGCGTACTCAGGGTCAATGGCCAGCGCCTGCTTCAGGACTTGCACTGCCATTCGGGCATTTTCTTTGCCGCCAAGGTTAATGAAATAAATACCTTGTAGGTAAAGCGTGTAAACCTCGGGGTCAGTTCGTCGCTGCTCCGGCAACTCACCCAGGAGGGTCACCTTGAGCCCTCTAACGACAGCTGCCGCGATCTCATCCTGCACCACAAAAATATCATCGAGATTGCGGTCGAAGGTTTCTGACCACACGTGAAAGCCGTCATCCGCCTTGATCAACTGTGCGGTAACACGGATCCGGTCACCTGCTTTGCGGACACTGCCCTCCAGCACGTGCGTAACGTTGAGCTCCTTAGCAATCTGCGAAATGTTTACGTCCTTGCCCTTAAAGGAGAATGACGAGGTACGGGCGGCAACCCTGAGCTCCGGGATCTTGACCAGCAGGTTGAGCAACTCCTCTGACAGCCCATCTGAGAAATACTCGTTGCCGGAATCATCACTCATATTGACGAAGGCAAGGACCGCTATGGATTGGCCGGCATTCTGCGGCAGAATCTCGACGGGTTGTGTACTGACCGATTCCAGCAGGGCTTCATCGCGCTGCGGGTCCAGGATGAATTTATCCCAGGCAAAATAAGCCAGCGCCGCGATCAGCACGATGATAATGGCGCGATCAAGTTTACCGGCGGGTGCCTGTCGGGTCGCTGTTCCCGAATCACGCCGCAGGCCACCCGGAGTCAACTCATAGGCCCACGCCATCACAATGGCAACCGGAGTCCCGAGAGCTAGCATGGTGATGATCATTTTCATTACCCAGGCTGGCGCGCCGAAACTGTCGGCTGCCAGTTCCGCCACCTGTGCGATCAACCACGCCGTCACGACATAGACAATGGCTACGCGAAATACGTTTCTGCGATTGAGCTCACTGAAGAAAGACAAGGTTTATGGCTCGCTATGAGGCCTACGCCTGTTCGGATTCACAATGGTAGTCATTTCCTAACGACAAGGCTAATGGTGTTGGCTGCAAACCAGCAGTCGCGTGAAATGAGCTTCTGCGGCCTAGCTCTCGATTCTGTGAAGCCTGGCATCCACGGGCTTGCGAATTCCGACAATCAGCACCAGTAACAGGCAGGCGCCTGCGAATATCAACGATGTGCCGGATGCGCCGACCTTGCTGGAAATAGCACCGCCAACCAGGCTACCGATAGCCGGACCGCCAATCGCCAGGATCGTCCACAAACTTAAGACCCGCCCTCTTAGTCTGTCTTCAACGTGAATCTGGACTTCTGATTGGGACGCGATGGCAACGGCCGTGGTAAAGAATCCGATCAGGAGCAATGACAGAAGGCCTGTCTCAAGTTCACGTACGAACGAAAACAATACGAGAGATACACCAACACCAATGGTGCCAAGAACGACAGAGGTGTGCAGGCGCAGGCGAACGAGCCCCGTCGAAAACAGGATGCTTGTGATAATTGCACCAAGACCCGCCGCCGACATCAATGCAGCAAGAACACGACTGCCCCCATCGAAAACAAGTACGGCATAAGCAGGCATCAGCTCAACAATTCCACGGCCGAAAAAATTGCTGACGCCAACCAGCAAAATAACCTGGCGTATGCTGTGGTGATCACGGGTATACCGCAGACCCTCCATCAATTGCGCGAAGTAGCTGCCGCTCGAAGCAGAAGCCGCCCGCGAATCGTCAATCTTCAACAAGAACAGGGACACTATGATCGGGACATACGTGATCGCATTGATGAGATACGCATAACCCAGGCCATACAGAGTCACGATGGCACCGGCCAGGACTGGACCGAGAAATCGCGACAGGTTAAAAACCACCGACGAAATCGCTACGGCGCTCGGAAATTGCCGCGGTGGCACCAGGTCCGGAATCAGTGCCATACGAATCGGCGAGTAGGCGCTGTTCGCGACACCGTGCAGCAAGGCCAGAACAAACAATTTTTCCACGCTGATGCTGCCCACGAAAGTGAACGCTGCCAGCAGTGCCGCTATTCCGGCAAGGACGAGGTGGGCCACGATCGCACTGGGGCGTCGCCTTATTCGATCCGCCATGACACCAAAAAATGGCGACAGCACGAGCAACGGAAGAAACTGTGCAGCGGCGATCAGGCCAACGACGAAAGTCGATTCACTCAGCTGCCATGCATGCCAGCCCAGCGCAAGCCGCTGTACCCAGATTCCCAGTACAGAAAAAATATTACCGTAAAGATAGATGCGATAATTTTTGCTCGATAACGCCGATGTGGATGATGAGCTGTTCGCAATACTGGACATTGGCTGGAACCGGATTGAGTCGTGCCGGCAACGAATCGTTGATTATCTATCCGGTACCGACATACGGTATTAGCCGACCGAGCAACAACACGCCAAACCAGGCACCCAGCGACACGTAGGCAATCAGTTTTGCGGTTCCAGGTGTGTCACCGTAGGGATCCCAGGATGGCATCGACGGATTTATCTTGAGGATAAACCAGAGCGCGTTGAGACCGGCGATCAACACCAAGACCATTTTGATCTGAAAACCGATGTTGATCGCATAACGTCCCGGATCACCCAGAAAGAAAAGCACACCGGTGGTCAGGTTGATCGTAAAACCGACCATTGCCCAGGGTAACAACCGATGTGTCGTCGATATGTTCATTTGTCGCAGAAACCCTGCCAGGCGCAGATCGATGACCAGCATTGCACCCAGCAATAAAGTCAAGCCGACGAAATGAAGTATTTCCATCAACGGCCACAACCAGGCCGTAGCGAGTACCCAATTGTTGATAGCGGTTCCTTCGATGGCCTGTACCAAAGTCTGTATCATTCTTTTTTCCTCGCCGTTACAGGTACGCGATCAGACGACCACCGACTATCGCGGTAGTCCAGATCAGGAGTGACACCGCCGCCAAAATTTTCACAGTCTGATCAGGTGAACTTGTGCCCGCATCCCAATCACTCGCTCCGCGCCTGATTTTCTTTAGAATTCGCGTCGCAATGACGACGCCGATGAAGATCGCGGTAATTTTTACCAGGAACGGAATGTTGGTAACAAAAGTGGTGGCCTGCGATGAAAAAAGCCCAAGCCCGGATAAGGTGTTAATGATCAGGCCCAGCCACGCAAGTCTGAACAGGCCAATCAATGGGCTGAATTCAATGTCTTTCAGGATGCCCAGCAAACGGAGGTTTAGCACTGTAAAAATGCCCGCAACGATGGCCAGTCCAACAATATGCAGGCTCAGAAGTAGCGGATAACCCCACAGGGATTCGCCGACCCACAACGCCAATCTGGTCTCCTCAAGCCACACAAATACCGACACGGCCACTCCCTTTTTTGATTATCAGGCCAGTAAGACCAGTCTAACGCGGTCTGCAAAGTCTGACACTGCCGCGATTCGTATGGCGTAACGTTAATCCAGGAACCGGCAATCAGAGCGTCGCAGCCATCTTGTCGGCCATTTCCACCGAGCCGAGTACCCGCGAAATTTCTATCGCTGTTTCCTTGACCGGCTTTAGATAGCGGGTTTCCTGATTGGGGTCATTGGCTCGCATTGGCATGACAACCGTGAGGGCGGCTTCAATGCGGTCGAGGTGGTTGAAAATCGGCACGACCAGTCCGGAAAAACCGGCATCGTGCGGGTTTTCGTCGAATTCGTAGAACTGGGAACGAATCTTCGCCATCGTTCGGCGCAATTCGTTGGGATCGAATTGAACGTCTGGATCCGGCTCACGTTCGGTGCGGCGCGACAGGATTCTTTCCCGTGTATTCTCGTGGGAAAAAGCAAGAATGACGCGCGCTGTGGGTGACGTCGGCACCGTCCAGCGGGTACCGCGGGAAATTTGTGGCGAGAATGGCCTGTTTCCAGCGATCTTCGAGACAATCATCGCGTCACCACCCGCTGGTATGGCAAGCAGTAACGATTCGGATATCTGGTTCTTGAGCACGACCATGTGCCGATAGGCAATATTCGTAATCTCGTATTGATCGAGGGCGGCGTTCGCAAGGCGAAAAAGCATCGACCCCAATCGGTAGCCGCTGTTGTCCGGGGTCTTATTAACAAGTCCCAGATCAGAAAGCGTGCTCAGATGACGCGATACGCGGGCCTTGGTCATGCCGAGGAACAAGGCGATATCGGTGACGCGCTGAGGGCGGCCGCTTTCAGCCAGATACTCGAGCAGTTTCACCGCCACGACGACACTGTGTACGGTCGAAGACTTGTGCTTTGGTGCGGTTTCTTCCTCACTCATGGGCTGATCGACATCCCGGCAATTCAATTTGTCCGGGAATTATATCGCATTGGCAACAAATGATCGTGTAACAGGAATTTATTGCATCGCAGCGCCCAAACTAGTGAACGTGCAAGCGATAGGCAATGATGCCCCCGATTGCCATCGGTATGGCGAAAAAGAAGAAATTGGCGGACATATCGAAACCAGCAGCGATCAAATATCCCGCTACAGCCGGCCCTGCCACAGCCCCCGATCTGCCGAGTCCAATGGCCCAGCCAATGCCGGTACTACGCATTTCGGTCGGATACACTTTGGCCGCGACAGCATAAAGGCCCGTAAACCCGCCCTGTTGCAAAATCCCGATAAGGAAAATCATCGAGAGCAGCAGATTCAGTTGATTCGGTGCCATCGCGAAGGCCACCATGCCGACCGCCGAGGACAGCGACAGAATCAGGATCAGGTTGGTCAGTTTCCACCGGGTCGATAGCCAGCCGAGGACATAAATACCGATCACACCGCCAAAATTGAACAAGAAAAAGGCTGTACGCCCGACGGATCGCTCATAGCCGGAATCTTCCATGAGCTTCGGAATCCAGCTCATCAGGAAATACAGTGTGCTAAAGCAAAGAAAAAATGCCGCCCACAATGTCAGTGTGACAACTCGATGCTCTTTCGATACCAGCATGACCATTGTTTTGCCAAGCCCACCTTTAGGCTTCTGTTCCGCAGCGGCGACCTCGGGCATATCTGCCAGGGGATTTTTCTTTAGCTTGCGAAGAATCTTGTTGATGCGCGCCAGCGCGTTTTCGGGTCGCTTCTCCAGCAGGTATTTCAGTGACTCCGGCAACAGCAGCCATGCAACAACGGCCATAACAAGCGTCAAAGTTCCACCGAACCAGAACATGCCGCGCCAGCCGTAGTCCGGCAGGATAAAACCAGCAACAACAGACGTCATCATTGCACCTAGCGGATACCCGGAGGTCACAGCGGCAACCGCCAGTGTCCGGTATTTTTCGGGACTGTATTCGGCCGCCAGCGCTGCCTGGCAAGCAAGCATCGCACCTGCTCCCATACCGCTAATAAATCGCAACGCGAAGAATTCGGTAAGACTCGTTGCATTGGCAGTCAGCAATATCGATCCGCCGACCAGCGCCACACTGGTGATGATCACCGCCCGCCGCCCGACGATGTCCGATATAGGCGCCAGCAACATTGCACCAACCATCATCCCCGCAAGCGCGAAACTGAAAATCCATCCCAGCAAATCCGGAGTCAGATCCAGTTCGGTTGCTACTGCGGTGGCAACAATCGCCATCGCGGTAATATCAAAACCGTCGAGCATATTGAGAAACAGGCAAAGCCCTACGACCAGCAATTGCTGAGCACTGACTGATCCCTTGTCGATAACTTCGGCGACAATGCTGGAACTGCTCATGGAATCCAAGTTTGCTGACATACCTGCCCTCCGTTTGGGCGTTGATGGTTTTGTTTACAGTCGACCGGGCTAGATCCTGTCGAATTTATGTGAGGGCCTTCTCAAGTCGATCCAGCGTTTCCATCGCCGACAAAACATCGACAACGCTGCCATTGGGCTCCCTGCCCTCGCGTATCGCTGCGATGAACTCCCTGTCCTGAAGCTCGATGCCATTCATGGACACGTCGACCCTGGAAACATCGATCGGCTGGTCGTTACCATCGAAGAGGTCGTCATAACGCGCGAGATAGGTTCCGTTGTCGCAGATATATCGAAAATAAGTGCCTAAGGGCCCGTCGTTGTTGAATGACAAGGTCAGCGAACACATGGCACCCGAGGGCACTTTCATCGCGATGCTCATATCCATCGCAATGCCAAGGTCAGGATGCAAAGGCCCCTGCATTGCCTGGACATCACTCGCGGTCTCGCCCGTCTGGTACTGGAAGAGATCCACGGTGTGGCATGCATGGTGCCAGAGTAGATGATCGGTCCAGCTACGCGGCTTGCCCTCTGCATTGGTGTTCGTACGACGAAAAAAGAATGTCTGCACATCGAGGTGCTGCAGTCTTATTTCACCTGCCTGGATTTTTCGATGAATCCATTGATGACTCGGGTTAAATCGCCGGGTTTGCCCTGCCATCGCGATCAACCCCGTCTCCCGCTTGACCTCGACGACTTGCTGCGCATCTGCCAGCGAATCGGCCATCGGTATTTCTATTTCAACATGCTTGCCAGCACGCATGACCTCGATCGCCTGGGATGCATGTATCGGTGTCGGCGTTGCGAGAATTGCTGCCTCCACTCCGGCCTGCGCCAGACCTTCGCGCAGATCAGTCGTCCAGAATGGAATGTTGTGCTCAGCAGCGAACGCCTCGGTCGCGTCCGCAACACCGCCCACAAGCACGGCAACTTCAACATCATCGATTTTTCGCAGGCCCATCATGTGCTTCTTGCCGAATGCACCCTCGCCTGCCAGGCATATTTTCATCAGGTCGAACTACGCATCACGAATTGCACGCATGACCAGGTTTTCAATAAGTGATAACTTGAAATGATTATAATTCAGCGGCACCGCGCCTCGCGACGCCGATCCACCAGCCAGTTTCGCGGTCTCTTCATTCTTCGCGCTGCCCTTTGCTATTTCCTCCGCCACCCTCATGCGTCTTGGCGTGCACTCCACACCACCGCATGCAATGCGAATGTCTTCAATTACATCGTCGTTGACCTTCATCGCCGCCGCCACATTCACCAACGCAAAGTCCCAGGTATTTCGATCCGCGACTTTCTCAAAGTAAAACGTTGCCCCCGCCCAGGCATTGGGAAGTCGAATTGCTGTCAAAATATCCCCTGGCTCAATCACGGTCATGCGTTCGATGTCTACGTCCGGCCCGATGAAAAAATCACCGGCGGCAACAACCCGTTCCCCATCCTTGTTCCGGATAACCATGCTGGCATCCAGAGCAACCAGGGCAGGTGCCGTATCTGAAGGCGATACGGCGACGCATCGATCTGCGCCAAACAGGCAATGTTCTCGATTCATGCCCTCCGGTGTATCGGCATAACAGGTGCTGCCTCCCGCTCGATAACAATCCATTCCGCCGCGGTAGTACCAGCAACGCGTATCCTGGCAAACATTGCCACCAATCGTGCCGACATTTCTTATTTGCGGACTCGCCACTCTCGACGCGGCATCAGATAACAAACGATAGTTGTTTCTTATGAGCCCGCTTTCGGTAATTTCGGTTAGCGTCGTCAGTGCACCGATCTCAATGCCATCTGCGGTCTCACGAATACCGTGCATGGACTCGACCCGCGACAAACTGACGACCGCCTTTGGCCCTTTTGCACGATCTTTGAACCAGTCGAGGCTGTCCTGGCCACCGGCCATAAGCCATCCATCCGGTCCGTATTTGTCGAGCAATTCCAATGCGCCCGCAACGTCAGTTGGCTGGAAAAGCTCGAAATCCTTCATCATGTCTTTTGCCACAACGCTTCCCCGTTCAGAATGTGTAAACTTGCAGTGGCTTATGGGATTGCTCCCGTTCAGCGATCGCATTCAAGATCATGTCAGGCACGATCGGTGTTCGATTGAAATAGTGGCCGCCCAGGGCATCGGAAATTGCACAAATCAGGGCGGAAGCGGCGCAACCCATTACGGGCTCGCCCATGCCGCGAACGCCCACAGGGTTCTGCGGGTCGGCGATATCCACTGCGCCCCAATCCATGACAGAGGGAACGTCAAGATAAGACGGCGGCTTCGCCTGGAGGAAACCCACATTTGCAGGCAGGCCATTTTGCGGGTCGTATACCAAACGCTCAGTACTGGCCAGGCCTATTCCCATGACAGCCCCGCCTTTTACCTGCGCCGCAAGGCCCAGCGGATGAATCACAGTGCCACAATCTATGACGCCGTTGTATGTCAGTATTTCGAACCGGCCGGTCTCGGTATCGAGTTCGATCACCATGAATCCCGCGGCAAGGGCCGGCGGTGACCCTTTGATATCGTAATTGTCTTTGGCAGCGCCAATCAGTCCCGTCCCCGCCAACGCCGTTGCAGATCTGACCGTCATTGGGTTCAGGTCGTCCGGTAGCTCTTTACCAGTAAACTTGCCACCCATATCAATCGCGCGTTGTGCCGCTTCGGCATAGGTCATGCTCATGCTCGCATCCGCTTTCGAGAAAACAGTCTCGTTTCCAATGTCGTAGTCATCAGGCGACCCGCCGAAATCCGCCGCAGCTATCTCCAGTAATTTCGCTTTCGCGTCCATTGCGGCCGCGTGATTGCTACGCGACATTGTAAAGCTCGTGTTGCTGCCGAACTGACCAAAATTCCAGGGCAGGTGTTTTCGCGTATCGCCGCGCTCAATGACGCAGTTTTCCCAGTTACATTGCAGCACCTCCGCGACGACCCGGGATGTTGCCGCATAAGAATAAGTGCCGAGGTTGCCGACACCTGAATGTATGTGCAAGCGCCCATCCGTTGCGATTCGCACCAGACCATCGAAACCGGCGGCACCGGCCGAATGATAGGCCTGGCCAATACCCACACCAATGACCTTGGAACCGTTGCGTTCTCCGCTTCTCTTGCGTGTCTGCTCCCAGTTGAATGCCAGGGCACCTTTCTTCAACGCTTCCTTTTGGTGAGCACTGGTTAATCCCTTTTGCTCGCCATCGAAAATCGAATCGCTGTCGGGCGCATTCATGCTGCGAATCTCGAGCCGGTCGATACCAAGCTCCTTTGCTGCCCGATCCAGCAGCGGTTCCATGACCATTGCCATCTGGTTTTGGCCAGGTCCACGCTGAGCGCCGCCCGGTGGTGTATTGGTCAGCACCGGTACGCCGCGATACCGCATGGCCGTTGGCTGGTAGCACAGCGAAACAGAGCCCGCAGCGCTCATGAAATCGGGGAAGCCCGTATTCGGTCCTCCCGATTGCACCAGGTAAAGGTCCACAGCCGTTACTTTTCCGTTCCTGGCGAAGCCAAGCTTGATTCTCCCCTGGAACCCGGCGCGATTGGAGCCCATGTAATATTCTTCGGCGCGGCTGATACGCATCATCACCGGCCGACCGAGTTTCTTTGACATGTGTGCCGGCAAGGTCATCACCGGGTAGGCGGCACCTTTCGAACCGAAGCCGCCGCCACAGTATTCCGCGATATAGACGAGATCTGCAGGATCAATGCCGATGTATCCAGCCAACCCCGGAATCACGAAACTCTGGCTTTGCGTGGAGCCAAACAGGAAACACTTGCCATTTTGCCAGTAAGACATGGCGCTTCTGGGCTCCATGCTGTGATGCGAGTTACTGGCGGTAACAAAAGACTCATCGTAGATAACTTCTGCGTCCGCGAAGCCCTTTTCAAGATCACCGTAGGACCATTCTGCAGCCGGCTTGCCGGTCATGGGAAACTGATCTTGGTCCGCCGAAGCAAAATCACGCGCGGACCATTTTAGCTCCTGCAACGGTATGTCCCAGTTGGTCACATTGCCGTCGGTTCGCGCATTCGGTCCACCCGGATACAGGCTCTCAAGGGGATCGAGGACGAAATCCAGCGGCTCGATGTCAAATCGGATTTTCTCCAAAGCATCCGACGCGGTCGTTTCATCCACTGCGGCAATCGCCAGAATTCGGTCGCCAACGTAATGGGGGGTGTTGGTGAGAATCGGTTCTGCCGCACCCTCCATCGCGGGCAAATCGTCGGCGGTCAGCACGCCTACCACACCGTCCATTGCCAACGCTTCACTCACATCGATATTCGACACCTGCGCGTGTGGCATCGGACTGAGCAGCAGCTTGCAATAAACCATGCCCTCCGCACGAAAATCCTCTGCGTATTTTGCTTTGCCGGTTACCTTGCCGCGGATGTCCGGTGGCGTGAAATTCTTGCCAATCAGTGTGTATGCCATGTCAGGTCACCTCCGCAGCGCGCATTACGGAATTCAAATAATGGTCGTAGGCACCGCAACGACAGAGATTTCCCGAAAGTGCCATGCGTGCTTCGTCCCGCGTTGGATGCGGATTTTTTTCGAGCAAGGCGACGGTCGACATAATTTGGCCTGGTGTACAGAAGCCACATTGCGGACCAAGCTCGTCAATGAAGGCCTGCTGAATCGGGTGCAATTCACCCTCGGGGCTTTCAAGACCTTCGATCGTTCGAACGGACCGGACTCCCACCGTGTGCGTGAGGGTCGAACAGGAATAATTCGTCACTCCGTCAATCACTACCGTACAAGCACCGCATTCGCCTCGATCACAAGCGAGCTTGGTTCCGGTCAACCCCAACTTGTAGCGCAGCGTCATCGCGAGCGTCTCATTGGGCAGCACATCGACACGGCGAATCTTGCCGTTGATATGCAGTGAAATCAGGCGTTCAAAGTTGCTGGCCGCACCACCGCCATCTGATGAACAGCCGCCCAGGAGATAACCGGATGAAGCAGCGACTGCGCCGGAGGCGATGATGCCCTTGATGAAAGTGCGGCGACTTGCGCGTAAATTGGCTGCACTCGGACGGTCCGCGATCAAAGCATTTTCGCCGGGAAAGAAAGTAACGGGATCTTTCATTCTAAGTACCTCTATGCGGGTTCTTGCCAGTCTATCTCTTTGAAAAGTGCATGGTATTAAAAATCAGCGCCTGCGATCCGATCGCGACCAGAATTCCTCCAGCTCGCCGCCCAGGTGAAGGGCACGAAAAAAAGAATACGGATCACAACCGATTTTTGTAATTACCGTCGGACTGAAGTTACGGTCAAGCACACGTCGTCGATGCGGCACGCGCGTATAGTTTTCAGGATCATGAATCCACATGTCGGTGTGCAGATAGCCTTTGTCATCGATGTAGAAGTGTTCGATCGTATGGGCGTTGGCGGATATAGGCTTGCCGTGTGTGTGCATGAAAGCCGCGTTCAAATGGTCGGTCCTGATGACCAGCGTGTCGCCTTTCCATTCACCTGTCGAAAATCCCAGTGACGAACTGGTTGCAGTGTCCGGGAATTCCCGGTCATCCAGATAGATTCGGCGCACGTATTCGGCGCCGTAAATGATGATGATTTGGTCTTCTGTCGGCACTATTTCCACCGGGTATGGCATGCTGGTGGCCATCACGACACCCATAGACGCACAGCGACTGTTGCCGTTGTCCATTTCCAGGTAGTTGTCGATGACCGACTGGCCCTTGGGTGTCATCGCGAAACTGATCTTGCGAACGCCGCCCTGACCAAACGCCCGACCCCAGACTCCCGACAGGTCAACGGGTTCTGGTGGCAGGTCATCCGACACTTTGCGGGCAATACCTCGCGTACCAGTGAAGTTTCCGCCGCGCAACGGGTTGCCGAGAAAACCTATTGATCCGTTGTGATCCACCTCACCTTCCAGTTCACCGTTTTCATTCAATTTGCCAGAGAAGGTACTGAGGTGTTCCTTCCCCCATGGAGAATCCCAATCAATGTCGAATTCGAATTCATTGCCGTTTACTCGAATATCAACCGGGCCATTATAAACGTAGGCCACTATTTGCCCGTCCTCCTCCTCGAACGTGACATCGACATGTGAGGTGGCGCCACTTGACTGGAAGCCGTAGGCGCTGATGTCCCACTCTCCGATCAAGCCCATGTCTTGCGCATGCGCAGACATACTTGCAATGCTGACTACCAGCAAAGTGATCATCTCAAGTTTCCGGCCGGTCATGGCTGCTCCCACTTAGTCTTTAAAATACGCCCGTGTCAGGTACTGCCGGCATTGCCAGCATCGGTCTCAAGCATCGCAAGATCGGCGTTGCTCATAACTTCGCGGGCAAGATTGGCTGCAGCTGTACTACCTTCGTTGCTGCCCAGCTCGAATTCCGCTTCTATCTTCAATTCCACTCTGTCGGCGACGGCTGGTATGAAGCGATCCAGGCCAAAATCCGAACGATTGAGATGGCCTGATGCCGAGAAACCGATGACAGGTTTGCCGGTCATTGGATGGGTTAGCGCCCCATTGATCTTCACAGTCAAAATTAGCGGTTTTGTAATGCCTCGAATCGTGATGAAACCCGCCAACGCTCCCTCTGTCTCGCTGATCGATTCGTAACTATTCGATGCAAACGAAATCTTTGGAAATTTGGCGGCGTTAAAAAACTTGGACGACGCCAGTTCTTTGTCGAAATAATCAACATTAGAGCGGATAGTTGCGACGTCAACTGCAATGCTGACACTACTTTTCTCCATGGCTGATGTATCGAGATCCAGTTCTCCATTGATACCGGTAGCGCGCAACAATGGATATGACAAACCCTGGTGAAGATAGGAAAACGTCAGGTAGGTGTGATTTTTGTCAACAGCATAGACACCGGACGGAACGCCCAGCCCCTCTTCGTCAACCATTTGACCCATGGGCTCATCGCCCTGGCTACAGGCTGTAACAAACCCAGCGATGACAAGAAGTATGCTTATTCGCGTTATTTTCATAGCAAAATGCCTGTTAGTTCGCCTTTGCGAATTCGACCTGGATCACGAGCGACAGGTCGTCACCAATAAAATTGTCGAATGCCGTCAGTCCATAATCGGATCTATGCACAATGCCGGTTGCGGTAAAACCGATCATCTCTTTGCGTGTCATGCGATTCATCTCCGCGGTATTGATGGTTACGTCCAACGTCACAGGCACCGTGGTTGCCAGAATGCTCAAGTTGCCGGTCAACTTGCCAGTCGATGCGGAAGTTTCTTCGTAGGCCGTGCTTGCGAACACTATCTCCGGATAGTTGGCAGTATCGAAAAACTTTTCGCCGCGTAACTCAACATTGAGCGCATCGACCGTCGAATCGATACTCGCGGCGTTAATCGTAATATTGACTTCGCTGTTGCTCATGTTGTTACCGTCCAGAATCAGCTCTGCGTCAAATTCGGCGAACTGCAACTGCGGATTCGACAATCCCATGTGCGAGTAGGAAAAACTGATATAAGCGTGCGTTTCGTCAAGCTCGTAGCGTCCCGGAGTTATCGCTCTGGCAACAGATTCAAATTCTCGATCGGCGGATTCCCCGGCCGTGGATTTGCCTGCATTAAGCTCGACATTCGTTTTCGTTATGCCCCGTAAGGGTGATATCACGAGGCCGTCATCTCTCGTCACCGTGCTGATCGACATTCGTTTGCTGCCGTTGCGCCCTAAAATGCCGTCTACGATGATCCTGTCGCCAACTTTCAACGTATCTTTCTTCCAGCCGACCCGGCCCAGCATCATCAGGTTCATCGTCTGCAGATCCCACGTTTCCGTCGAGCCGTCGTTATTGGTCACTTCGATGTAGTAACGAGCGTGTGGGTTCTTGTACATTACTTCGGTAATGGTGCCACTTACGGTGCCCTCATTACCTGCCTCGTAATCGGCTGCAAATGCGTGGTGAGCAGTTGATGTGTTCGAAAATGCGCAAATGCACAGCGCAGCAAGCAGTAATCTTGGCATTAACTCTCTCCCCCGAAAATCTCGTCTCAATTCTAACAGTCTCGTCAGGCGAATTATGCCTTGTGTTTGCCTGCTTCCCAACCGAAGGTGCCACCAATCACCTCGCCAGCGACTTGCGCCGGCAACTCTTCGAGTTCGGTGGCCATCGTATCGTTCCAACGATTGAGAAAACCGAATAACGCGACGGATGCCACGATTTCAACAACCTGCCCCTCGTCGAAATATTTGTAGAGTTCGTCAAAGTGCTCTTGCGTTGCCTCGCCAGGTACCAATGCGCCAGCGTAGGCCAAACGCAGCGCTGCCCTTTCAGCATCGCTGAAGACCTCGCTTTCCTCGAACTCCCAGACCTTGCTGATTTTTTCTTCCGACGCCTTGTAAATTTTTGACAGGTTGGCCATGTGTGCCTGGCAGTACCGACAGCCAGCGGCCTGGCTGGCAATCAAGCTGACGAGCATTTTCAGCTCCTCATCTACCGTGCCATCGTAAAGAACTGCCTGATTGAGTTGCATGAATGCGCGCACGATACTCGGGCGTCTCACCATGGTCTGAATGCTGTTTGGCGTAAAGCCACGCGTTTTTTTGTAATGGAGAAACCGTTCCTGAATATCTTCGGGAACTTCGTCAAGGGGTAACGGGTTCATGTGGGGCACTTCGTCTCTCCGGTTTTGCCCGAGCTGAACGGGCACGTTTTTTCAGCAGTTGGTTCGGGAATGATGGCGTTCGCCGAATCTGCGAACTGGAATCATGCTGCTGCAGCAATATCGAAACTCGCCACCGTGCAACCAACGGCAAATATCGGCAGTTCCGCAGTGTAGAATTGCAGATCGCCTTGGCCACCTGCGGCCGCAGCACTCGCGATAAAAGTGCGAATCTCAAAGCCACCCTGACCGCCGTCTCGATAGATGTCTTCATCCGTGTAGTCGAGCAATGCGTCTTTGTCGTTGCGCATCAATCGATCAAGAAAGTCCCGATCCCAGGGTTCGTTGATTTTTCCTGAATCCGGCGTCGCGGGCCAGTGCGATATTCCGCCTGTACCAACCAGCGCAATCTTTTCCGGTACAGAATCACATGCTCGTCGCAGCGCTTCCCCGAACGCCCACACACGATGCAATGGCGCCAGTGGAGGCCCCTGGCAATTAATATTGACCGGGATAATCGGCAGGTCGTAATTCGGCGTCAAAAAGTGCAGTGGAACAATTATGCCGTGGTCAAACTTCCACTCTTCAGCGTATGCGGTATCGACCGAATTCATTACTTCGATCGTAATTCGCTTGCCAATGTCCGGGGCTCCCGGCACTTTTGTTCTGTTTATTCCAAGCCATTCCGGATCTTCGATCGGCCCCTCGTAGGATTCGCCGATACCGATGCAGAAAGCCGGCATGTTGTTCATGAAAAAATTGGCGAAATGCTCTGCGGCAATGACGATCAGGGCTTCTGCACCGCTGTCGGCAATTTCCTGGCGCTGCTGATCGAGGCGTGCGTAAAATTCGTCCCGTTTGGCGGTGTTGTCAACCAGGTGCGCGCGGCCGGTAATGCCCGGGGCGTGACTAAGAACTCCTGCGTACACCAGGCTCATTGGTGTTTTTCCTCTTTCGTAAAACTGGCGCCCCTGCCGGTCATCGTATACACGCCATCGCGTACAGGGCCGTGTTCCCTGATGCCCACTCGCATGAGCTCAAGATAATCGAACCATTCGATGCCAAGAAACGCCGCATAGTGCATGAGAATCTGGCCGTTGACACCGAGTACATAAAGCAGGCCGATGTCACCTTCACGAAGTGCTTTGCTTTCTTCCTCGGTAAGGTCGTATTTGGCGAGCAGCCCGGACAAATCCTGATGATATTTTTCTTGCGCCAGGTCCTCTCGATTGAGTTCGTAAAGAAACTTTTGTAAATGATAAAGACTCATTTAATGTTCCGTCGTCCGTTTCGCAATATAGTCGCGCAGGTTACTCTTCTTCCAGCGAAATTCGCCATCGAGTTCCTGCATTTCGAATGAAATCGCGAGAGGCCTAGTAGCATAGATCGGTTCCAGGTAATTGCAAAATGCGGCGAAAATCTCCTCTCCTGCGGCTTTGCGAATTTCGAGGGACCTGCCGGGCGCAATCCTGAGGATCAATGCCACAAAGGCGTTGTCCACATGGCCGTCAGCGATCTCATAGTTCTTTCGGGACACAGCCCGCGTTCTGATGCCGGCCATTGGAAATGCTTCGATGTTGCAAGCTGTCTCATGCAATACGCGCAGCAGCGACTCAATGTCAATGTCAGTCTCCAGATTTGCCGAATATTCGACTGTCAAATGTGGCATGCCTGCTCCAATACCTGAATTGTTTTTGAATTAACTTAACATGTTAAGTATACTGACCCGCATCTGCAGGTCAAGCCACAACCCATACCACCGCATGAGGGGATTTGGAAAATGTCCAGTCTGGACCGATTGAAAGGATCAATACCACCCGTTGTCACGCCGATACGCGATAACGCGGTCGACTACGAAGCGTATGCCGGACTTATTGAGTTCCAGGTAGCGCAAGGTTCGCATGGAGTCCTGGTCAATGGCACCACATCGGAACCATCGACGCTGACTATCGATGAGCGAAACCGCCTTATCGATATCGCTGTCGAGACGGTGCAGGGAAGAATCCCGGTTGTCGCGGCAACCGGATCGCAATCACTCGCAGAGACAGAGCAATTGACAGCTTACGCGGTAAGCGCAGGCGTCGATGCACTGCTTATCGTGACCCCCTACTACATCCGGCCACCGCAGCGCGGGCTCATCCAGTATTACCTCAAGCTGGCCAGCCAACACGATACGCCGTGGATGATTTATCACATACCCGGCCGCACGGCGATCAATGTCACTCTCGACACGATGAAAGAGTTGCGTGAAAAGTCGGCCAACTTTGTTGGTATGAAGCACGCGGTGAATGACCTTGGCTTCGTCACGGAATGTTTCGCAGCTCTTGGCGATGACTTCAGGATTTTCGTTGGACTGGAAGAACTTTCGTTTCCGATGATGACGATCGGCGCCTGCGGACTCATGAACGCGGTTGGCAATCTGCGACCCGGCATCCTGGCTGAAATGTGCCAGGCCATATGGAACAGCGACCTCAAGACTGGACGAGAACTCCATCAGCGATTACTTGAGATTAACCAGGCCGTTTTTTACGACACCAATCCGATCCCGATCAAGTACATGATGAAGAAACTCGGCATCATGCCGAGCAATGAGCACAGGTTGCCCATGGTGCCGGCGACCCCCGAAATCGAACGGCGGCTCGATGGCGTTCTGGAGCGGGCGGGATTGATTACAAGTGAGGATAAGACATGAGATTCTTGAGCTATTCGCATCAGGGCAAAGCGACCTTCGGTGCCATTACCGATACGGGCGTCGTCGATCTTGGTGCTCGTCACGACGAATTACCAGACCTTCGGGAAGCAATAAGAAAGGGTCAACTGGGCGCGCTTGCTGCAGAAGCTGCGGCATCCGATGCTGATGTTCCTCTCGCCGATATCGATTACCTGCCAACCATTAACAATCCCGAAAAAATAATTTGTATCGGCGTCAATTACGCGAATAGAAACGCAGAATACAAAGATGGCTCCTCCGCACCGAAATACCCCAGTGTTTTTATGCGAACGCGCGAATCATTGGTTGGCCATGAGCAAAACATCATGGATCCGCCGGAGTCCGATCAACTCGACTATGAAGGCGAAATCGTCATTGTCATTGGCACCGAAGGACGCCGAATCCCACAGGAAAAATCAGCGCAACATATTGCCGGCCTGACAATAATGAATGAAGGCTCTGTCCGCGATTTTTTGCGCCACGCAAAATTCAATGTCACGCAGGGGAAGAATTTCGCTAACTCCGGAGCTCTCGGGCCGTGGCTGGTAACACCCGACGAACTCGATCCGATGGGCGAATTGCAGGTGATCACGCGCGTGAACGGCGAAGAACGCCAGAATGATGTAACCAGTAACCTGATGTTCCCGTTCGCATACCTGATCAGCTATCTCTCGACCTTCTACCACTTAAAGCCCGGCGACATTATTGCGACGGGCACTCCGAATGGTGCGGGCGCCCGTTTTGATCCGCCTAAGTATCTGCGCGAGGGAGATTGTGTTGAGGTCGAAGTGCCGGGCATTGGCGTGTTGCGCAATACTGTGGTCACAGAGTCTGTCTGACGGGGAGTTGACCGGTGAACCCGAATCTACAACACCGAGCCACAACCCCAGCAACGCCGATGCGGGATTTCCAGCATTCACTGCCGATGGAACTCCTGAAGGCTCGCGAGGCTGCGATGGCCCGCTTTCGCCCCAAGTTGCGCGAGCACGATCTCACGGAGCAACAGTGGCGGACCATCCGCACACTGGCTGCCTACGATGGAATTGATGCCAGTGAACTGGCCAGACGAAGCTTTTTGCTGTCTCCGAGTTTGACCCGGATTCTTCAGTTTCTGGAGCGTGAGGGAATTGTTCGCCGGTCATCCGACGCTGAGGACCAGCGACGATCCGTTTTTGTTCTCACGCCAAAGGGACAGAAAATATATGCGCGGGTCGCCTCGGATACAGAGCGTCTGTACAGGGAAATTGAGAGCGACTTTGGATTCGATAAGCTGGAAAAACTGTATGAGTTGCTCGCAGAATTTTCATCCATGAGGAAGGGTAATGGATACTGACAAGACAGCTAAATTCGTCGCTAGCATGTGGGAAACATCCATCATCCCGCAGCTATGTGAATACATAAAAATTCCGAACAAGTCGCCAATATTTGATCCCGATTGGGAGAAAAACGGCTACATGGAACAAGCTGTCTCCCAACTTGAAAACTGGTGTCGCGAGCAGCCCATTGACGGTATGAAAATTGAGGTCCTCCGTCTTAAGGGTCGTACGCCACTTCTGTTCATCGATATTCCGGGCGCTTCCGATGATGTCGTTTTGTTGTATGGCCACTACGACAAGCAGCCTGAATTTACGGGTTGGCACGACGATTTAAGCCCCTGGGAACCGGTCATTAAGGACGGCAAATTGTACGGCCGCGGCGGCGCCGATGACGGCTATGCGGTCTTCGGCTCGCTGACCGCAATCCGTGCCCTGCAGGAACAGGGAATACCGCATGCTCGATGTGTCGTACTCATTGAAGGTTGTGAGGAAAGCGGTAGTTTCGATCTCCCGCATTATATTGATTTGCTCGGAGACCGCATTGGCAACCCAAGTCTCGTGGTCTGCCTGGATGCCGAATGCGGCAACTATGAACAGCTCTGGTGTACAACCTCCTTGCGCGGCAACCTGGTCGGAAATCTTGAAGTCAAAGTCCTGACAGAAGGTGTTCACTCTGGCGCCGCCAGCGGCATCGTACCTTCCAGTTTCCGTATTCTCCGCAAGCTGCTTTCGAGAATAGAGAGTGAGAGTGACGGAAAACTCCTGCCGAAGGAACTCTACGCCGAAATTCCGCAGCAACGATTAGATCAGGCCGAAAAGGCCGCGGCTGTTCTGGGTGAATCGGTATACCGAAAATATCCCTGGATAGATACCGATTCGAAACCCGGCGAAAGCATGCTTGAGCTCCTGCTTAACAACACCTGGAGGCCCACGCTAAGCATTACCGGTGCGGATGGATTGCCATCAATCGGCAACGCCGGAAACGTCATGCTACCCGGCACCACGTTAAAACTTTCGTTTCGCCTGCCGCCAACGAGCGATCCGGATTCTGCGGCCGAAACCGTCAAATCGATACTGGAGGATGACACCCCGCCATTTGCCCGAGTCCGCTTTTCAACGGAGTCCGCGATGGGTGGCTGGAATGCGCCGGCTGTCGCTCCGTGGCTCGAAGCATCAATGCAAACAGCGTCAGAGGCGTTTTTTGGCAAACCGTCCATGTATATGGGTACCGGTGGCAGCATTCCTTTCATGGGCATGCTGGGCGAGAAATTCCCTGCCGCACAATTCCTGGTGACCGGCCTCCTTGGCCCTAATTCAAACGCACACGGTCCCAACGAGTTTTTGCATATCGAAACGGGAAAGCAGCTGACAAACTGTGTGGCCAGGGTGCTCATGGATCATCATAAGCGATAAAACTGGATGACTGCGCCTTACTGACGCCCTGAAACATTTATGTCGTAGAATACTGACTCCCGCAAGCGCGCGGGAGTCAGTCGCGGATCAAAAGGCGCAGGCGAATCGGACTACGATGGCAGGCACACAGCATGAAAAACAATCCTGGATAGATCGCGCTGAGCTGGTTGCAGCGACCGTTCTGCAATTCAGCATCGCGGTTGTCACTGTTGGCGCATTTTGGGAAGGCTTGTGGAGAGTTGGGTTCTCTGGCTCTGTTGTATTGCTCCTCACATTCTCGCCGGCCATCATTGAGCGGAAACTTCGTATCCCGCTGCCTGTCGAGTTTACGCTGTTGACGTGCCTGTTTTTGTTCGCAAGTTTTGCGTTGGGCGAGGTCCGTGACTTTTATGAGCGAATTTGGTGGTGGGATCTCGCATTACATTGCACGTCCGCCATGCTGATGGGATTTATTGGTTTTTTGGCGGTGTATGTTTTTCACATGACCCATCGCATTCAGGTCAAACCATTTCATGTGGCTGCATTTACGTTCGGATTCGCAGTCACTCTCGGCACTCTTTGGGAAATTTTCGAGTTCCTCATGGATTGGTATATTGGCACCAACATGCAGAAATCCGGACTGGTTGATTCGATGACCGATTTGATTATCAATTCATTCGGCGCGCTGCTCGCGGCTGTCGCCGGATATTTCTACGTAAAAAATGGTGACAGCCATCTGGGTCAACGCCTTCTACAAAGAATTGCGAGTCGAAAGGAAACTGTCCAAGGCGATGCAGCAGAGTGACCCGAGGCCAGGCAGCGCACGCCTGGTGTTGCTACTATGCTTGGCTTCAACTACTTTGATTATCAACCCTGGCAATACCATGCCGAGCGCTACCCTAAATCAGGGTGTACCGTAGAACCTTTGCAGCAATCAGTTCTCTGTGCCCGGATCGACAAGTCGTAGCGGATAGTCCGCAAACAACTCTGTCAAACCATCAATGATGTCTTGCATTTTGTGCTCATTGCCACGCGGTTGGCCATGTGAATTGTGGTGATTACGACCTAGCCTGCCCGACCAAATAATTTGCTCGGAATCTGACGCTATGACCGCGACGGACACAGCCGCCATGAATCGAACGAACTTTCAACATTTTCCTTCCCTCACACCGTTCAAAAAAGCTCACACAAGTCACACTTCCCCTGTCTATTTGCAACGGTATCTGCTTTAAGGGGGCGGACAAATACGCATATTCCGCATGATGTATAATCGCGCGATTCGCGGGTTGGGATCACGTTTGTCAACACGGGCGAGAGTAGCGTTTTGCCGGCATTTCGACTTTCTGTGTACCAAGTCAACCTGGATAGTTTTTTAGCTAACTGAAACGGGCGCCACACAACTATGACTAAGGACGATTCAGCAGGATCATTGTCAATAATCATGCCGGCAAAGAATGAAGCCGCTGCAATTAAGGCTGCTGTTTCCGGCGCAAGAGAGACGTTTCCTGATGCTGAAATTATCGTCGTAGACGACGGCTCGACAGACGATACCGGCGAGTTGGCCAGGGAAGCTGGAGCGGTTGTTATTCGCCATCCCATCAGTATGGGTAACGGGGCGGCGATCAAAGCTGGCGCGCGAGCAGCCAGTGGGGAAATTCTTGCGTTTATGGATGCAGATGGGCAGCACGGCGGGGATGAAATCAAGCAACTACTCGCACGACTGGATGCCGGTTATGACATGGCAATTGGTGCCAGAGATGCAGGCTCTCACGCAAGTTTTGGCCGTTTGTTTGCGAATGGTTTTTACAACGCACTGGCATCAGCATTAAGCGGACATCGAATCCCTGATTTGACTTCAGGGTTCAGAGTTGTCCGCGCAAAACTTTTCAAGCAGTTCTTGCATCTGTTACCCAACGGATTTTCCTATCCAACGACGATCACAATGGCGTTTCTTCGCTCGGGTTATCCTATCGACTTCGTACCGATCAAGGCCGAGCGGCGAGTTGGGAAAAGTCACATTCGTCCGATTCGAGATGGTCTCAGATTTCTCGTTATCATTTTCAAAGTCGTTACGTTGTACGCGCCACTCAAGATCTTCGTCCCGGCCAGCGCCGGTTTTTTCCTAACGGGACTTGGGTATTATATTTATACCTACCTGACCTTGGGCCGGTTTACGAATATGAGCCTCTTGCTATTCAGCGCCTCGGTAATCGTTTTCCTGATCGGACTGATTTCCGAGCAAATCACTGCGTTGACTTATAGCCGATCGTGAGTATCGCCTGAACTTCGGTCAGCCGGGCCACTCACCGCCGCGGTAAACACAACATCGGTCGAACTGTTCAAGGCTGTCTCAGCGGAATCCTGCAGTATGCTGATGACGAAGCCGAC
>Ga0209988_10000563_pt1 | contig 23331 bp, 16 predicted proteins | sample N075metaG_FD_183115 | JGI IMG/M metagenome (GOLD analysis project Ga0209988, IMG submission 183115) | Deep subsurface microbial communities from Kermadec Trench to uncover new lineages of life (NeLLi) - N075 metaG (SPAdes) (version 2) | ecosystem: Environmental > Aquatic > Marine > Ocean trench... | reverse complement strand
TGGTAACGAGCGCAATCGCCGTTGTTTTTGGTTCGGCGGCGGAGTGCATTCCTTTGGTCTCATCGACCAGTGTTATGAACGATTTCGATGCAACCTGCATGATTTTCGCGAAACCGTAGTCAACAACAATTCTGAACCCCAAGGTTTCGCGGTAAAATTCGGCGGCTGCCTCAACATCCTCGTAGTAAAAAAATACGTTGCTGGCGGTTGCGCCAAACTGGTCGATGGCATCGACACTCGCCGATGTCTCTTCAACGGAAGAAGCGACCTCTGGCCCGGCCGTCCCGCCACATCCAACGGCCATGAATCCAACCAGGTAAATCACAAGCAACATTCTTCTCAACATGGTTTTCTCTCCAACACTGCTACATCTGTATTATCAATCTGTTGAAAAAACCATCCATGGTATTTTCAACATCGCAATTCAGGATACTATCACCCGCAAGGGGGAAAGCCGTTGAAACCAGATTCGGTAATCGCTTTGGCGATTGTTCTGCACATGGCCTGTGCTGCGCCTGTTCTTGCGCAGAATGCAGACGTCACATTTTTTGTCATTGGCAAACACGCGAATTTCTCCCAGGATGCATCCGGCGAAAGGCAGTCAATTGACTATTCTTTCTTTTCCGAAGTCTTCCTGACCGCCGACGGAGATGCCAGCAATGCGGTGTTGACTCTGCCCACCGGCGAGCACATAGATTTTCGGGATATGCGGAGTGTTGATGACGGCAGTCGCGATAATATATTGCTGGTCTCCGGAGCGGATAGATTCACCAAACTCGCCGACTTGCAGGCACGCTATCCGGATGGAAAATTCACCGTTTCTTTCAGCACGCCAAGCGGTAATGTCGACGCCGTTGTACTTGAATTCGACAATCGTGGGCTACCGACGCCGCCAAAGGTTTCGATTGCTCAAGACGGCGTTTCAAATTGTATCGAGCTTATGCCGGGCGTTGACGCCGCCGTAAGCTGGGGAGCGTTCGAGGGCGGACGCGCCGACCCCAACGGCATACTCGACGACTTGATTTTTGTAATCCTGACGGATGCCGAAGGCAACAGGGTCAATCACAGTGGCAGACCCTTTGAAGGAAAGCCATACCTGACATTCGCGACAGAGACATACACCATCGATGGCGCGGCGCTGCAACCGGGTCAGACCTATGTCCTGAGTGTCGAACATGCGATTCTCGACGACACAACTCGATTCGACAGCGTGCCGGCATTCACGACGAGAGCCTCCACAACGAAAATCGACATTGCTACGTTTGGCGATGCCTCGGAGCGAACAAGCTGTTCAGTGCGGCAAGATATACCCAGTCTCGATTCTCAGGTCACGATGCTGTATTACAAGAACTTCGACGACGCTGTGCATTTCTACGGCAGTACGCTCGGCCTGGAAATGGAGTTCGACTGGCCGTGGATCAAATTTTTCAAAACGGGCCCGTCGAGTTCTGTTGGTATCGTCGCCGAAGGAGAAGGCGCGTGGCACAAGGCGCAGGAAACCAATGCCGTGATGTTGAGTCTTGTTACCAGCGAGGTCGATGCATGGAACGATCGGCTCAAAGATCGCGACGATGTCACTTTCCTCAAAGAAATCGGTGATGGCGGAGGGATTCGAAGTTTCATGCTGCAGGACCCCGGCGGGTACACCGTGGAATTTTTCGAATGGCTATGAACAAAAGGCAGTGTAATGGCAAGCAGTGATTCTTCGCAAAAAATGTGGTCGAGCCGTTCCGGTTTTCTTCTCGCTGCGGTCGGCGGCGCAGTCGGTCTCGGTAATTTGTGGCGATTCCCCTATATCGCCGGCGAGAACGGCGGCGGTGGATTCGTGCTCGTATACCTTGGTTTCGTTTTTCTCATAGGCCTGCCGTTGATCGCCGGTGAATTACTTCTCGGGCGCCGTGGGCGCGGAAGCGCTGTTCACTCAATCGCAACACTCATCAAAGCAGAAAACGCGAGCCCTTTCTGGAATCTTATTGGCTGGCTCAGTCTTCTTATACCTTTCATCGCCTTGAGTTATTACGCCGTTGTCGCAGCCTGGGCGATCGATTACCTCGGGCTTGCCGTGACAGATGTCTTCGCGACTCTCGATCCCGCCACATCCGGCGACTTTTTTAAAGTTCGTGTCGGCAAACCGGTAAACCAAATCCTGCTCCACGCTGCCTTTATCGCCACAACGGTCTGGGTTGTCGCTAAAGGGCTCAACGGTGGCATCGAGCGCATGTCGAAAATCCTCATGCCTTCGCTCCTGGGAGTCACCCTGATTCTTGTGATTTACAATATGTTTAACGGGGCATTCGCCGAGGCCGTGGACTTCCTGTTCAAACCGGACTTTAGTAAATTGACCGGCACGTCAGTCTTGATGGCTCTCGGCCAGGCGCTATTTTCATTGGCGATAGGCGTAGGACTGATGATTACCTACGCTGCCTATATGCCCAAAGAATATTCCATCCGGCGGTCAGCCGCCGTTATTTGCATCGGCGATACGGTCGTGGCGTTATTGGCCGGACTCGCAATTTTTCCGATTGTATTTGCAAACAATCTTGATCCTGCAGGCGGACCGGGACTGATTTTCGTCACTTTGCCGATCGCTTTCGGCCAAATGCCCGGCGGGCAGGTAATTGGCGCATTGTTTTTCATACTTTTGTTATTTGCAGCTTATACCAGCGCAGTTGGCATGCTCGAACCCATCGTCTCTCGCCTCGAGGAGAAATGGCCGGGACGTCGAAAAATGCTCACGTCGTGCGCGGGTGTCTCGATTTGGGTCGTAGGTTTAGGCTCGGTTTTGTCTTTTGGCGTCTTGGCGGACGTGCATCCGCTGGGCTTTATCGGCATAGAACGAACGTTCTTTGATCTTGCAGATTACACAATCGCGAATGTACTGTTGCCGATCAATGCATTTCTCATCGCGGTTTTCGCAGGATGGATCATCAAGCGATCCAGTGCTGATGAAGAGTTTCCCAACAGCACTAAAATTTGGAAGACCTTCTGGCGTTTTTCCAATCGCTATGTCGCACCGATAGCAATCGCAATAGTATTGATGGACCTGCTCACGGGCTTTTCTGCGTAGTTGTAATCGGCAGCATCTTGATGGTTGCCGTCACTGCAATCAGGCGATTGTTGTTTTGAAATCGGCTGGCGAGGTGATCTCCAGAATCTCAAGATCATCCGAAATCCCGGACATCTCATAGCTCATTCCAGCCGGCATCGTGAAGGAGTCGCCTGCCACCAGGTCCCAGCGATCTTCCCCCGGGCAGTCCAGCGTCACCGAACCTGCCAATACGAAGTTGAAGAGCAACTCGGTGTCATGACTGCTTCGAATGGCCACCGGTTCTCCGGACGGGCGTACAACAACAACGGAAACGAGATCGCTGGTCGCCACACCAATGCCGGTATCGCGCATGTCAAAACCATCAATGCGCCAGGGTGACCAAACGGCACTGGCGGATTTGTGGAAATTAAACGGCTGACCGGCAAAGTCCCGTTCCGGTCTCAACGCTGCCGTAGGCAGTTCCAGTTCATGATCAACCAGCGTCGCATGCTCGGCCGGACAACCGATTTCCACTACTTCAAAGCCATCGGAGCATTCCAGGACGCGGTGGCGAATATGCGGCGGCTGCAGCACGCAGTCTCCCGCTGCCATTATGAAAGGAGGTCCCTGATCCTCGTAGACGAGGCGAACCCAGCCTTTGTAGCAATAAATCATCTGGAAGAGAACGTGGTGGTGGTGAACGTAATCAGGCACCGGACCACCATTGGGTATGCGTATGTGCGAGGCGATATAACGGCCACCCAATCGCCCGGGAATAAGATCGCGGTATTGCATGCCGGCCCGACCCGTGCCCCAGGCACCGTCACCGGACATTTGCCGCACAATGAGGGACGCCTGCAGCGGTGCGAGATTCAGCGAGGTCGACAAGGGCCTGAATTCAACCCGGGTGCCGTTGGGTGCAACCAGCGATGACCTTTTTGAAATAGCGTCGTCATCATTGCATGCGAGAGACAAAGTGGATGGCGCTGCATCACTGTCCCGATCCAGTCGAATTCGTGTGCCATACCCGGAGACAACGGCGATCCGCGGCGCATCGGCGGGATATATCATGTCAATTCGAAAGCCCAGCACGTCGGTAAAGAAATCCAGGGTCTCTTCCAGATCGGCGCACGGCAGCACGATTTCCGCCGCCTCGATTTGATTTGCCTCAATAGTTTCCATACACAAATCTTACAAAAGATCGGCCAATGTGGGTACCACAAGTGGGCCTGTTATACGCTGCCTGTTGCGCATCGTACTATTTGCGTGATGTGGAATTGAGTACCGATGACGTACGCGGCGCAAAGGTGCTTTCTATTCCTGGCGAGCTTTAGGGAACCTCTGATCTATTCAGAAGCTGCAGCTTGCGCGACTTCCGGCATGCGGGCACCAGCTTCGTCACGAAGAAGTCGCCCGGTAATAACGCCAGCGGTCATCGAACCGTTCACGTTCAATGCAGTTCGCGCCATATCGATAAGCGGCTCGATGGAAATGAGCAAGGCGACCAGCGCTATCGGGAAGCCCATCGCCGGCAACACGACCAGTGCCGCGAAAGTCGCTCCGCCACCGACACCGGCAACACCGAAAGAGCTGATGGCTACGATAAAAATGAGCTGCACGATAAACATTGGGTTCAAAGGATCAATGCCCATGCTCGGCGCGATCATCGTCGCCAGCATTGCCGGGTAAATACCTGCGCAGCCATTTTGGCCGATGGTTGCGCCAAAGGTCGCAGACAAATTCGCCACAGATTGCGGCACCTTCAGATCGTCAACCTGCGTTTCAACATTGAGCGGAATTGTCGCGGCAGAACTTCGCGACGAGAACGCGAACGTCAGCACCGGCCACACTTTTTTGAAGTAATCGACCACGTTCACCCCGTTGAGGCGTAACAACAATGCATGAATACCAAACATGATCAGGATCGCGATGTACGACGCGATGACGAATGTGATCATGTTTAGAATGTCTCCCCCGTTGGAACCTGCAACCACCTTGGTCATCAATGCAAGAATTCCGTAAGGAGTCAGAAGCATGATCATGCGTACGAGCTTCATGATGATTGCCTGAGTCGTATCGATAAACGACACAATGGCCTCGCCCTTTTCTTCGTCTTCTCTCGCCACGAGAAGAGCGGCTATACCGAAGAGTATGCCGAAGATGACGACTGCAATAATTGATGTTGGACGAGCGCCAGTCAGGTCGTAAAAAACGTTGGACGGTATGAATCGAACCAGCATGTCTGCCATACCGAGATCCGCTATGGACTCCTGTCGGGCCTCAAGTGAACTCGCCCTCGCCAGTTCTCTCGCACCTTCGGTCAATCCGTCCATTGACAGGCCGAAGACATTTGCCATGAGTATGCCGACGAAGGCAGCGATCATTGTTGTACCGACCAATATGCCAATGACGGATCCGCCAATCTTACCCAGTGCGGCCACTTCTCGCATACGGATGACCGCAGCGATCATCATGATGAGCACGAGTGGCATGATGACCATGCGTAGCAGATTGATATAACTGCTGCCTACTACATTTGTCCATTCCAGTGTCCCTTCGATGACATCCGGGTTCCCGGCATAGGCGAATTGCAACAGCAGACCAAAGCCGATGCCGACACCGAGGCCAATAAGAATCTGCCGCGACAACGAAGTACCTGGCCCGCCAAGGCGTGCCAGGAAGACAATAAGCCCCAGAAATACAACAAGATTTATGATGACCAGGTAGTTCATGTGCGCACCATTCAGGTTGGGGTGTTACATCGCCCGCATATCATTGGGCGACGGGCCGGTTTCAGCGGGTTTTCGCAGTCTACGCCACGTGCGCTTTGAACGCAGCACTCCGATAGCGCAAATTGACAGTCTTTATCGCATTGGGTAACGATCACCGAGGCAAGGTGACCAAATAGCAAGTCGCGTCGAACGGGCACAACTCTGTATACTACTCGCCCGTTCGCCAGAGAAAATAAAAAAAATGATCACCGTTGATGCCGAAATAGGCAGCAGTATGGCGCGAAATCATTGCGCGTTGGTTCCTTCCCACGAATTTTCGTTTTCACCAGATTTGACTAAGTCTAGTAAGGCCTTGTGTCGGGATTGGGCGCATCTTGAGCCAGATCCATACATGGCCGATGGCCGAAGTTGCCGATCGAGGCGATACGGGCTGTACCAACTGTCCGGTACGACCAAACAGTTGACCCACATTCCAGACGCGTCCTTCTATCAAAGTATTGATATCAACCCACTCAATGGCGGCAAGCGAAGGCAATTCGTGGGGCTGGGTGCCAATACCGTCGAAAATCCGTTTCTTCACGAACTAATACTATTTGACTTTGCTCAGCTGACTTCGAACAAACTCATTGAGGAAGACTGGCTAATTGGCATTCACCAGATCCGGATAATCGCCGGGCTAGGAATATCGGGAAATCCTACGCCCGAGGGCACTCATCGTGACGATGAAAACTACACTTCGCAACATTTGATTGCTCGCCACAACATTGATGGCGGCGTCAATTTCTTTTACGGCAATGGTCTGGGGCCGACGCGTGTTCCCCAAACCGTTTGGAAGCAGAAGTCTTATTTCGACTCATATTATTTTGACCATTCGGTATGGCACAGCGTCTCCCCGATTGTCACCGGAAAATGCGATGGTGGCGGTTACAGAGATGTCCTCCTCATTGATTTCGTAAAGTCGTCCAAGGCCATAGTCAGGAATTAATATGGCGCTTTACGCTTGTCTGGACAGGGCAGCAATCGAGGGTCTCGCTCGTCAATTTGGTGTTGATGATATTACAAAGTCTTCCGTCATGGACGGCGGAAGAGAGAATACCAACTACTGTATTGAGACAAATTCAGGAAAGTACGTTCTGACGCTTTGCGATCAAAAGTCATTAACGCATGCAACTAACCTTGCAAGTCTGCTGGTCCATTTGACCGACCACGGCATTCGCACCTCGGAAATTATTGCACTTCCCGAAGGGCCTGCAGTAATACTGCACGATCAAAAACCTGTCATGCTGAAACGTCACGTCGACGGAGGCATCACTGCTGACCTGACGGGGAACTTACTGGTTCAGTTGGGCGTGGAAATGGCCCGACTGCATGAGACGCCCGCACCTTCTTATCTGCCTAAATCGTTTCCGTATGGCCGTAGCTATTTTCCCGAGGTTATGGATTCGAATCTTGATCATGCCTACATAGACTGGTTAGCGGAGAAAAATAGATTTTTGCAAAAACGGATTCCTCAGAGTTTACCAATGGCACTAATTCACGGTGACGTCTTTTTCGACAACGTGATTGTTCAGGGTGACCAGCTTATGGCGATCATTGATTTCGAAGAAGCTTGCCACTACTACCGTAGCTTCGATCTGGGCATGGTAATCGTCGGCGCATGCCGAAATGGTCAAGGTGTCTGTTTCGAAAAAGCGCGACGATTTATCGGCGGCTACCAGAACAATGCGACTCTGCAGCCAGTCGAACGAGAGTGTTTGCAAGCCTTCGCGGTATATGCTGCTGTAGCAACGTCCTTTTGGCGATTCAGGCAGTATCATATTCGCAGGCCTGAGCCCCAGCTTTACGACCAGCACGTCGACATGCAGACCCTTGCCGATACCATTTCCGGGTATTCGCAGTCGAGTTTCACGAAGTTGTTCAGCTAGCCCGGACTATTCATGAATCGTCGTTCATCCCGTTACGTTCATCTCCAGCGGGATCGCTGGACATTTCCGCGGTCGTGTCCTGCACCAGTTTCTGCCGTGTGGTCTCCTTAACAGGATCCACCAAGTAGTCGGCGACCTCGAAGTAATAATCCAGATCGGAGCGTTTCAGCACATGATATGAGGTGTTTTCGGGTTTGAAGAAACGGTAGTCCAAAACTTCGCCACCCTCATTTGTTATTCTGACCTCAAATACCAACTCGTCCTGGCTGTATTCAGACTCCATTTCGCGGCCAAGCAGAGACCGGATACGTAGCCCGGCAAGCTTGCCGAGCAGGGCGCGGCTTGCTTCAGCATTGGTTTCTTCGTTCTCCGCAAGACCTGCCACCAGTAGCTCGCTCTCTCGCCGTTGCAAAATAATTCCGGACATCCGTATACGTTGCACAGAACTTTCATCCAGGACGAGAATTTCTTTGTCAATCCAGTCCCCGGATTTTGCGCTTACCTCCCATGTGTTGAAATCAGCCGTGAAGATATCATCCTTGTTGCCGGGCCTGACATACACCTTGCGGAATCCGGGGGAAGTACCGACATAAAGGGTCGTCCGGGTATCGTCGTCCTCCAGCAAAATCAATTCTCGCTCGAACTGCTCCTCACCCACTCCGAAGCGCTGCGCTGCGCGCGAGGTTCTGGCCACCGGCCAGCCTTTGTCCAGTGCAGCGAGTTTGTCCAGCACCTGTTCGACCTGGCTTTGGCTGGCCGGGAAGTTATTGCTGCCTGGCAGTAGCCACTTACCTGCTTGCTTTTCAAGCTTGACGCTATCTGTGCCGTCATTAATTTGCAACATGGTCACCGACTGTCTGTTGAAAGACAATAACTTCTCTTCCACCTGAAAGGTGCCGTATTCCTCACCCGTCGAGTTAAAGATCGCGGCCAGAATAAGTTGCGCTGCCAATAGACCGCTCAAAAAAAAGATCCCCTTTTTCATCGCTTAAACCCCGCCATTTTCTGTGCTGCCAAGAATGGCGGCGTAGCGAGATGCCGCCCGCCTTTTTGTCTGCCTGTGGAGAAACGCAATCAGGAGCAGACCGAAGAGTGGCAGGCCATAGTTCAGGTATTCCCAGAATAGCTGGGCGTCTCTGTCCATTGGCCTGAGGGTGCCCGAAAAATGGGCCCGGCCGCGCATGGCAAGCAGACCAGGATCGTCCAGGGACCAGTCGATGGCGTTCTCTATCATCTGGATTGGCTTCAGGTAGCGGGTGCCCATCCCGGCGCTGGCCAGATCCAGCATCGTGTCTGTGAGGAAGCTTCTTGAGGCGAATAGAATAATACGTGCCGAGTCCGGCGAGCGGTCGATGACCCGGGTGATGGTCGGTTTTTTCTGGTTGCTGGCGGCGGCTTCTCCATCGGCTGCAGCACTTGTCTCGTCTGCGACGGTGAGCAGTGGTGAAGGTTTGTCTCTGAAGTACGAGTCAAATTGGCCCTCTACCGCAACCGCCAGCAGTTGCGCTCGTCTTTGACCACCCGGTGCAAAACCAAGTTCGCCATACATCTCGTAGTCAGGTTGGATTTCCATGCTGTCGGTAGTCCAGGCCTCAGCCGAACTTTCCAGCAGTCGAACGACTTTTCGACCCTGGTTCTTTTGCTCATCCAGAGAAATGGGTGACGGCCAGGTCATGGTGACCTGATCGATGCCCGTGGTGAGGCCGCCGTCTTGTACGATGCCCGCGTCACGAATATCGCTAAAATACGGATAGCTCGCCATACGGGTTTCACGAAAAACCATGCCGCCGACGCGGCGCTCGACCGGTATGGGGAACGACGCATTTTGCGGATCCAGTACCATCTGCTCTTCCAGCACAATCCCGTGATGCGTCAGCCAGTCGATCAACCCGGAATCATTTTTAACGATGGACAATGCATCGCGGATTTCGATATCGAACGGCGAGGTCGCCACGATCACGGTACCGCCACGCATCAGGAACTGGTCCACTGCAAACAGCTGTTTAATGTCCGGTTTATCCGGCGAGACCAGCAGCAGCAAATCGGCATCATCCGGAACCCGACCGCTACGCATGCCGGCAGAGGTGAGGTTGTGATCCTCAGCCAGAATGGCTCTCAGCTGGTCGAAACGCTTGCCGCTCGCGGGCATGCCGAAAATGGAAGGTGTTGAGACCGGCGTGTGCAGTGCGATGGTCTTCAGGAATCCTTGGGAGAAGCGCTTCAGGGCCGCCTGCATGCCTTGCTCCAGACCGGATTTGTCATACTCCTCCGGCAATGGTACCTGGATGACGCGCCCGTCCCCCTCCAAGGTCATGTAAAACCAGAAGGTGTTGGTGTCCAACAGGCTTGCTACCATGGGGCGAAAACCAAAATCATTTTTGATCTGCTCAGCCAGCATGCCGTCGCCGGCGTCCGGGTCGCTAATGTCGATACTCAGTGCGTCGCCCGAGCGCTCTGCCCAGTCACTCAATATCGCCTCCAGCTCTGTGCGTAATGACTTGAGTACCTCGGGTAGTTTCTCATCGTCTGATATATAGCCCCGGAAGCTCAGTGGATGGGAAATATTTTCGAACAGTTCGCCGGACCCCTGATAGGCGTAGAGGATTTTCTTGATGGACTGAGTAATGTCGTACTCCGGATTACGCAGTTCAACCTCGAGATCAGCCTCGCTCTGCATCTTGACCTCGATGAGATCGCTGAAACCGAGTACCCGATGCTGGTCACCGTACTGGAGCAGGATATTGAAGTAAGAGTTGACCACCGTTGCCTGGTACTTGTTGGCGAACTGGAACGGTACTGGCTGGATATCGTACTTTTCGTTCGCCTCCTTCTCCAGTTCGGGATGTAGCATTGGATCGATGATTTCCACCCGTACCCGGCCGTCTCCTGCAACGGCGTATTCCTGCAGCAGATCACGCAGGCGTGGCACCAGCGGTGCCAGCAACGGATGAGTCTGTGCACTGAAATAACCCCGGATCAGCAGCGGTTCCTGCAACTGTGCCAGGTAGCTGCGGGTCGCTGTGGAGATGGAGTAAATATTTCCCTGGGTCAGGTCAGCGCGCCCCCAACCCACTGGCGCAAGCCACAGATTGGCTGTCAAAAAATTGGCTACGAGCAACACAGTGACCAGCCCCCAGCGCCGATGGTTTGCATTGGCCGGATTACCCGCCCACCGCAGCTGCTCCAGCGCGAACACGTTGAGCGTGAGGAATACGCCCACCAGGCTCAGGTAGTAGTAAATATCGCGCAAGTCGATTACACCGCGCGTAATTGAATCGAAGCGAGAGCCCGAACCCAGTAGTTTAAGAATCTCCGCGGCCCGGGTGTCGAACAGTCCGGTCAGCGCGTCAGTGCCCAGCAGGTAAAACAGGCCGCAGACCACCGCCGTCAGGATCAGGCTGACGATCTGATTCGCCGAGCGTGCGCTAATGAACAGCCCGATAGCCGTGTAGGCAGCGGCCAGAAACAAGGTGGCGAGATAACCACCAAACACCGGCCCCCAATCGAGTGGGCCGAGCAGGCTGACGGTAATCGGCAATGGCAGTGTCAATAACAACGCCACTGCCACCAGGCCAAGGCACGCCATGAACTTGCCAAGCACCATCCAGGAGCTCTTGAGGGGCACCGTGAGCAGAAATTCCAGTGTGCCAGAGCGTCGTTCTTCCGACCACATGCGCATGGTCACGGCGGCCACCAGGAAGATCAGCAACAGCGGCATCCATGCAAACAGCGGTCGCACATCGGCGATATTGCGAGCGAAGAAAGTTTCTACCCAGAAGAAAATAAACAGAACCACGGCCAGGAAAGCGCCGAGAAAGATAAAGGCAATGGGGGACGAGAAAAAAGTTGCAAACTCTTTGCGCGCAATTCGCAGAATGATTTTCATCGCGAATACTCTCGTTCCATCGCGGAAATTTCGCTGAAGATTTGTTCCAGGTTGCGGCTCTCGGGTTGCAAGGCGTAGAGTTTCCATCCCGCTGTCGCAATTCGGCTGGCAATCGTGTGTGCTGCTTCGGCGGGATCGCCCTCGTCAACCAGGTCCAGAACATAGCGGTGCCCCGGGCCCCGCTGCTGCATTGATTCCACCGACACAATGCCATGAACTGCGCCAAGCAATGCAAGCGCAGTTTCTGGTCCGGCATCGACAGCGACCTGTAAACGTTTGCCGGCCAGCAGTTCATCCATGGTTGAATCCAGCACCTTTCGGCCCTCGTGAATAATGATGACGCGGCTGCAGATTGCCTGGACCTCGTGCAGGATGTGGGTCGAGAGAATAACGGTAGCGTTTTCCGCCACATTGCGGATCAGATCGCGCATATGCTGCACCTGGGTCGGATCCAGGCCATTGGTGGGTTCGTCGAGAATAAGCACGCGGGGGTTATGCAGAATCGCCTGTGCCACACCCACCCGCTGACAAAATCCGCGCGAGAGCGTGCCGATGGTGTCGGTTGCCCTGGAGGAAAGTTCTGTCCGGACAATGGCCGCGCGTATCCGGTCAGCGCGCATGGCATCAGGCACGCCGTGCAGTGTGGCGGTGTAATCGAGGTAATCAATCACCGTCATTTCATAGTAGAGCGGGTCGTTTTCCGGCAGATATCCGATGCGCCGCTGGACAGCTTCGCGTTCAGTGCTGATATCCATACCGTCAATTTCTACGGACCCGCCAGTGGGTTCCAGGTAGCCGGTCAACATCTTCATAATGGTGGTCTTGCCTGCGCCATTGTGGCCAAGCAGCCCGACGATCTCTCCCGCTCCGATCTCGAAGGACACCTGATCGACCGCAGCCAGGTCGCCATAAAGTCGAGTCAAAGCCTCAACTCGTATCATCAAATGATCTCCACATTCTGACTCGTCGTTGTCATTCTTCGTTTCTCCGTGCACATTTCCCGAACACACCCCAACCGCGCCAGGTTTTTCATCCGCTGATCCATCGTGTATGGGCCAAAATCCCTTGGTGACACGACTGGAGGTGCCGGGGCATGCGCATATTGCAACATCCATTGTGGTTTGTCGCGGCTAACTTGATGCTAGAGCGCGTGGCACTCCTATCAGGCTACGTTTTCAATCTCAGGCAAAGATGAGCGCTTGGTAGCAAGAACTTTTTCCGCGTCAGAGTTGGCCTGTCGGGTGCGGATCAGGATTCAAGCCGTCACTGGCAGCTGATACAAACCACGGCAGCGATTTCCCCAACGATAATCGTTCAGACTAGCGATCTTGCGGTTCGAGTAACTGCCCTCTTTAGGGAACTCCAACAAGGAATGGCGGGGTTATTAAGTACTCAATTAATCACGAGATATCTGACCGGCGCGAGAAGATTTGAACGCGCAGGCAAAAACACGAATCTGTACGTTCGGCACATCGCATCGATTGAGTGGCCCCTGCCTCCCGAAAACGGAAGTTGACTTGTAGGTATTTGATTTAATTAACAGTAGGGCGCAAGGCGTCCGTTGCAAATGCAGTACCTATCACAACCGTGCATAGTCGTGTCACACGATTCTCACACAGTGCCGAAAGCGCTGGTTCTCTTGCTTTATCGAAGGAAGCCGGGGAGAGGCAAGAATTGCTGCAGACAAATCAACAGCATCGACACCGTTCGCCGCGTGCGAAACGATACAAATCACGTGGCATCAATGTCGTTCCGCCGCCCCCTGCGTCGGCCGACAGAGCGGAATGCAAGTGCGTTTCACCAAAGAGCAGCTTCGTTGGATAATCGAGATTGGCGTTCGGTGAGTAAGTATCATCGTCAGCTTGCACGGCAACCGTTGCTACGCAAACACAACCGGTTAACGTTAGTAGTAGTTTGTGAAAATTCATTATTGCGCTGCTCGTGTCAGAACGCCTGACGGCACGATCAGAACTTGCCGACGACCTTCAGCCATAAGGTATCGCCTTCAAGGCGGTTCTTGTTGTCAAATTCTTTCAACCACTTCAATTCGGCAATGATATCTTTGCCGCCGACTTTGCTGGCAAAAGAAAAAACCGGACCCAGCCCATTTGCTCTTGCTTTGAAATCACCGAGCGTCGCGCCGCTACCGCTGTCTCCGCCTACCTGTTTATACCAGTAGCCCGATAGACCGACACCGGCGAGCCCGCTCCACAACGGGAAATGCTGTGCCAGCGTGCCGTCGAGGTGAACCTGTGTGCCGGACTGATAGTCAGTGTCGTCGTTCTTCTGATTAAAGCTTGCTCCGAAAAATATAGACGCCTCGCGCCCGTTTTTTTGACCGAAGTACATGAACGCGACCGTTGGTTCGATGGTCAGGAAATTCTTGCCGGTGTTGGCAAGCCGGCCGACCTCGTAGTCGCCGGTAGGAACGTAGACCGTCACGCGCATATTGATATTGATATCGGGATTAACGTTGTAGTTGAACATCGCAGGAATCAGGACGATGTCCCCCACCGCTTTTACGCGATCGCTCCGCCGGACTGTTGGGCCGCCATTGACATCTCTCGCGTCCGCCGACACTTCGATATCGACCCACGGAATCGTGACCGCCATCGAATACTGCCATTTCTCGCCAAGATTCCAGTCGGGCGACCATAGCAGGGTCAGGCCGACGGCCGTTGAACTGGCGTTTACATTAGCTGCCAGAAGGCCGGCAATTGGTATTTCGCGATTAATACTGACATCACCGTCGTAAACGGCGTAGTTGAATCGTGCGATGAACGTCGGCGTGGTCGGCGCACCATCGACGAAGGACGACATGGATCCTTGAAAATAATGGCCACTACCACCTTCCTCGGCCGAGGCCCCGGCGCTCATCAAAATTACCGCAGCGATGAGTCGCGCCACGGTTCGCATCAGGGCGTGTACCAGATCGGTGATGTCCAGGCGCGCTCCTGGATCGTCGACGGGACATCATCGAGCAGCGGCAGACCGTTGCGTACCGCATCGTATGTGCTCCAGCGAGGCGTTGGAATTTCAATGACACGGGCGTAGTAGAATGCGTGCTGTTCGGGATCGAAATTCGTGTCGGTCCAGCTGCCGATCAGGGTACCCGCGCCAATGTCGTTGGTGTACAACGCAGTCTGCAGATCCACCGTGTTACCAACAGCAGGCACTTTTCCGTCGGGTCCGGGCTGGCGCTCACCGGACCAGGCAACGTCCGAAATCGTTTCGTGCGTTGTTCCGTCCGTATCGACCCATCCCTTGATGATCTGGATTCGGTCGAGATGCGCGCCGTCGGGATCCATTGCCGCGTGCACTGTGAATGTCGGTGCAGCACCTATTGAACCGAGATCACTGCCCATTGGCACACCCAGTTCATATCCCGTGCGAACTAATGATTCAGGATCAGTTGGTTCGGCCGGCAGGTCGACGCCACCAAACATTCGTACCTTGATTCGTGGACCGCTGGTAGCAAACGTTTCACGGTTTTTCATCGCATCCCAGATCGCGGCGCGTGTATTTTCCGTAGCCCAGACGCCGGCCAATGAGCCGATACTCAGATCCTTGCCATCAATCCAGCCGGCGACCCCGGCGCTGCGGCGCCGCTCTACGGAACCATCTTCCTCTCCATGAGCGCCGATGAAACTGTCCTCCGCGACGGCCGAGGGCAAGCCATTGTGATTGTCGGTGCCGCCGATAAATCCGTACTTGAACGGGTTGACGCCAAGCTTCTGTTCGAACGCCACTCCCATCTTCAAGCCTTCGCGAACGAAGTCGTATTTATGGAAGGTGCGGCCACTCGAGTTTTGGATGGAGTCGGCATTCTCGAAGTCGGCAAACTCATCGGCAGCCCAGAATTTACGATGTACTTCCGAATTGCCTTTTACCTGCATCATTTCGATCAGGGGTTCGAAGTGCTGGCGCGTCCGAGCGTACTCGAGATCCATGGCCTCGCCCACGGCATTCGCCGTCGGAAACATCATGCCCTTGCTGGCGTTGGAGTTATGGGGAATAACCAGCGCCTTCATGCCCAACGCTTCCTGTTCCGCCATCCATTCCCATAGCCCGTCTTCACGATTGATGTCGATGTAGCTAACCGGCATTTCAGGTACATGGGCATCGCGATAAATCACGTTGCGATGTAAATTTCCACCTTGCGGAGCCCCGCTCCATTCGAATGCGATGAATGTTGTGAACTTGCCAGGATCGTTGTGCCGCTCTGCCGCATCAATCTCGATCTGCCAGGCACTCCGAATCGTTTCGGGACCCGCAAAAAACGGTGGGTGCTCGGGTGTGTCACTGCGGTTACTGGAAATCACATATTTCAGGAACCATGCCCTCCGCGTATCCATATCGGTCATGCCGCGAAGTTCTTTCAGCAAGTCCTGATCGTGGCCGGGTGCGCCTTCAACCATCGTCGAAAACATTTCGCCGAGATACTCCGCGTGATCGGTCACGGCGGCGAAATCCAGTGGTCTTTTCAGTACGAGTGACTGTCCCAGCAGCGAGACCGATTCTCCTTTTGCGTAGCGATAGACTTCGTCGGGCCCCAGGCGAGTACCGCCCAGGTACGCGTCGAGAGAAAACGTCGTATGCACGTGCGTTTCGCCGAAGTAGGCATTGCGCAGCGGATTTGCGGCGGGCATGGAAGCAGATGCGTGCACCAGTTCCGAAGCTGACTCATCAACTGCAACCTCTGGCTGTCCGTCATCGTTTGTTGGGCCGCAACCGACAAGAACAACCAGGCTGATAACGGACCCAACATAAACGCTATTGATTTTTCTCGAAATAGACATCATTCACTCCAAATTTCCAGTCCTGATTGAACAGAAATACGCGATCGCAAAATCCGGTTTTGCATCAGCGTCTGCGGCGACCACCACGAGGGCGCGACATTTCACGCGACGCGCCTCGATTTCGTGCGGTGTGCGAGCGGTCGAGGCCACCATAGTCCATTCCCGTTGATTGGCGCGCCGATGGTGCCGGGCGGGATGCAGATTGTGTCTGATGCTGCGGGCGCTCCTGCGTCTGCCAGCTATTGTTATTTCGTTTTTCCCAGTTATCGCCGTTGCGCCGCGCCACATTGCCGTTTCTGTCTGCATACACATCATTGGAACGGTTTGTCGACGGTCGTGCATTCTGCCGGTCACGCTGTACCGTCGCCCTGTCCGCCTGGCGGTGGCTGTTCTCCGGACGGTTATAAACATTGTTATTGCCGTTTCGATCTGAAGCAAAGCGGTTATCCGTGCCGATCTTGTTGCCAATGTTGATATCGCCGGTATTGATAACAGTGGGTCCACGATGATAGCCGCCACCGTAGTAACCACCGCAGCATCGCCCGGGGCCGTAGTATCCGTAGCCACCACCGAAGCTCACGCCCATGCTGAAAAAGCCATTGCTCCAACTGACACCAACATTCCAGCCAGTCCAGGGGTTATAACCAACATGCAGGCCCCAGGTCGGCGGCCGCGGATAATAGATGCCTCCATAATACGGTGGGTAGTAATAACCAGTGCCATACACCGGCACACCGTAGTACGGGAACGACCACATGTATCCGGGGTAGTAACCGACGTATACAACTTCCGGCGTGGAGTCATAAACGGTTACATAGATAGTGTTGTAGGCCGGTGACGTTGGTGGAATCTTCTGGATTTCATCATCCGGGATGGAATCGGCGACAACCCAGGGGCCGGTTGCTTTGCCCGAGACAAACCAGACGCCATTGTCTACCGCATAAAATTTGCCGCCGATTGCCAGGACCTGTGCACCCGTGTTGACGGCGTAAGAAACCTCGGTGCCATCAATCTTCTCAAACTTCGGGCTGCCATCGTATCGCACATCAAGTTTTGCTTCGTCTCTCTCGATGGCCGCCGTTTGCGGGATCGCGGCGTCGGTCATCGCTTGTTCTGCCTCGTCCGTCCCAGCTACCGAAACGCGCGTGCCACCGATATCCGACGCGGGTGGAATATCCTTGAAACTCGCTGGCACCTGGTCGGGCCGGACGAATTTCCACGGGCCATCCTCACTTTTCGATGCAAACCAGCGACCTGACAACAGCAAATACATCTCACCGCTTTCCAGTTCACGTAACCAGGCCGTTTCCGTGTTGGCAACGTAAAGAATCTTGCCGCCAGCAAGCGAACTCCACGCCGGCTTACCCGATGTAGAAATCAGTTCGGTTGGCTTTGTTGCAGTCACGATTTTCGGCGGCGGCGCGGCTGCCTGCTGATCGCCGTCCGGTTTCGGCAACATCTGCACCAGGTCATCGGGTGGTGAGCTGGTCGGCGTCCACGGGCCCATCGGATCTTTTGCTTCGTAGTAAAAGAGTCCCGCTGCTGAGATAGAGCGCCTGCGTCTTCTTGTTGCGCACAACGACCAGCGGTGTATTCAACGCCCTTTCATAGTCGCTGTTCTCGACGTCGCTGAAATGCGCTTCACCGTCGTATAACAAAAGAACGGCCAATTCTTCGCTGAAAATGATAACGGGTGGATCCGTATTCAGGTTTTCAAGACTCTTGCGTTCAACTTCTGCCGACTCAAGACTTGCAGACAACCGCTCCAGCGATATCTTGAAACCAGCATCCGGCATCGCCTGCTCAACAAACTCGGTAAATTGTTGTTCGCCCTCGTCCCTGGAGTCAGGCCACGCGACCTTCGTTACTTCCAGATCGCGGACAGTCACAATTCCAGCATCGCTATCCGTATCAATCCGCGCCGTAAACCACATTGCGCCGAATATCGGATTGTCCTTGCCCTTCAGTTCCAGCGAAATTGCGGCGCGCCCGCTCAAGACATTGCCGACGAGTTTTTCGGGCTGTGGCTGGTAGACGACGATGGTGCCCTTGTCACCTTCAATTTCCTGGGGCCAGCTGAGCGTATCGTCCTGAGCACTCGCATTGACGCAAAGAATCATGCTCAGCAGAATCGTTGCTACACTTGGTCTTATTATTTCTTGCATAGTCTACTTCCGTTCGCGTTGTCCCGGAGCCGGCGCTTCGGAATTCTTTTGCACTTGTCGAGCTGCCTAACCGCTTGGCACAAGTAACGTAAATGTAAAGACAAGTTTCCACTTGACCAGGTCGTCATCGTTTTTGAGGTTGTACTGTGGATTGATCGCCCAGCGAACGGGTTGTTGGCCGAGTCGCATGACCTTGCCTATCTGAAATCCGATCGGAATATTTGTCCAGCGGCTGCGTTTCCAGTCGTAGGTGAACTGCAGATCACCGGCACTCAATGCCCAGCCGCGGACAATTCGTCTGCGGCATCGTCTGCAAATGCAGGTGGCATTGAACAAAGCAGAAAGGTTGCCACAATGCCGATGAGCGATCTGCGCAAACCAGGCTGTTGTTGGTATGTCATCAAACTGGAATGCCAGGGAGATCAGGTCTATCAACCAAGACCATCAATCCGCGCCTCCCTCGCATATTTCCGCATGGATTCGATTGCGCTTATCACGCTTCTATTACTTGCATACAAAATTGAATTCACTATTACATGGCCGTTTCCGGCCACTAGCGTGAACTGGTATTTGCCATCTCGGGTTTTTCTTATTTCGAAGCTGTCCATTCGTGCCGATTTTCCAAACTCTCGATATTACCGGCCCTGTGACTTTCAGCGCGATGGTATCACATTGGATAAAGTCTAATATGTTTAAGTTTGGGGAGTTGTCACTCTGATGACAGGTAGGCCAAATGTTTTGTTTGTGTCGTCGATAACCTTTGGATTGAATTCTTCCAGAAAGTTTTACCGGCTCGAGTATTCTGATCGAACGAAACGAAGTTTCTATCAATCCTTCGGCTTCAAGTTTCTGTAGATGCCGATTTACAGCTTGACGTGAGACGCCCAACATTCTTGCGATAACGCTGCTTCGATAACGGCGAGACTCCAGTGGCAGAATTTATTGAACTGGCGTACACCAATGAAATACGCCGACAACTGATTGATGTGCAGCCCCTGCCTCCCGAAGGCAGCCACCTATTCCGGTCGCAGATGCTCCCGGAAATAGTTGGTCATCATCGTGTGCAGGTGAAGCTCGGTGCCCTCGCCTTCATCCAGGCTGTGACTGCGATTTGGATAGGACATGAAATCGAACTGGCGGTTATGCCTGACCAGTTCATTGATCAATCGCTCTGTACCCTGATAGTGCACATTGTCGTCACCCGTGCCGTGTATCAGCAACAATTTTCCCTCCAGCTGGGATGCGAAGGTGATGGGTGATCCCTGCCGGTAGCCTTCTTCGTATTCGTCGAGCAAGCCTGAGTATCGTTCCTGGTAAATCGAATCGTAGAGGCGCTGGTCGGCGACCGGCGCCCGTGAAATTCCGACATGATACTGATCGGGATAACGAAACAGCAGGTTGAGCGTCATCGAACCACCTCCGGAGTGGCCCCAGACACCCACCCGGTCTGCGTCGATGTAATCCCAGCGTTCGGCCATCGCTTTTAGCGCATCCGACTGATCACGTGAACCCAAAACACCCACCGCCCCGTAAATCGATTTGCGCCACTCCCTGCCACGCGGCGCGCGGGTGCCCCGATTGTCGACGGATGCGACGATGAATCCGTGCTGTGTCATCAGCATGTGCCATAGATGCCGATGTGACCTGCGACCGCCCCACCAGTCACGCACGGTCTGCCCTGCCGGCTCACCGTATACATAATTGATGATGGGGTATTTCTTTGTCGGCTCGAAGTTGGGCGGACGCATAATGAAGCCGTCCAGAATCAATCCGTCCTGTGCTTCAACCTGGAAAAACTCATGCTCTCCAAGAGCAATATCCGCCATCGATTCCAAGAGTTTCGCGTTGTCCTCCAGCACATGTCGTACTTCGTGATCCGGCAGCGAAACCAAGCGATACTGGGGAGGTTGGGTGAACGACGAATGTGCATGGATTGCCCAGCGCCCGTTGTCTGAAATCTGGTAACTGTTGGTACCGCTGAATGCCTCCGGTGTAATGCGAATCACCTGCCCGCTGCCATCGAGATTCGATCGGTATAGATATCGTTGCGCTACGTCTTCCGGCGAGGCAATGAAGTAAAGCCACCCTGAATCCTCGTCGACCATTCCCATGGAGACAATATCGAAATCGCCCGGTGTCAGGTCAACAATCGATCGGCCATCGCGGGACACGCGATAGACATGGCGCCAACCGCTACGTTCGCTAATCCATGTAAAGGCATCGGCCGCTTCGATCCAGGTGACGTCAATGACAGCTTCGATAAATGCTGCGTCTCTCTCGACAAGTGCGGTGGTTAACTCACCGGTTTTGGCGTTCGCGTAATAAACATCGTTCGTATCCTGCTTGCGATTCAGGTGCTGGACGATGATTTCCTCGCTGTTATCTGCCCAGTCCATCCTGGGGATATACATATCCTTCGCGACGCCGGGCAATTTTGCCCACACTGTTTTTTTCGTCGCCAGCGAGACAACGCCCACTCGTGCAGCCGAATTTTCTTCGCCAACTTTTGGATACGGAAAGCGGGAAATCGTTGGATAGAGTCCGTCCGTGTTATTGATCAAGATGAAGTCCTGTGCACCGCTTGTATCCAACTGCCAGTAAGCAATACTCTTGCCGTCAGGACTCCAGCGAAAACCATCCGCAATTCCGAATTCCTCCTCATAAGCCCAGTCGAACAGGCCATTGATGACTGTATCCGAGGCATCTATGGTCAGCTGATCGATCGCTCCACTGCCCAGGTTCTGTACGTAGATATTATCTCGTCGCACATAAGCGACTCGCGATCCGTCTGCCGAGAACTTGGCGAACATCAGCGTGCTCGGCTCCGCTTCCAGGCCTCCGAGTTGCCATAACTCACCGCGGTCCCGGTCCAGAAGCCAGTAGTCGCCGCGACTTTTCGTTCGCCAGACCTTTTTGCTATTGGTATAGATAAGGAGCTTGCTGCGGTCATCCGACCAGCGATAGTCGTCTATCACCAGCGCCCTGTCGGCACCTTCAGGTGTCAGCTGCCGCACCGAAACGAGGACCTCGCGATCCAGTGTTTCCGGGTCGTAGAACACGATTTCCTCGGGGGCTTTGACATCATCGCCGTTTTCGTCTTTTTCAAGCACGGCATCGACATAGGCCTCAGGCGTCTCCAGCATCGTATAGCCACTACCGTCTTCCAGCCAGCGAATCTGGCCCGGCTTTTCCGGCTCATACGCTTCGTCCGTAAAGATCGCTTCGAGGGTCAGCCGCTGGTCGGGCCGCAGTGAACCTGGTTCGCTTCGGTCACCCTGCTGGCTGCAAGCACCTGGAATTATTGCGAAAAAAATAATCAGCGCGACAAGTTTGACGCCTTGGAAATATTCGAGCACTTGTTTGACCCCACCGGAGAAGAAATTGCCGTGGGGCCGATTGTGGAGGCACTGGCCACCAGGAAGCAAGCGCTATGCGCGCCCTGGTGGTGTGGGGCTGCTTGCCAGGAACCGATTCCATCGACACTGCCAAAGGAGACCTATCGGCAATGCCAAAATATCCCAACGTACAAGGAGCGCTTGCCGACAAGCAATTCAACTTCTACCTTGTCGCGGGTTAGTTTTCCAGCTCAACCTCATCGGCGATGATGGATCCATTGCTCAACGTCCCGGCCGCTTCAACAAGGCTTCCCTGTGCCTGGCCGAAAAAGGCAGCCGGGGTAATTTCCACGTTGTTTTCATCCTCGAAAGTCGTTCCCCCAACTGTCTGCACCGTAACACCCAGAATTGCGAAATCAGGATCATTGACGGATTCCACGAACCCTGGCTGACGATTCCGCCGCGGAGTCCTCGTTCGCTGTCAGACATGCATCGACTCGCTCGAGAAAGTCCTGGCCTTCCTTTTCGATAAACTCGCGAAATTCCCCTACCGCTGCCAGCGGAATATTCGTATTCGTTGCACGACGCTCGAAGCGACTGGGGTCATCGCTTTTCCGATGCAGGTTGTAGGCGACCGTGTAGCCGATATCCTCGATTACGCTACCTGATCGCAGCATCACGCCCAGGCAAACAATTGAGCAGTTACCTTAACAAAAACCCATATTTGTGTTAATTACTCTCAAATATCTGGTTTCATTCGAAACTTGATGCCTATCGGTGCTAAAAACCTCATGAATGAATGCCTGACTCCGGAATTCCGGGCTGAGTGCTGAAATCCATGCTCGCGAGCCTGACTGAAATGCCGTCAATGTGGACGACCGACTCGACGGTGGACAAGAGCAGGGCAAATGACAGAAACTGCAATGATGAACTTTGCACAAGCGCAATCGAAACTCGTCGCCGTCGCTCATGACGCACATGCGCACGGTTGGGTGCCAGCGACCAGCGGCAATTTTTCTGCGCGCCTCGCCAACGGTGATATTGCGATAACTGTCTCAGGCAAAGACAAGGGCAGATTATCTTGCGATGACATTATGCAAGTTACCCTGGATGGCACGCCGAAGGGTCCATTACAACCGTCAGCGGAAACCCTTCTCCATACGCGGATTTACGAGCGCGATGGCGACATAAATGCAGTGCTCCATACGCATTCGCTGAATGCCACCATCGCCTCTCAAACCAGCCCGCAACGATTGCGCTTTCAGGGTCTGGAAATCCTCAAGGCCTTTACCGGCATCAAGACACACACTGAATCGATCGCCATCCCGATTTTCGAAAACCAGCAGGATATTGTGGCATTGGCGGACAAGGTCGAGCGTTACATGTGCACGCATGGGCAGGGACTCGCTTACCTGATCGCCGGTCATGGTTTGTACACCTGGGGGGCAGATGTCGATGAAG
>Ga0209988_10000562_pt1 | contig 23331 bp, 34 predicted proteins | sample N075metaG_FD_183115 | JGI IMG/M metagenome (GOLD analysis project Ga0209988, IMG submission 183115) | Deep subsurface microbial communities from Kermadec Trench to uncover new lineages of life (NeLLi) - N075 metaG (SPAdes) (version 2) | ecosystem: Environmental > Aquatic > Marine > Ocean trench... | reverse complement strand
GGGCAGCTTCCTTTGGGTCGGAGGCCGTCGCCAGCTTCTTGGCTAGAGCTTGCAGTTCTGCTGGGCTCAGCAACTGCGCTTGCCCCTCCAGCGCTGATAGCTCGGCTGTCTCGAGGACCACCTCCTCACCCGAGGGCTTGCGGGCGACGACGCTTGCACCGATGATGGCTTGTTTGATGAACCAGTGGTAAACCGTGAGAGCATTCTTGATGACATCCGTGCGCTTCGTGCCCGTCAAGGCTGCCATCTGGTTTACCAGCGACGCCTCAGCTTCATTTAGTACAGGTTGAATCCTCGTCATGTTCAGAAATCCTCATTTTATACTCTAATATGCATCAAAAGAAGGAACAAGACAAATGTGACCTCTGCATACTCATCCGTGAGAGAACGGCTTGGAGGCAGGGCTGGTCGCGGAGCGGATCTCAGCGCTCGCGGTCGAAGCGCTCGGACCACAGATGGTAGCCATCATCACAGCATCATATATTGACATCTTGATGCTAGACTAGGTAGAATCTCGAGTATGAGAACTACCGTCAACATTCAAGACGAAGCGCTGGAACTATGTAAGGACAAAGCTCAGCAGAAAGGGATCTCGCTCGGTGAGGCCATCACCGAGGCGATACTCGCCACATATCGAGACACGCCAGAAAAGACTCGCTCCCGGCGCTTCACGCTCCCTGTTTCGGGAAAAGGAGGCTTGCGCCCTGGCGTAGATCTAGATTCGAACGCCGGGCTCGAAGACGTCATGGAAGGACGCGAGTGAACCTGCTAGACGTCAACGTCCTCATCTATTCTTTCAGACGAGATTCGGAGCGACACGACATGTTCCGAGCGTGGCTACTAGACTTGATGAACGGGAGCACAGCTTTCGCTATTTCCGAACAGGTGCTCACAAGCGTCATTCGCATCACCACGCATCCGAGAATCTTCAAAGAGCCTACGGTGCTCGGGGAGGCGATTGCGTTCACCGAATCGATACAGGAGCACCCTAACTGCCGCGTCATACGCTCATCAACTCGGCATTGGTCGTCCTTCGTTCGGCTCTGCAAAACCACGAATGCGAAAGCCAACCTCGTCACAGACGCCTGGTTTGCTGCTCTTGCGATCGAATCGGGTTGCACGTGGATCACAACAGATCGCGATTTTGCGCGCTTCCCCGGGCTCACATGGCAGCATCCTCTCGACCATTTGGCCGCCATCGAGAATCCCAAATAGTTCTAGTAGCGGCCGTAACCCACGTCTCTTTCGAAAACCGCAACGCCGTTCGCTTCTGCGTACGCGTCCCAGTCAGCGATGAGCTCGGCGATTACGTCCGGAAAGTCGCCCGCGAGATTTGCCGTTTCCGTCGGGTCTGTCCTGATGTTGAACAGTTCCCATTGCCCATTTCCGGCAGGTGGGTATATTCTGACCGCCTTCCATTCTCCCTTGATCAGAGCGCGGCTACCATAGACTTCCCAACCGAGCGGCTCATTATCGTGCACGGTTTCCGATTGCCCCCCCAGGTAATCGAGAAGTGACTTCCCTGACATGCGATGGACGGTCTTGCCGTCGTAGGAGCCCTCCGGCTTTTCGACGCCCGCCAGCTCGAGAATGGTTGGTGCAATATCTCTGACCGTAACGATCGCATCCTTGATACCGTTGTCGGTTCGACCGTGCGTGCTGTAGAGAATGGCCGGCGTCCGAATTCCGCCCGCTGTCGTGTATGACTTGAATAGTCTGAACGGAGTGACAGCCGCGTCGCCCCAGCCGAGGCCTAGCCACACATAAGAGCCCTGCCGTCCCAGGTTTTCGAACCGGTTGTCGAAGTTGGACGGGATCCAGTACTTGTTGTCCATTATCCCGTCGATAGCATTGCCTTCGGCGCCGTTGTCAGACAGGAAAATAATGAACGTTTCGCGTTCCGTATCCCGTTCTTTCAACGCCTCCAATAGCCGACCGATATGATGGTCCATGTTCTCGATCATGGCGGCATAGATCCGCATGCGCTTCAACTCGACCTGCCGCTCGGCCGGCAATAGAGTGTCCCAGTCCTTTACCGCCGGGTGTCCTTCTGACAATTGCGCGTGAGCAGGAATGATGCCCATATCCTTTTGACGCTTGAAGCGCTCTTCTCTTATCGCGCGCCAGCCTTCCTCGTATTTGTCTTCGTAGCGGTCGAGCCAGTCATCCGGAACCTGCAACGGCCAGTGACCCGCGGTAAAGGACAGATACGCCATGAACGGCCGACCATCGTCGTTACTATCGATGTAGTCGATGATCCGATCTGTGTAGAACTCGGATGAATAAAAATCTTCCGGCAGCTTTTCGACTTTCCTATCGTTCTCATAATAGGGCGCCACCGCGACCGGACGGGTTAACCCAGCCATATCGTCGAAATGGCTGGCACCACCGGCAGCCATCACAAACGATTGCTCGAAACCGTGATCGATTGGCAACTGCCCGGGACGAGTGCCGGGATCCCATTTACCGCTTATATAGGTGTGATAGCCGGCATCTTTCAACAAGGTCGCAAATGTCACGACGCTGTCATTGAGGTAACCCTCATATCCGGGCCGTCCCTGCAGTTCCGGCAGTCGAAAAAGACCGGCGCGATTGACCCCGGATCCGGCCAGGTGATGATCGACGCCGGTCAGCAACATAGATCGCGATGGACCGCAGGTCGGCGCCGCGTGGTAATTGGTCAGTCGCACGCCCTCCTTTGCCAGCGCGTCGAGGTTGGGTGTCCGGATCTCGCCGCCGAATGCGCCGATATCCGAAAAGCCGACGTCGTCTCCCACGATCAGCACGATGTTGGGTCGCTCGTCTGCCCGGCTCGAAATCGGGAGCAGGGCCACATAGACAAGAATCAGCGAACGCAGTTTGAACTTCATGGATGAGTCACCTTTGTTCGAAAGGATAGGAAATCTCAAAGCCTTGTAAACCTTGCCCATGCCGCCCGCACATAGTGGCATTGCAGGAATCTAGCGATCGCGGCGATAGGAATCAAGTGCTACTTGGTTTGAGCTAAAGATGCCTGCCCTGTGCGGCGCCGAGCACCTCGGCCGGCTAGACGTTTGGCGCGCGGCCAGGGTCTCTCCCTCGAGAGTCCAATCGCCTCCACGATTTCGTACGTGCCAAGCCGGATTACACTGGGCTCGGTTGATGAATGAAACGTCGGGCGCGACCGGGGTCTGAAGCTTGGATGCCAGTGGCACCGGGCGGAGGTGTTCAACTCCGACGCCCCGTGACTCACGTGAGTCAGAAGCCCTACGCTATTTGGGGAAGCTCATTCGTGAGAGAACCGTCTGCACGTCTTCCGGGACCAAGATGACGCGCTGCGATTGCGACGCCTCGTGAAGCAAAGCACTCAGCTCACGCTTGAGCTTTTCCTGAACGAGGGACGCGTCGAAATGTCCCTCGAGCTGTTGCTTCCAACCTGGCGCCACACGGGCGAGCAGGGCAGCGGTAGCTTCGCTCGAAGCTTCCAGGCTTTCCAGGCATTCGAGAATCGGGAGGTAAGCTTCCGTGCCCGCGAGTCGCTCCGAACATCGGCCGCGCCCGATCGCGGCGCCGTCCACATCTTTCAAGAACGCGTCGACGAGGGTCGTCTTTCCAATGCCTGGCTCGCCTGACACCGTCGCCAGGACTCCGCGCTCGGAGGTGCTTTTGAGAGCTTCGCTCAGGACGGTGAGCGACTCGTCTCGCCCGACGATCCCGCGCCCTTGCGTGCCGGCTGCGCGGCCGTCACTTTCTTCATAATCGCGCGAAATCTAGGCTTGTCTCGAATGTTGTCGAACGGCAGAATGCTATTGCCAGCTACCACGAACACCAGCCAGGGGTTCCGCTCCTGGAAGGCGCGCTCGAGCCAGTCGAGAGCTTCTGTTGTCTCGTGCATGGCATCGCACACAACCGCAAGGAACAGAAACATCCCGTCGGACGAACCCGCAAGCTCGAGAAGCTCCTCTTTAATCGTCAGGGCTTCGCTCATTTGGTCGTCCAACGCATGAGCGGGCGCCAGCCACAGAAGGATTAGGGGAGAGCGACCCATGATAGTGATCGCCCGGTCGTAACACTCGATCGCGGCGTCGTATTGCCGAGCGATTTCGTAGCTGTTCCCAAGGTTGTAGTGCGCCAGGCCGAACGAAGGGTCGTCCTCGAGAACACCTTTGTAATGGTCGACGGCCTCCGCGTGTCGCCCCATAAAGAGATAAGGCCAACCTGCTTCGTTCCTCACAAGGATCGAGAGCGGATCGCATTCGAGAGCGCGGCGGAACGATTCGCGAGATGGCTCGTACTCACCTTTGGCTATGAGAACGTGTGCCTGCCACTGAAGCGCTTTCGTATAGTTGGGGCTGAGCTCTAGCGATCGCGCGAAGGCGGTCTCCGCACCCGCAAGGTCCCACTCGAGCAGCCGGCAATATCCGATAGACGTGTGCGCGCTGTGTAGGTTCGGGTCCAATGCGGCGGCTCGTTCGGCGGCTCTTTTTGAGCGACTCGAGCCCGCGCTGTCCGGCAGCGTGCTGAGCCAGAGCGCAGCCTGAGACAGCGCATCTGCGAGCCCCGCATAGGCTTCTGCAAATTCCGGATCGAGCTCGACGGCGCGCTCGAAATGCTGAATCGCGTGCTCGACGCTTTGTGTCGTGCGGCGGTTGAGCTCATGAAGTCCGAGCAGGTAAGCGTCGTGGGCTTCGAGATTGGCCGTGCCGTGTCTGGCGAGAGAGTCTCTCGCGCTCGCGGCGAGATCGACGCGGAGCTTGTCGGCGATAGCCAAAGCAATCTCTTCTTGAATGGCAAAAACGTCGTCGAGCTCCCGATCGAAACGCTCCGACCAGAGGGGATAGCCATCCTGAACGTGCACGAGCTGGGCGGTGATCCGGACGCGGCCCCCCGCCTTGCGCCATCTCGTAAAGGATCGCACCAAATGCAAACTGGTCCGCGCGGTAATCGGCGGTGAGCCCTCTCGCCTGTTCCGGCGACATGTAGCCCGCCGTTCCCAGAACCGTCCCGGGCGTAGTTCCCGCCCGCTCGAGCGTCGGCGCTTCGGTCTGTCCGTCGACGACGTCCGCGTAGAGCTTCGCTAGACCGAAGTCCAGGATCTTCACGTAGCCGTCCGTCGTCACCATCACGTTCTCGGGCTTCAGATCCCGATGGACCACCTTCGCGCCGTGCGCTTTGGCCAGTCCCTCGGCGAGCTGGCGCGCATAGGAGAGGAGCCGCTCGGGGACGAGCGCTCCGGATTCGAGGATCTCGCGAAGCGTCTGGCCCTCGACATATTCCATGGCGATGAAGTGGACGCCCTCGTGAGTTCCGACGTCGTAGATGTGCACAATGTTGGGATGGTTGAGCGAGGATGCCGCGGGCGCTTCCTGCTCGAATCGCCGCACACGGGTCGGCGGCGAGCTCGGTGGGAAGCGTCTTGATGGCGGCCAGCCGGCCAAGCCTGGTATCCCGGGCAAGGTGCACTTCTCCCATGGCTCCAGCCCCGATGGGCTCGAGGATCTCGTAATGCGCGAGCTTCGTTCCGGGAGTCATGTGAGGAGCTACGATATGCCGGTGTCAGCGGATGTTCAACCCCGGAGTCGAGCTGCGGCTTCGCTGGTCTCGCGGCGTTGGGAACGTGCTCGGGGCGAGTGAGCTGTGGTTGAAAATAGCCAGTCGTTGCACGGTCCGCTCCTCGAGGGACGAAACCCAGTCGATCTTTTTACTGGCCTTACCTAACCTAAGCGGAGACGCCGTCGAAGCTCAAGTGTCGAGTTTCATGTCGTCTAGAGAGCTAGCCACGAGAACGCGATCGAGGTAACCGTCGAGCTCGTCGGCGGAATCGATACGCCCTATGTGCTTCCTGGTCGACTGGGGAAGTGCGCCGAACTTCGCTGTCAGAAGCCTCAAGACAGCCTCGCGTTTGCCCGTGACCAGTCCCTCCTCGCGCCCCTTCTCGAAACCTTTTTCGAGACCTTTCTGCTCGAGCTTTTCAGACCACGTCAAATCTACATCCTGCACTTTTCGATTCTCCTTTCTCGAGGCCAGTCGCTGATATCTTTCCATCTGCTCGTCAGTTAGCGTGAAGTACGTCTGAATGAGGTCGATCAGCAGGAGCTGTTTGGTTTCGTCGAGTGCACTCTCTACTATCTTCCACAGCATCGAGACCCGAAGTGACTCGAGACTGCGGCTTCGCGATCGAGCCGACCTGTTCATCAGAGCCGCCAAGCCGGCGCCGACCGGACCGCCTCTTTCAAGATATCCTCCGCATTCAGCCGCGCCAACCGAACGCTCCCGTAGCGGAACCGGAGAATTTCGACCTCGAAGAGCGACTCGTGGTATTCCTCGATCACGAGCCCCTCCTTCCCCCGATGAAGGTATACCACGATCGGGAAGATCGGCAACTTGTACCGCGCGCGGAGCAAGGAATAGTACTCGAACATGCGCTCGTTCACGTCCGGCTCCGTGCGAGCCTGGACCTCGATGTGAATCAGAACGAGCTCCGGCTTTCCGTCATGCGTGCGCAACTTTGCCACGACATCGGCCTCACGCCGACTGCCGTCGTAAAGGTCTGTGAAGACCTCGGTGTCGAGGAACTCAATGCCGTGAAAGTCGAGTCGCTCCTCGACGTCAGGGTAGAACAGCTTCAAGAAATCCTGCAGGAACGCGTGCAGGAACTCCTTGAAGCGTTGGTCGTGTCCCAATTTCTCTCCCTTCTGTTAACAAGGGACGAGAAAACTAGGCGTAGACCTCCCTGGCAGGGTCTTTTTTTGGCTCGTGCGTGCGTTCGCGATACGCGCGGCTCATGCAGCCTTACCTATGGCAGTTCTCGCGTTGACCTTCGCCCGGTGCTCGAAGCGCCTGAGGTCTGGTGCGAACGGCTCGGCACGTCTGACGAGCCCGGGATTCTCAGCAAGAATTGATACTTAGCCTTCCCGCGTCTTGTACCGAGCTTCAGCTTCCGCCCATAGCTCGCCGACGGTTTTTTCCCTGACGCCGCTCTCCAGTCCTTCCAGAATCGCGTCCTTCAGCGTCTTTGACTTTGCGTCTTGTTCCTGATGGCGGCGTACTAGGTCCCGAAAATACTCGCTGTCGTTTGTGTAATCCCCGTTCGCTATCTGGGCCTTAACCCACTCATCCTGCTTCTCCGTGAGCGTTATCGTTTTTCGAACGGTTCCCATTCTACCCTCTGCGGCATCATACTATAAGCGCTTAATAGCATACTATCTATGCACACGCTTGACAATCGATGGGTAAGATAGTATCTTACCCAGATGAAGACTAAGATTTCGACGAAGGGTCAGATCGTTCTCCCAGCTGAGATTCGGGAGCAAGACGATATAGAGGCCGGGCAAGAGTTCGAAATCGAACGCATCGATCGCGGGGAGTACCGATTAACGAGGCGAGCGCCGTGTAACGAAGGCGTTGTGGACTGGCTTCTGGCTTGTCCGGTCAAGGGCTTTTTCGTTCCGATCGAATCCGAGTCTACAGACACCCTGTGAGCTACCTTGTCGACGCAAACGTACTGAGTGAGCCCACCAAGCCCGACCCGAATCCAGCGGTCGTACAGTGGTTGAGAAGTCATGAGCTTGAAATCGCCGTCGATCCGATCATTGTCGGCGAGATAAGGTTCGGCATTCTGCTTCTGGCGCAAGGAAAACGGCGTGATCAGCTAGAGACTTGGTTTGATGAGGGAGTCCGGCGCATCCAATGCGTCTCGTGGGACGCTAGCGTCGGTTTACGATGGGCCGAGCTTCTCGCTGACCTTCGCGCTGCGGGGCGGTCCATGCCGATCAAGGATAGTCTAATCGCTTCTACCGCACTTGCTCATCAGCTCACCCTTGCCACGCGCAATCGGAGCGACTTCGATAAAGCCGGAGTGGAAATGGTAGACCCGTTTTCGTAGCGCCTCGCGTTTGTGTCGTTGACGACACGGAGGCATCGATCGAAAGACTCGAGTGCCTCCAAGGCAAGCTCAGGCTAAATGGTCGCCAACGTCGTTGCGATTGAACTCGTTCCGGACCAAGTTGCAGGGATGGCAGAAATCTCGTGGCGCGCGCATCTCTCAACGAGGTCCGCCTGGAGCTCGCCGGTCGCTTCTCGCTAAATTTCAACATTATCAGTACAGTTAGCCATGGCGCTCGCCTCCGGAACCCGCCTCGGCCCCTATGAAATCCTCTCGCCGATAGGCGCAGGTGGCATGGGTGAGGTCTACAAGGCCAACGACACCCGCCTCGACCGAACCGTGGCCATATCAAAGTCCTTCTAGAGCATCTCGCCGGGAGTCCCGAGCGCAAGGCCCGTTTCGAACGTGAAGCCAAGGCCATCTCGCAGCTCAACCATCCGTCCATCTGCACTCTCTACGACGTGGGCGAGCAGAACGGCGTCGATTTCATCGTGATGGAGTACATCGAGGGCGAGACGTTGGCGGAGCGCATCGCCGCGGGTCTCCCGTCAATGAAGCCATCCCGCTCCTGCTGCAGATTGCCGAGGGTCTCGAGGTCGCGCACGAAAAAGGCATCATCCATCGAGATCTGAAGCCCGCGAACATCAAAATTGGGCCCGACGGAAAGCCAAAGATTCTCGACTTCGGTCTCGCCAAAGCTTTCGGAGCGGACGACGACGCCGCGCCGGATTCCTCGCAGTCTCCGACGCTGACCAAGGGAACGGCGCTCGGCGCGATCATCGGAACGGCTTCGTACATGAGCCCAGAGCAAGCGCGGGGGCGTCGGGTGGATCGCCGCGCAGACATTTGGGCCTTCGGCTGCGTCTTCTTTGAAGCGCTCACTGCGACGAAGGCCTTCCACGGAGACACGGTCACCGATACCCTCGCGGCCATCGTTCATCACGAGCCCGACTGGAACAAGCTGCCGGGCGAGACGCCGTCATCGCTCCTCAGACTCTTGAAGCGCTGTCTCACAAAGGATCTGCGCCAGAGGGCTCGCGACGCGTGGGACCTGCGCGTGGAGCTCGGTCAGCTGCTTTCGGAGCCGTCGACCGTGGGCGCGGTAGTAGAGGACAGACGTTCTGCACCGGCCAGCTCCCGCAGAACGATGCTTCTAGCCATCGGAGCGCTCGTGCTCGGCGCGTTCGGCGGAGCTCGGTTTTTTCGAGCACCGCGTGCGGATGCGCCCACGATCCATTTCGCCATCGACATCGCGGAGAATGGGGCGCAACGCCAAAGTTCAAGCATAGCCATGTCGCCCGATGGAAGCTCGGTGGTCTACGAGGGTGGGACCGGGCTCATGCTGCGTCGCCTGGCGAGCCTCGAGCCCCTAGAGCTAGAGGGTACGAACGGAGCGTACCATCCCGTTTTCTCTCCCGACGGCCGCTGGCTCGTGTTCGCTCAGCAGCGTCAATTGAAGAGAATGTCCCTTCAGGGAGGACCACCTCTTCCCCTCGAGAATGCGGTCGTCGGGCGCGTGCGGGGTATGACCTGGGGGCCGGACGGAAGCATCATCTACAACGCGGGCGTCCGCGAGGGCCTGTGGCGGATCGCGCCGAGTGGTGCCGCCGCCGAGCGTATCACGACGCCCGACAGCGAGCGCGGAGAGCAGAGCCATCGGTTTCCAGACGTTCTTCCCGACGGCGGGACGGTCCTCTTTGCCATCGAGACCGAGGGGAGCTTTGACGAAGCCACGATCGCAGCCTTCTCTCTGGCCTCGGGCGAGCAGAAAGTTCTGGTCGAAGGTGGTACCCGTCCCACGTATTTGTCGAGCGGCCATCTCGCGTGGGTGCGCGCGGGAGTCGTTTTGGTGGCGCCGTTCGATCGAGACAAGCTCGAGCTGACAGGACCGGCCGTGCCCCTCCTCGAGCACGTGAGCTACAACTCGAATATCGGAGAGGCGGCCGTCCGTTTCTCCGCATCCGGCTCCCTCGTCTACGTCTCGAGCCGCGGGAGCGATGAGCGCGTGCTCGTATGGGTAGACCGGAACGGCGAGGAACAACCTTTGAGTCACTACAAGCGCGCGTTTCTCTCAGCCCGTTTGTCGCCGGACGGACGACGTGTCGCGGTGGGAGTTCAAGGAGAACGAAGCGACATCTGGATTCTGGATACGGAGCGCCAGGCTCTGGAGCGTTTGACATCGACAGGCAACAACGCTTCCCCGATATGGTCGCCCGACGGCAATCGCATTGCGTTCGCATCAGACAGAGCGGGAGGTCGAGGGAATATCTTTTTGAAGCAGGTAGGCTCTACCCTCGAGGCGGAGCAACCTCTTCCGACAGAACGATATCAAGTGCCGCAATCTTGGTCGGCCGACGGGAAACAGATTGTTTACTATAGGACCTCTACGGACAACTCCGGCGAAATTTGGTCGTTGTCTTTCGAGGAGGAGCTCAAATCACGCCTCGTCGTGGTCTCGCTGGGGAGGGACGGCAACGCAAGACTGTCCCCGGATGGCCGTTGGCTCGCGTTCATGAACGGGAGCGGAAGTCTACGTGCAAGAGTTTCCCGAGGGAGAACGGCGCAGTCAAATCTCGACGAACGGCGGTGACGAGCCTCTCTGGGCACCGGACGGCCGCGAGCTTTTCTACCGGAGCACCGATGGCAAAGTGATGGCCGTCCGGATCCTTCAAACGGAGCCTGCGCTCCAAATCTCCGCCCCCGTGGCCTTGTTCGACGACCGGTACGAACCAAGGAGCTTCGACATTTCCCCGGACGGTAAGCGCTTCGTCATGATGAGACGCGCCGACGACGCGCCTCCACCCCGACTCCACGTCATCGTGAATTGGCTGCCGGAGCTCGAAAAGCTCGTTTCCAGCAGTAAGTGAACGATGGCTTTTCTCCGATTAGTCGTGTTCATACGTGACGAAGTCATGACCCAGATGTCGCCCACGTTCTCCTCCCGGGAGAAGTAAACGTAGCGGCTGTTTGCTAGCGTCCGAGGAACTCAGGCCAAAACTCGGCGTGTGTCTGGAGTCCTTCGTTCTCGAGGACGGGGCCATTGATCTCGACCTCGGGGTTGATGCGTGCGAAGACGTCGCGGCACGGGATGCCGCGATACTCGCCGTCAAAGGTCCGGACCATTTGCTGGGCGCGGACGCCGAAGACGATGCGGCCGATGCCGGCCCAATGGATGGCGCCGCAACACATGATGCAAGGCTCCGTGCTCGTGACGAGGGTGCTTGCTGCGAGTGTCTTCCCGTCGAGCTCCATCGTCGCCTTGGCGACGAGTGCCGTCTCGGCGTGCCGCGTGACGTCTCGTGTCGTCACGACCTCGTTCTCTGCCTCGACGAGTATCTCGCCGTCTTTGACCAGCAGCGCCCCGAAGGGGTGATTACCGTGGGCGACGGCGCTCCGCGCCAAAGCATAGGCACGCGCCATGAGCTCTTCGATTTGGTCTGGCATGACTCGACTCTTTTATTGGGAAAGAGTGCGACCGATCATTGCTCGTCCGTTATGATATCCATAACCCAGATGTCGCCGATATCTGCCTGCCAGGCGAAGTAGAGATACGAGCCGTCCGTGGTCATTTCCCAGGCTAACCTTCCCCAGCGACCACTTAGGGAGGACAGCACCTCGGCCGGCGTGTCCCCTCCGAAAGGGCGCCGCGCCGTCAACATCTCGTAGAGAACCACGCCCAACGAGAAAATATCCGAGCGCGCGTCCACCGCCTTGCCCTGTGCCTGCTCGGGGGACATGTAGTTCAGCGTTCCGATAATCACGCCCTCCGCCGTCGTTGCCGCCGTGGGAAGGGCACTCTCGGCGTTGCCGCCCACGAACCCACTCATCGGTTTCGCTAGCCCGAAGTCGAGCACCCTCACACGTCCGTCGTCGCCCACCATCATGTTGTCCGGCTTGAGATCGCGGTGGGTGATGCCCTCTTGATGGGCCGCTGCGACGGCGTCTGTAAGTGGAATCGCGAGGTCGAAGAATTTCTTCAGCGGAAAGCCGTTTCTAGGCAGAAGCTCAGTCAAGGTCTTTCCCCGAACGAGCTGCATCGTGATACCTCGTCATGGAGCTCGTGGAAGGGGAGACGCTCGCGGAGCGCATCGCGAGAGGTCCGATTCCCATCGAAGAAGCGCTAACTTTATTTATGCAGATCGCCGAAGGTCTGGAAGCGGCCCACGAAAAAGGCATCGTCCATCGAGACCTGTCACCCATCCCGCCTTTGCCAATGGGCTCGAGGATCTCGTAGTGCGCGAGTTTGTGGCCGGGTGACAGTGACATTTCAGGGCATCAATGCTACGACAACGGTGGGTAGCGGGCAACCAGGGGACACTCTCAACTGTGTAGGCGCGTCGGGAGCCGGTGCTATCTTTCGGAGGTCGCGAGCTCGAGTCTCGCCAGCCCGCCAAATGCTTCAAGTACGTGCGCCAATCGAAGTCTACGGAAAGGGAACCCCGACTGTTTTGGGCACTTATGCTCCTCTGTATTCCGCAACGTATTGGCACTGCCCTTGTCCTCGTTTCGATGTTAATGTGACACAACGCTGTGAGGATCGGGGGACAAGGGCATGCCTATTGAGTTTCAGGTCAGTCTCGAAGACAAGCCGGGCTCGCTTGCCTGGCTAGGTTCCGTGATCGGTGATGCCAACGTCAACTTCGACGCGATCGAAGCCCGGAGCGGCCGCGGGGTAACCGTCGTGCATTTTGTAGCGAGCGATACCGAAGCGGCTGCTGCCGCTCTCGAGGAGTCCGGTATTCCCTACAGCAAGCGCGAAGTTGTTGTGGTGAACATTCTGGACCAGCCGGGCACGTTGGGCGACGTGGCGCTCGTGATGTCGGAGGCGGGGATCAATATCGATTGCGTTTACGTCACTGTCCGCGGCGATGTTGTTCTCGGCGTTGATGATGTCGAAGGCGCCACTCAAGTCGCGAGCGGGATGGCGGTCATGATAGAGGAGTGAGGCCTTCCGTTTCGGCCGCTCGCAGAAATAGGCGGCATGTCAGTGCGCTGTTTGTCAGGTCGCTTCTTCGGACACGCAGACGGGACACTTGAGGTCCGAGCCCTCCGGCGCGGCCGGGTGCTCCGCGTTATCGAGCTGCAAGTGATCACCGCCGAGGCGATGGAACAGCTCACACTCTCGGGCGTAACGCTCTTCGAGATTCTCGATCGTCTCGCAATAGAAGTAGCCGTACTCGCCCTCGAACGAAGCGATGGTAGACCGCAAATCTTCGTCCGCCCTCCCGACGCGGGCTTCCTGGGTGCGGTCGTAGGAGAGCACGAAAATACCGGCTTGCTTTTCTGGCGTGTGTGCTTCCACGACATCGGCGCGTAGCCGATAGGGAGGGCCATCGGGCTCCGAGTGGTGGGCGGAGGCTGCCTCGGCTTCCGGAGCCGCCAGTGCGGGAACCGGCGCTGGCGCATCGTTTGTGAGCAGTGTCTGGAAGACCGAGCGCGTCTCCGCCGGCAAGTCCAGGAAGCGCAACCCGTAGCCCGGTGGCAGGCTGTCGCGCCGTTCCCCGGTGCCACGATTCTCCCAGACGACGACGGCCTCGGCCTCGACCCAACGCTTCTCCTCACGCAGCACGATCTGGAGTTTGATTTGAGCTTGGGGCAGTAGCAACATGGGTGTCGCGATGTAGGCGCCAGTCGAGGACAGGTTCAGCAGTGTGCCCTTGTCGGTGTTGAAGATCGAGCGAATTCGGACGGGAAACTTGTTCGTGAGGTCGACCCGACTCGGAGTGGAATTAGCCATGTTTCCCAGGAGCATTGTGTCAGACAGAGCCCCGAAATGGAAAGGCGTCGGATTCCCTTTTTTGTCACGGTTTTCGTGAAAAAATGGCGACGCGGATCGCGCCCGGTTGGGTCCGCTGCGCCTCACCGAGTGGGGTGCCGGATGAAACGATGCTAGTCGTTCGTGGGAACTAGGCGTTCGAGTTCCTCGTCCCAATTCAGGACGATGTGGATATTTCGTCTCGGAGCGGAATCGACCCGCTTCATCATCAAGAACCGCTGGCCGTCCGGTGCGACGTCGTACGGTCGGCCGAAAGTATCCTGGAAGACGTAGTCCCCTTCGAACAGAACTCGTGGTGTGTCCCATGTAAAACTCGGTTCCTCGTCGATGCGCGCCACCATCATCGCACCTTCGTTCAAGAAGAAGAGCTCTTTGCCGTCGGGTGACCACGCGGGAAAGAGACCTCCGTCACGCGAGATTTGCCAGCGGTTCTCCGCCACATTCGGAAACGGGCTGACGTGACGTAAACCTCGCCGCGATCCGATTCTGTTGATGAGAACGCGATGAAACGCCCATTGGGGGACACCGCCGGACCATCCTCGGTGAACTCAGTAGCGAACAGTTCACGGAACGTATTGTCCCCGACGGACAGCACTCCGATGTCACGCCCAGTGTCGGAGTTTGTTTCGATGTAAGTGGCGTCATCCATGCTCCCGCCCGTCCATGCGAGGAAGAGCACGGCCTCGCCATTCGGCAGGATGTGAGGATAGCGGTGGCTCTGCTACACGCCTGTCTGCATCGAGCGTCGTCAGAACTTCCGGTGTCCCACCATCCGAGGAAACCTTCATGAGCTCGCTAAGACGCCCCCCCGCGAACACGATATCGCCGCCGGGCCCCCAGCTGGCGCCACGGTCCCAGCTGCCTTCGCGGTGATCGGTGTCGATGATCGTCACCGCTCCCACTCCGTCGAGACGCACTTTCTTCAGCATGCTATGTCAGAGCGGCGATGGTACGACGATCGGGTGCGGTGGGCAACTGGAGATCGTCGCAGGTGAGTTGCTCGATCGGTGGGACTGGCGTCTCGGGCGACGATACCGACGATGGCACATTACCGGGTCCGCAACTCCGCGGTCCAGTTTAAGTTTAAGACAACCTTGAGAGGATCGACGGCTGGTTCTTGTGCTTGGTTGACCAGGAAGCGCTGGCCGTCCGGCGTCACCGCGTAGTCGGCTAGAGGCTAGAGCTAGGCTGAAGCTGTCGCCCACCCTCCGGATCGTGAACAAGGTCGCGGATTCGCCGACCTGGAAGCGGCCGCCGATTTGCAGCTCCGTCAGAACTCGCACATTCGAGTTCACGGAAGAGACACGCACTTCTCAGTCTTTCAGAAATATTCCACCCTTCGTGAGCCAGGAGATTGCGAAAACGACGATTGCGAGCGATTCTAACCAAAAGACGGGTTGGATAGTTTCAACAGGATAGCCGTGACTGTCGATGAATAGCTTATAGACGGCAATGAGAACAATACAGAGACACATCGTGTATCCGCACAGCCGATAAATGAAATTTCTGTGCAGGGCGACCCACACGAATAGCCCATCGCGGCTCGGCGTCGCCGACTCAGGTATATAGACGAGATTTCCGTTTCTATCAGCGGAAAAGAAAGGACTCGGACGATCATCACCAAGGTTAGAGAGAACCGGCACGGCGTCGCCCGTCGCTTGGAGACGCTCGGCGTCGAACGGGAGAGCCCACAAAGACGTTTCGCGATAAAACAGAATATGACCCGTGTGCAGGTAGCGTGCTTGAGCACCTTCCGCCAGCACCTTCGCCTCTCGCCCTGCCTCGGGTAAGACTGCGATATCCGTTCGGCCGGCGCGGTCGATGGTCAAGAGAAGAGCGCTGCCACCGGGAAGAAGCTGCGGTGAAGAGTAGAAAGCTCCATCGACGATCGCGACCTGCGTCGCTTCGCCACCTGATGACGCGATCTTCGAGACTCCAGCGTAGCTTCCGAACAGAATGGACCCGTCAAGCTCCCAGTTCGCGCCTACAACGGTGCCCTCGTGAAGCGTCACTGGGGCTCCGTTCGGTAGAGAGATTTTCTTGAGGGAACCAGTATGTGAGCGCGAGCCGTCGGTCACGTAGAAACCCAGCGACCCTCCGTCCGGCGAAAAGAAAACGCTGCGAGCGTGGTGGGTATTGGGAACCGACTCGGTCGTCATCTCACCGAGACGGTGAACGAACACTTGCGTCGTGCCGTTTCTCTCGCTAATAAATGCAATGCTCCGGCCGTCGGGGGAAAGGGCCACTGGGGAGGTGGCTACCCCGGTCTCTTGACCCGCCAGTCGAGTTTCTGAACGAGGACCAACTGAGTCGGTGGCGGCGCCGCCTCGCTGTCATCGATCATGACGAAGCTCTGGCCGTCAGGCATCACGTCATATACTCCGCCGACGGACGGCTTCTCGAATTTGAAACATCGGGTATTTCTCGAACGATCGGTGAATCGCTCCTGCACTACCGTGTCACCAAAGAGATCGGTGCGGGTGGAATGGGTGTCATCTATCGGGACACCGAAAGTTCTTCAGACGAGGAAGGATGATGCTTATTTGCGTCGGGGTCAACCCATGCGGGGCCCTGCGACTGGTGCAAGTGAGACGGTTGAACACAGGAGGCAAAAGGTAGATACTAGGCCGAAGGGCGACGATGAGACATCGTCTATCTCGAGCTATGAGCACACACGTGGGTCCAAAATTGAGCGACCGTCTGAAAGTTAGCGACACCAAAGCTCCGACGGAAAGCGACGAGCGCTGGCTGCCGCGGCGTTGCACGCTCGACGGCTTTCGCCAGGAGGCCGACGAGAGCGACGGTATGGACTTGAGCCAGCTGGAGCCTCTCACGCGGTTGAAGGTTCAGACGTGCAACACCCTCTACCGATTGACCATCCTCAGTCCCTGGGAGGCTAAAGTCATCGTTCAAGGTGGACAGTTTTTCGCCGAGCCTGCCGAAGCGAACCTCTGCGGCTCCAGCTACGGGGGCTGCATGCTCAAGACACGCTGGATTGGGCTCGGGATGCGGATGGAGATTTACGGCAAACAGGGTCCTATCGTGACCTCGCCGGTCCGCTCTGTGCAAACCGAAGACGATTCGTCACTCCCCGGTCCTTTCTAGGTACTTTTTCGGCTTCCCCATTGGCGCGGGAAAGCGCCCGACCGCTACTCCAGTCCGTCACCCCCACCGTTATACAACTCTCCGGTCCGGGCTGAGGTCTCCGTCCATTGGAGACACGCGGAGCAGCATGAGCTGGCTCGATCGCTCTGCGCGGGCCGCGAGCATTCTATTTCACTGTATGAGAAGGCTCAAGGCGCGGCCGTTTCGCTGGCCTCGACGATATAATGCTGGATTCGACGAAAGCTCGATTCAAGGAGGAAGCGTGACGAGAACGTACTCGGTTCTTTTGGTGTTGGTTGCCTCGCTCACGAGTCCTGGGGTTGCGCAAGACTCGCACGAGGAGAAATTGGGACAAGTGTCCTTTCAGACTTCGTGCGCTCCCGAGATTCGATCGAGCTTCAACCGGGCGATGGCGCTGCTTCATTCTTTCTGGTACGAGGCGGCGGAAGCGGCCTTCCTGGAGATCGCGGAAGCAGACCCCGAGTGCGCGATGGCGCATTGGGGAGTTGCGATGACGGCCGTTCATCCTCTTTGGCCGGGAACTCCCAACTACGAGAAGGGCAAGCGCGCGACGGCAAAGGCCGTAGCTCTCGGAGGTGGGACGCCCCAAGAGAAGGGACATATCGACGCTGTGTCGAAAATATTCGTCGGCCCCGAACCGCCGGATTATCCCGCGAGGGAAAAAGCGTTCGAGCGGGTGATGGCCGACCTGCACGCGCAGTTTCCTGATGATTCCGAGATCGCCATCTTTTACGCCCTCGCTCTAACGGCAACGGCGCCACCTGAAGACAAGAACTACACGAATCAGAGGAAGGCGGCTCTAGGCCGCAAATGAAGTACTCGTGGGTCTCGTCGTCGTCCAGCTTGTAGATGTCTTTCTCCTTCGCGTTTTTGAACGCGTTGTCGAGGGCCGAGGTCAGCACCGGATCCGCGGGATCGATACCATGGGCCTGGACGAAATGCAGGATCTCCTCGTAAGAGGCATTTCGGGTGGGGTCTTCGTTGTCCATGTATTCCGGCGTGCCCTCCAGGATCGTTTCGTAGCCTCGTAGGTCCTGCGTATGGACGCCGGAGTCCAAGAACGGGCGGGCCGCGGCGCTTCGCATGGATTCGGTGCTGTAGAACAAGGCCAGCACGGCACTCCGCTCGGAAATGGCGTTGGCGATGGCGGACTTGTCGCTCCCGTAGCGGGACCCTGGCACGTCGGTGAGATGTTGGGCGAGGACCCTCCGCGAGTGAACGGCCTGCGTGTCGGTGTAGCCCTCTTCGATCACGATGTGGATGGGCTTGCCATTGGGCGCTACGACTTTGGTATATCGTTCGAAGACGCTGAAGACTTCGTCCACGTCCTCGGGCAGAGGGACGATACCGTTTTCAGAGCCGGAGATGTCGATGTCCGGTAGCACGGGAGAGTCCCGTCCGCCGCACGACGAACAGCCAATCAAGACAAGAATCGAAACGAATTTGCAAATCTTAGGCATCGTGGGGTTCAGTCTCCTTTTGCGACGACCGCGACGTCGTGAGGCGGTTCTTATTGGGTACCTCGAGACCTCGTTCGTAATCTTGTTCTCGATGGCCCGCAGGATCTCCTCGTGTTCGACTATCGAAGCGTCCCAGTCCTCCGCGGCCGCCCTGGTTTCGACCATTGACTTCGATCGACAGCACTAATGCATGAATTGACCGCCGTTTACGAAGAAGTTCGCACCGGTCGTGTACTCGGCGTCGATCATGCATTCGACCATCTTGATGATGTCTTCGAACTCGCCCAGGCGGTTCATTGGTAGGCTCGCCAGTTCTTTTTCGAGGCCCTCTTTCGTCTCCAGCTTGTAACGGTCGATGACTTCCCGCGTCTTCACCGATCCTGGCACGAGACAATTCACCCGAATCCGGGGAGCGAGCTCCCGCGCCATACATTTGGTCAGGGCGATGATGCCGCTCTTGGCGCTGCAGAAGTTGGCGCCGTTTTTCCGACCTGCGAATCCGCAAGCAGCTCCGATGGTGATGATCGCGCCTTGCCGGGAGGTATTGTGGAAAGCGTATTCTTGACTACAGACGAAGTGACCTTTGAGGTGGGCGGAGACCACCGCGTCCCAGTTGGCGTCCGTCAGTTCCAAAAAAGGCGCGTCCCGGTTGATTCCAGCGCAGTTGACGAGAATGTCGATTCTGCCGAATTTGTCGATGACCGCATCGAACATGTTCTTGACCTGCTCGCGGTTGGCCACGTCGGCTTTGTACTTCATCAGCTTCGACTGGTCGATGTCCGCGGCAAGTTTTCGATAAAACTCTTCCGCTTGGTCGTCGAGGATGTAGTTGATGACGACGCCGAAGCCTTTCTTCGCGAAATTTTCGATCAACGCAGCACCCAGCCAGCCCACTCGACGAGCCGGTGACGAGAAGGACCCTTTCTTCTTCCATTGTCGGCATCTTCGCCTCTACCCGAGCGACGGTCGGTTGGCCAGAGATTCCTGCGTCAGCTTGATGGTTGCTTCTCGCACGCTCGGCGGAAGCGGCAGCCGAGGTGGGCGCACCGTCTCCGAGCCCATGTCGACTTGTGCTTGAACTAGTTTGATGTGCTGCACGAACTCGGGAAGCGTGTCGAGCCGCAGCAGCGGCAGGAACCAACGATAGATCTCGAAGGCCCGCTCGGCGTCTCCCGCCATAGCGGCATCGAAGAGGGCGATAGATTCCTTCGGCAAGGCGTTGATCAACCCGGCGATCCAGCCCGTGGCTCCCGCGGCGACACCCTCCACGACCATGTCATCCAGGCCGGCGAACACAACGAGCCTGTCTCCGAGCAGAGCCTTGATGCCGGTGATCCGACGCAAATTTCCGCTCGACTCCTTCACCGCGCGCAAGTTCTCGTGCTCCTCGGCTAGCTCTGCGATCTGAGGCGGCGTCACGTCCGTGCCGTAAGCGATGGGGTTGTTGTAGAGCATGCACGGGAGATTGGTGGATTCGAGCAACGCCTTGAAGTGCGCTTTGGTCTCATGCCATTGCCCTTGGTAAACGTAGGGTGGAAGCACCATCAAGCCCCGGCAACCGATTTGCTCCGACTCCTTGGCGAGGCGCACGGCCTCCGAGGTGCTGAGCGAGGCGATCCCCGGCACCACCGGCGCGCTGTCTCCAAGTTCCGAGACACAGGTGCGCAGGATGTCGCATTTTTCATCGAAGCTCAGCGTGGAGCTTTCACCCAGAGACCCCAACGGCACGATGCCTGTGGATCCGTGCTCGACGAGCCACCGAACATGCTTTGCGATGAACGGATGATCCACCGAAAGATCATCTTTGAGGGCGGTGGTAATGGCCGGCATCACTCCGGCGAATTTCATATCACTCATGGCGAACCTCGCTGGTACTTGTTTCCGCCGGAAGCGTAGCACGATCGTGAGAAGTTCAGGATAGAATACGTCGCTGCTCGCGCGAACAAGGGAGCGATCTCATGCATCTTCACAAAGCCTCGATTATTTTTCTTCTGGCCTGTACCGTGTTTTCTTGCGAAGGCAAGGGTGGCGGCGGCGGTGCGGGTGAGAAGATCGTATTGCGAGTCGCACATAACGGTAGCGTTCACCATCCCCACAATGTCGGTTTCGAGAAGTTCAAAGAAGTTCTCGAGGCCGAGACCCAGGGGCGCGTCGAGGTCCAGATTTTTCCAGCTGAGCAGCTCGGCACCGAGGAGGAGGCCAGCCAAATGGTGAAAGTGGGCACCATTGCGGCGACGGCGGCGGGCGCCGGTGGGGGACTGGCGCCTTTCGTTCCGGAAGCGGAACTCTTCAATTTTCCGTTCCTCTTTAGGGATTTGGACCACTTCTACCGTGTCGTCGATGGCCCGATCGGCCGCCGCATCGGACTGGCCATCGAGGAGGCTCTCGACTGTGTGGTGCTGGGTTACTGGTTCTCCGGGGTCAGGAACGTGTGGAATTCGAAGAAGCCCATCCTCGTGCCGGGTGATTTCGCTGGGCTCAAGATTCGGGTCATGTCGAGTCCGGTTCTGGTCGAGACCTTCAATACGCTCGGAGCACAGGCTACCCCGATGTCGTTCGGCGAGCTCTATTCCGGCCTGCAGCAAGGCGTGGTCGATGGGGCGGAAACCGATCACATCGACCTCTTGTACGAAAAGTTCTACGAGGTGACCGAGCACGTTTCCTACACCAACCATCTGTTTCTCGCCGTTGGGCTCCTCTTCAGCCGCGCCCAGTACGACCGTCTACCAGCGGACATACAGACCGCAGTGCTCAAAGCGGGTCGAGCATCGGTCGTCGCACAGCGCCAAGCGATGGAGACGGTGACCGCGACCGCTCTCTCGGAGCTGAAAGACAAGGGTCTGCAATTCCACGAAGTGGACCGGAAGCTATTTCAGGACAAGGTACAGAGCGTGTACGCGAACAACGCCGACAAGGTGGGCGGCTTGGAAGTGATCCAGCAGGTCCTGGATCAATAGCGCGTGGGTCTCGATGTTGAGCGTGCTCAGAAAAAATCCCCTGGAAGTCGTGCTGTGCGTCGTGCTCATCGCCATGGTCGCCGTAACGTTCTCACAAGTTATTTTCCGCTACGTGTTCCGCGTCTCGCTGGACTGGTCGGAGGAGCTCGCCCGTTTCCTTTTCATGTGGTTGGCCGCGCTCAGTTCCGCCTACGCCTTCAAGACTAAATCCCATTTCGCCTTGAGGTTCATGGTCGACCGTTTCGGGCCCAAATTGCGAGCCGCGGTGGCTAACCTCGTCGTGCTCTCGATCTCGATTTTTTTGATCGTGTTCACGTCCGCTACACGCTGAGCGTCACGAACCAGACGGCGCCCGGCACCCAGATGTCCATGGCGATCCCGTACTCGTCGGCGGTCGTCGGCGGTGCGTTGATGCTCTATTACGTGCTCCGAAACTGGTGGTCGGAGCGCGGGGCCGTTACTACGGAAGAATGAGCGGATGGGACTGATCGTCGCCATCACTCTGGTGGCAACCCTGCTTCTATCCGTACCCGTCGGTCTGGCTCTCGGTTTGTCGGCGCTCGCCGGACTCCTTTACGTTTCGACCGACTTTCTCATCGTGTTGCCGCAGAAGTTTCTTGCCGGCCTCGATTCGTTTCCCCTCCTCGCCATACCGCTCTTCGTGCTCGCGGGCACACTGATGTCAGAGGGCGGTTTCGCTCAGCGCATCGTGGATATGGCGCTCGTTTTCGTCGGCAGGATCCGCGGCGGGCTGGGCCTGGTGGTCATTTTTTCGACGATGTTGTTCTCGGGAATCTCGGGCTCGCCCAGCGCGAACACCGCCGCCATCGGCTCGGTAGCCCTCCCGGAGATGAAGCAAAGAAGTACCCCGCGCCTTTCGCGACCGCCATCTTCGCCGCCGCGGGAGGCGTCTCTACACTCGTTCCGCCGGCCATCGACCTCATTATTATCGGTGTGGTGGCCAATATTTCGATTGGTGGCCTGTTTGCGGCAGGTGTCCTCCCAGCCGCGGTGAACGGCCTCGCCATCATGGCGCTCGCTTACTATTTTGCGCGCAAGCTGAACCTTCCCCTGGAGCCCAGGATTGCTTGGCGAGAGAAGCTCCGCATCTGCTCGAAAGGCGTCCTTCCTATATTGATGGTCGTGATTATTCTCGGCGGCATCTATGGCGGTATCTTCACACCTACCGAAGCCTCCGCGGTCGCCGTCGTCTACGGGTTCGTCGTGTCTTTCTTCGTGTATAAAGAGCTCGAGCTGGTAGATCTGCCCAAGATTCTCTTGCGGACCTGCTCTCTCACCGGCGTGGTTTTGCTCATACTCGGCACGGCCTCCTTGTTCTCCTTCGTCTTGACCTTCGAGCGCATCCCTCACCTCCTGGCGGAGCTGATTACCGAACATGCCTCCAACTGGATAGTGTTTCTACTGATGGTGCATGTGGTGTTCCTGTTGCTCGGAATGATCATGGATGCCTTGCCGCCCATCATCGTCCTGATGCCCATTCTCGTTCCAGCAGGTGTCGCTTTGGGGATAGAGCCCATTCATCTCGGCATCCTCGTGGCGGCGAATGTCGGCATCGGCATGATCTCGCCGCCCGTCGGAATCTGCCTTTACGTTTCCTGCGGTATCAGCGGGACACCGATCGAAGCCGTGGTACGGCCTTTGATCCCATTTCTCGCGATCCTCATTGCAACGCTTCTCTTGATCAGCTACGTCCCGGTCATTACGATGTTTCTGCCGACACTCCTGGGCTACGTGGGGAACTGATGAATATGGCGGAGTAGCAGGGTCCATTCTGACAAGGAGCTTCTATGGAATATCGAGTACTGGGCCGCACCGGCGTTCGGATCTCACCCATATGCCTGGGCACCGACAATTTCGCGGACCCGACGCCTGAAGACGAGGCGACGCGGATTCTGAACCGAGCCCTCGACGAAGGCCTCAATCTTCTCGATACCGGTGACGTCTATGCGGACGGGGAAGGGGAGAAGATCATCGGAAGGGCGCTCAAAGCCAACGGGCGCCGGCACGATGTGATCATCGCGACGAAGGTCGACCACGGCAAGAGGCGGCCGGGGTTTTCTCTGGACGACCCGAGCACTTTTGGTCCCAATGGCCACGGCCACACGCGCTTGAACGTGATCCGTGCGT
>Ga0209988_10000561_pt1 | contig 23344 bp, 21 predicted proteins | sample N075metaG_FD_183115 | JGI IMG/M metagenome (GOLD analysis project Ga0209988, IMG submission 183115) | Deep subsurface microbial communities from Kermadec Trench to uncover new lineages of life (NeLLi) - N075 metaG (SPAdes) (version 2) | ecosystem: Environmental > Aquatic > Marine > Ocean trench... | reverse complement strand
TACGCTAACTGATGCGAACTTTCAAAAAGAAGTACTCGAAAATTCCCAGCCTGTTCTGGTGGATTTTTGGGCTGACTGGTGCGGACCCTGCCACATGATCGCCCCTGCAATCGAAGAAGTAGCAGCAGATTTTGCAGGACGCGCCAAAGTTGGGAAATTAGACGTTGATGCTAATGGCAAAATCGCCGGACAATACGGCATCCGTTCTATCCCGGCGGTACTACTCTTCAAAGATGGCCAGGTAGTCGATCAAGTGCTAGGTGTGACGCCTAAGTCGGAATTAACTAACAAACTCAACGGCGTGATTCAGAATAGCGAGAAAAATTGAAAAAAGGACACAACTATAATTAATGTTAAATTCTGAAGTAAAACATAACAAAATAAAAAGGAGATAAATCATGAAGTCTTTAACAAAACTATCACAACATGCACATTGGTTGTTGCGTGCGGCCATTGCCGGTGTTTTTATTTATCACGGATTGGACAAATTCCCAAAATTAGACGGTATGGCGGCAATGATGAATATGCCGGTCGCGATGCTTTTCATGGTGGCATCGGCAGAGACCGTTGGTGGGGCGCTCGTCCTTTTGGGAGGCTTTTCCAAAGATTGGATAACGCGCCTGGGAGCGCTCATGCTTGTTCCGGTGATGTTAGGCGCAATTTTTATGGTGCACTGGGGACAATGGAGTTTCGTGGCTTCGGAAACGCACGCGATGGGCGGCATGGAATTCCAGGTAACGCTGCTGCTCGCTTCGCTTTACTTGTTCGTCAAAGGCAACAATGTGAGTTCAAGTGATCCGGTTCCGGTATCGAACTAAGAGAGGTTTTGGTTATAAAGATGCCATGTCGAATTGCTTGGCATGGCATCTTTTTTAAAACCACAGTTTAAAGAAAGGTGAATACAAATAGGAGTTTTTTAAACATGAAAAACATAAAATTACTTTTTGGTTTTGTCCTGGTGACAGTGCTCGTTGGTTGTTCGCCGCGCTTTAGTTTTATCAAAGCAGATTATGATGGTCAAAGAGGACCCACTCGAGTTGGATATGGCAGTAGTGGATATGGTCACAATGAATACGGTTATAAAGTTTACGAATATGAAGGATTTGCTGACAGTAGATATGGTTTTAAAGGATACAATTATAAAGATAACGCATATCGTTCACAGTAAAATGCACCCATAGAATTTGTGGTTATTGGGGAAATAATCAAATCGAGACCCTGATTCAACTGCTCGTGTTTTCCTTGATATTCCGTAGTTCCACGACATTCAATAGATTAATCCTTAGCCTTCGTTCCTCCTTTAACAGTCCATCGATCTCTTAAGATTTTGTTTTACAAGGGTCTACGTTCACCGTCTCTCCTTTGGCACAGGCCTTGCCTTAAACCGCGGTGATGATCATCACAAATCAATTAAACTAAATCACAATTATCCTTTAAAAAGGAGGAGCAACAATGAAATCATTAAAAATGACACTCGTATTGGTTTTCATGGTCAGCGCCGTATCGGCTGGCTTGGCACAGCTTCCCAACCCGGGCATGGAAATCGATCCGGAACGCACCGCGCTGGTTATCACCGATCCGCAAAACGATTTTTTGAGTCCTGACGGCGTGACCTGGGGCGTGGTTGGAAAAAGCGTGACCGAGAACAACACGGTCGCCAATATCGAAGCGCTGCTGAAAGTGGCCAAGGCGAATAACATTCCTGTATTCATCTCACCACACTACTACTATCCAACGGACCACGGTTGGAAGTTTGAAGGCGCGCTGGAAGCCTTAATGCACAAAATCGGTATGTTCGACCGCAAAGATGCGCTGAGTTTAGAAGGCTTTGAAGGTTCGGGAGCCGACTTTTTGGAACTGTATAAGCCTTACATTCAGGATGGCAAGACCATTGTGTCAAGCCCGCATAAAGTGTACGGGCCGGAAAACAACGACCTCATGCTGCAGCTTCGCAAGCGCGGTATCGACAAAGTTATTCTCGGCGGCATGTCTGCCAACTTGTGTACCGAATCGCATTTGCGCGAATTGCTGGAACGCGGTTTTGAAGTTGCGGTCGTCAAAGACGCAACAGCAGCGGCCATCGTGGCTGAAGGCGATGGTTATCAAGCGGCGTTGGTCAACTTTCGTTTTATCGCGAACGCAGTTTGGACTACGGAAGAAGCGGTGCAGAAGATCGAACAAATAACAGCTACGAATTAAGAAGGTGGGAAAAGGAATTTGGGCTGTTCCGTTGCAACTGCGGGCAGCCCGGATATCTGGTGGAATCAAGTATAGTCAACAAACGAAAATAAAGGAGACGAAAGATGAACGTATTAACAAAACTATCGCCTAACGCACACTGGTTTTTACGTGCGGCTATTGCCAGCGTTTTTATTTATCACGGGCTGGACAAATTTCCAAAATTAGAAGGTATGGCAGCCATGATGAATTTGCCGGTCACGGTGCTTCTTCTGGTCGCCCTGGCAGAAACTGCCGGCGGCGCGCTGTTACTTATCGGCGGCTTTTCCAAAGATTGGCTGACGCGACTGGGAGCTTTGCTGATTGTTCCGGTGCTGCTTGGCGCAATTTTCATGGTGCACTGGGGCCAATGGAGGTTCGTGGCTTCGGAAACACACCCGATGGGCGGCATGGAATTCCAGGTAACGCTACTGTTTATTGCGCTGTTCTTATTCGTCAAAGGCAACAATGTGAGTTCAAGCGACGCGGCTCCGGCATAGAGCTAAAAGCGGTTGGTGAGGAGATGCACTCCCCGGCTGCCCGGTGGATGGCGTCTCCAAATCGACCTTTAATCCGACACATTATTAAGGAGAACTACTATGAACACTTTAAGATTTAATCTGAAAAAAATCATTGTGCTCGTCGCTGTCACAGCGATCAGCATTGGCGGCCTGTTCATTATCAACGCCGACGCAAAGCAGGCGCCAGCTACAAGTTATCCCACGCTTTACAAAACCATCAAAATCGATGGGTTGGACATATTTTACCGCGAAGCCGGTTCGGAGAATTCACCGACAATTCTGTTGCTGCACGGATTTCCGACCTCGTCGCACATGTTCCGCAATTTGATTCCGGCGCTGGCGGACAAGTATCACGTTGTCGCGCCAGATTACCCGGGCTACGGCAACAGCTCCATGCCCCAAGTTGATGAGTTCGAGTACACGTTCGACCATATCGCCGAAATCATCGAGAAATTCATCGGCAAGCTCGGTATTCAGAAATACAGCCTGTACCTGATGGATTACGGCGCACCGGTCGGCTTCCGCCTGGCAGTGGCGCATCCCGAACGGGTGGACGCGCTCATTATCCAGAACGGCAATGCCTACGACGAGGGCATCGACAATAATTTTTGGGAGCCGATCAAGGCCTACTGGAAAAGCCGCAAGGCGTACAATAAAGGATTGGATAACGCCTGGTGGAAAAACGTCAAGGCCGCCTATAAAAAAGAAACCATGTCCAACGAAGAAGCCCTGCGCTTTCTGTTGACGATCGGTGCGACCAAGTGGCAGTATACGAATGGTATTCGCAACACTGAAACGATCAGCCCGGATACCTGGAACGAGGATCAAAGGCTTCTGGATCGTCCGGGTAACCAGGAGATTCAGCTGCAGATGTTCTACGACTACGGCAGCAATCCGCCGCTCTATCCGAAATGGCAGGCTTACTTTCGCCGGTACCAGCCGCCGACGTTGATTGTTTGGGGCGCGAAAGACGAAATCTTCCCGGCAGCAGGGGCACATCCTTACAAGCGCGACCTGACCAATTTAGAATTTCATCTGCTGGACACCGGGCACTTTGCCCTTGAAGAGGACGGCGAGGTCATCGCAAGTTTCATCCGCAACTTCCTGGCAAAGAACGTCGGGTCGGTGCAGAGTGAAGTGGTTACAACAGGTAAATGACTCAGAACCCGCTGCGCCGCGGCTACGGGCTTTTAGGTGTCATAGCGGGAAGGAACTAATTTTCCGAAAAGCAGACGCTTCAGATTTTACACCTTAGGACTTTTACGATTGTTCACATTGGAGGAAAAAATGAAAACGCAAGAACGTACCCTTTCTAAGACTCTTGGTATTTGTGTAATATTATCAATGGCATTGTTATTTTCATCTTCCGCCGGTCTTTCTCAAACCGTCGAAAATCCCATTGAAATCGATATGAGGCCGGCGAGTGCGGTTTTAGGCCCGGGCCAATCGTCGGCCTTGACCATTACTTTTCGCATTCCCCAGGGTTTCTGGCTTGGAGAAAATGACCGCTCGGCGCGCATTCCCGCAGCAACAATTATTGCAATGCAACAGCAGGAGTATCTTGTCTTTGACCAACCACTTTTCCCGCCGCCGCAAGTTCGGGGGGTGCCGGTTCATTTGGGCGTCACACGTGTTTTCACGGGTGAAGTCAAGGTCGTTATCCCGTTTAAAATCAGGGGAGATGCTCCGCCGGGAGACTATACGATTGCAGCTAAAATTACTTATACACCAGGTTTGAATGCCGGCCACCTGACCACCCATATTCGTGAATCTTATTCGACAACTGTAACCGTTTCCGCGGAAGCAAGCAACGGTACTGTAAACATTCCTGAGCCGGCCATTGGGCCGGTGCCATCGGATTACTTCGTTCAGGAAAGCCGGCTAAACTTGCCGCAACCGATGAAAAGCCTGTTTCGTACCTGGGATGAAAATGGCCCGTTGCCTAAATTCCTACATTGGTTGTTTCGTGATCCGCAAAACCATGGCAAGCACATTCAAACGGTTTGGCATCCGTTTGTCGGTTCCACCAAAAAAAACGGGCAGAGCTTTGGCGGGGCGGTGGCATTGATGAACGTGACTCGTGAAGGCATCATGACCGGCACCTTCGCTATCCGTGGATATCACAATGAATATGTCGGCGCCACCGTCGCATTGGACGTTGTGAGCTGTCCGGCGGCCTACTTCAATTACTCGCTTGCAGCGCAACTTTCAGATGACCGCAACCGTCAGCTTCAATTTCACATCAAGAATTTCACTCTTGGCCAAAATGACCGATTCGGCTATGAAGTTCAACTCGATGCGTTTCAAGATCCGCGCTACCGCTTCTTTGGCTTAGGGGGCGATACGGACGAAGAAGCCGGCACCAATTACACCCATGAAGAATTTGGCGGAGTCTCAGACTTGTACTGGCTGCCCGCTGATAACTTCCGGTTTTCCATAGGTGGGAAAATTCGTTCGGTGGATGTTAAACGAGGCGCAGAACGATTAGCCGGCAAGGAGCCGTTCACCATCAACTCCGCTGACTTTTTGAACGTACCCGGAATTCAGGGTGCGACCGTGGTGGGTGAACGGGTAAACTTTATTTACGATGGCCGCAACCAGGAATTTACCCCTTCCGACGGCATCTACATAAAACTTACCGCCGAATACAACCAGGTCACCAGCAGCCCAAAACCGGTTTCGAATTATGGCCGGTTTGCTGTTGATTTGAGAAAATACTTTTCTACGGTTGACCAGAGGTTTACTCTGCTCTTAAGAAACAGTTGGATGTTTACCACCAGTGAGAATCTCCCTTTTTTCGACCAGGCTGCTTTGGGAGGCGAAGCTTCGCTTCGAGCCTTTGAAGTGGGACGGTTCTACGGCCAACATTCAGTGTTTGGGAGCGTGGAACTTCGCTTCCAGGCCATGCACAAAGTTATCATGGGATTCTCCATGGATTTGGAAATTGCACCTTTTTTGGATTTTGGCCAGGTATTTAACAGCACGGATTTTGAAGGTGACTTTAATTTCAATCCTGGTTTGAGCATGCGGGTATTGAACAGACCCAACATCGGCTTTATTGCGAATGGCGCCATCGGGCAGGATGGCTTAGTGTTCACCGGCGGCATCAGCCTGCCTTTCTGATTTTTTATGAAATGAATACACTCTTTTGATAAGGAAGGACCATGCAAAAATCCTTAAACCAATCCGTTGCAGATGTGAGTTCAAGCATGCCGCAGCAATTCGAGAACCTGGCGTTTCCTCTGATGGATAGCCTCTACGGTACGGCGCTCAGAATGACCATGGATCAACTCGATGCGGAAGACTTAACGCAGACTACTTACTTAAAAGCCTATCGATTCTTTCATCGGTTTGAATCTGGAACGAACTTTAATGCCTGGATGTTTCGCATTCTTACTAACAACTTTAACACGGAGTATCGATCCAAAAAAAGGATGCCGGAAAGAGTGGATTTCGAAACGACCTGTGCGACTTTTCCGAAAGAGGATACAAGTGAATTTGATAGGAATCGAGGGTTCGGTTTTACTGAAAATTATGAAGAGCTTTTTGACGATACGATTACCGCTGCCCTGGACAGGCTGCCAGAGGCATATCGCATTGTCGTAATCCTATGCGATGTTTGCAGCCTCAAGTACAAGGAGATTGCTGCTGCGCTTGATTGTCCGCAAGGCACCGTGATGTCCCGGTTGAGTCGCGGCCGTAAAATGTTAGCGCGTTCTTTAAAAAAATATGCTGCCACAAATGGCTTTATGAAACAAGGGCTTTTAAAATAATCAGAGGAGGCCGAAATGGAACACATTTTAGAGAAAATTCGCGACACAAAACAGGACAAAACAGCGGGAGTGATTCGTATCATGATCGGAATTATCATCCTTTCCACCGGAGTCATGAAACTTCTTGTACCCATGCTTTGGAACGCCTGGTCCGGGCAGCTAAGTGCTGCGCATATTCCATTCCACAGTTTCAATTTATGGTTTGTGCCTTTTGCTGAAATCATTACCGGCTTGCTTCTGATATCCGGCTTCTTTTCCCGATTGGGAAGCCTAGTATTGTTTTTTATGATGACGGTTGCAACCTACGTTCACCTGACGGTTCATGATTCATCGCTGTTTCCATTGCAGCCGGAAGCTCCTGTCATCCCGTTGGCCCTGATTGCGGCAGGCGCCTATGTTTTTTGGCACGGAGGTGGCGCCTGGAGTACAGACTTAAAATCCACCAGAAAACTTTAATGCAGAGATGGGGTTCCTGATTTATTTAAATATCAAACACCAAAGTGGGAGGATATGATGTTAAATTCTATGGAAGAAAGCACTCGGCGCATGAGAAAATTCGTTGACAAATACTGCGCAAAGTCGGGCACCACAACCCATCCGGACAAAAAGGTGACCGAAGCAGTTATAAATGGGCTTGCTAATAACAATCTCACTCTAGGGAGGCCTCTATGCCCATGTCGATTCTATCCTGACAAAGAAGCAGAGGTGAAGCATCGAACCTGGATTTGTGCATGTGATGATATGCAAATCTACAAGTATTGCCATTGCCTGCTCTTCGTCAACAAAGAAGGGCTTCCCATAACTGAGTATCTTCCGGAAGATCATGAGGGACGAGTAATACATGGATTTGTCAAAGATCCAACTCCTGATAAAGGTCGACCTCTACGTGATAAAGCACAAGAACGCGAAAAAGAAAGGAAAGCGCGTCCTTCATAGTGAATGATACGCATCGGTTTCAACCGCAAAAAAGCGGCGTCGGTGTCGCCAACTTAAGAAGTCAAATATTATTCATTAAAATTAAGGAGAGCTACCATGAACTATTTAAGATTCAATCTGAAAAGAATCATCGTGCTCATCGCTGTCCTAACGATAAACATTATAGGCTTGTTCACCACTAAAGCCGATGCGCAGCAGGCTTACCCCACGCTTCACAAAACCATCAAAATTGAAGGGCAGGACATATTTTACCGCGAAGCCGGTCCGGAGGGTGCACCCACGATTCTGTTGCTGCACGGATTCCCAACTTCGTCGCACATGTTCCGCAACCTGATTCCGGCGCTGGCGGACAAGTATCACCTTGTGGCGCCTGATTATCCGGGCTACGGCAACAGCTCGATGCCGAAGGTAGATGAATTCGAGTACACGTTTGACCACATGGCCGAAATCATCGAGAAATTCATCGGCAAGCTCGGTATTCAGAAATACAGCCTGTACCTGATGGATTACGGCGCACCGGTCGGCTTCCGCCTGGCAGTTGCGCATCCCGAACGGGTGGATGCGCTCATTATCCAGAACGGCAATGCCTACGACGAGGGCCTCGACAATAATTTTTGGGAGCCGATCAAGGCCTACTGGAAAAGCCGCAAGGCGTACAATAAGGGGTTGGATAACGCCTGGTGGAAAAACGTCAAGGCCGCCTATAAAAAAGAAACCATGGCCAACGAAGAGGCGCTGCGCTTTCTCTTCACGATTGGTGCGACCAAGTGGCAGTATACGAATGGTATTCGCAACACTGAAACGATAAGCCCGGATACCTGGAACGAGGATCAAAGGCTCCTGGATCGTCCAGGAAACCAGGAAATCCAGCTCCAGTTATTCTATAGTTATGGCTCAAATCCGCCACTTTATCCTCAGTGGCAGGCTTACTTTCGCAAATATCAGCCACCAACACTGATCGTATGGGGTAAGAACGACGAAATCTTTCCCGCGGCAGGCGCTCACCCTTACAAGCGTGACCTGAAGAATTTGGAATTTCATTTGCTGGACACGGGCCACTTCGCCCTGGAAGAAGACGGACAAGTCATCGCTGACTACATGCGTCAGTTTTTGAGCACCCATGTCATTGCATTGGCAGAGGCAGAATTCTCGCAGGAGATACTGGTCAAGTTCAAAGTTGGAGTTGAAGACTCTCAAGTAAATGCTATGCAAGCAGAAATAGGACTACAGCAGATAAAGACGATCCCGGAATTAAATTTGAGGGTCTTCAAAATCACCTCGAAAAAAAGCCTGCAAGAGGTGATTCAGGCCTGTCAAAAAATGTCATTTGTCGAATATGCCGAACCGAATCAGCAGTATAGGACTCAAAAGTGATAATCAAAACAAGAAGAAATGGAAACTAGTGCAAAACAAGAAATCAAGATCTGCTGCCTTTACTTCTGGTGGCAGCGAGCACCTGAGCTATGAGTAAAGATGCTGCATCATAACAAATGACGTTTGAAACCGCAGGGATAAATAACCCATTGGAGGTGACCTTTTGGATACTCTGGCAATTTTTGGTTTACAGCTTGTCTTGAGCCTTATTGTGTATACTCTCATGGCGAAGTGGTACGTGGCGCCATGGCTGGCAGAAAAACCGATCCACTTGGCATTGATTGCGCTGATCTTTCCCCACGCATTTCGGCATATTGGGTTAGCGTTTTTGGTCTCAGGCCTGGTTGCCCAACCTTTGCCGAGCTCTTTTGCCTTTCCGGCTGCCTATGGGGATCTTGTCAGCGGCCTGCTCGCATTACTGTCTCTGCTAGCTCTTCGAAGAGGTTGGGGCCTGGCGCTGCCATTGGTTTGGCTGTTCAACATTGTCGGCACGGCGGACCTTCTAAATGCACTGCGCCAAGCGGATGCTGTACCACATTTGGGGACGACCTGGTACATCCCGACATTTGTGGTGCCCCTGCTCCTGGTAACTCATGTCATGATTTTTGCCCGGCTGCTCAGACGAGAACGCTGAAAAACGGCTCATTGAAGATCTATTAGATACATGTTGAATAAAAATAAAATAGGGATAATAAATTATGAATCAAAACTTCACCAAATTAGCCTTCACCGATAGTGTTAAAAAAGTCCAGGAACAGTATGGCTCACGTAAATCATACGCTCGCATGGAAACCTCGGGTGACCAATTCGTTTTGACAGAGCGCGAAATTCCTTTTATTGAATCACGGGAGAGTTTTTACATGGCCACCGTTGGCGAGAATGGCTGGCCCTATGTGCAATACCGAGGCGGTCCAAGAGGATTTCTAAAAATAATTGATAAGACAACGCTGGGCTATGCTGATTTTCGGGGCAACATGCAATATATCAGCGTTGGTAATATGAATTCAAGCCGCAAGGCGTCTCTATTTTTTATGGACTATCCGGCTCAAAAACGTCTGAAAATATGGGCTGAATCGGAAGTGATCGATGCTGAGCAGAATGCGGAATTGTTACAAACCCTAAAGATGCCCGGCTATGAGGCTCATATTGAACGCCTGATCATTTTCAAAATCCAGGCCTATGATTGGAATTGCCCACAACACATCACGCCGCGCTACACGAGTGAGGAAATTGCAGAAGGAGTCGCCAAATTAGATCCGGAACTTCTGAAATCATGTTGCCCCGATGATATCGATTAATGGCCAAGACCAATTAGAGCGATTTAAAAAGCATTTTCCGAATCATCAAACTCATCTACTCGAGGCGGGACATTTTGGCAGGACGAGCAAGGAAACTATGCCAGTGAGTTAATACGGAAGTGGCATCAAATAAATATTTCATCTATGAACAATGACTCGAAAAAAGAGTAGATTATGAAGAAAAAAGCGAGCCTGCTAGCCTTGACGGATAAGAACTTCAATCACCAGTTGTCCATATTGTGCAGAAGTGTTCGGGAAGGATCCGGATTTTTGCATCAAAGGTTTAGAAGGTATCATACCAAATGAGGGCGCTGTTCTTGACCATGAAGCCTGTTGCATCAGGCCGGAGAGCGTCTGAACCAGACAAGGGGTTTCATGTTGTGTATTCATTTCATAACTTAACGGAGTTTCTCCACAAAACCGTGGAGCCAACAAGTGCCTAAGCAAGGAGAGGAGAGATGAATAAACAAGTTGAACCATTAAAAGATCCGGTGTGTGGCATGGATGTTTCGAAAGATTCCAAACATCACAGCGAATATAATGGACAGTCTCATCACTTTTGCAGTGAACATTGCCTGCACAAGTTCCGAGACCATCCTGAACAATATATGGACAAAGAAGCTTCGCCAGCTCATACAGGTCACGAGTCAACGGCTCATACCTGCCCTATGCACCCCGAAATCGTGGAGGACCAGCCCGGTTCATGTCTCAAGTGTGGCATGGCGTTGGAACCTATGGGTGTGCCGCAGTCGGCCAGTAAAACCGAATATACCTGCCCCATGCATCCCGAGGTCGTGCAGGGCCATCCGGGCTCATGTCCCAAGTGCGGCATGGCGCTGGAACCCCGCACCTTTACCGTGGCAGACGAAAACCCGGAGCTCAGAGAGATGAGCCGCCGTTTCTGGCTCAGCACGCTGCTGGCGCTGCCGGTGTTTATTCTGGCCATGATTGCCGATCTGGCGCCCAACCTGCTGCCCCAAGGGCTGTCCATGCAGATGGTACAATGGATTGAATTTACCCTGGCAACTCCCGTGGTATTGTGGGGCGCCTGGCCATTCTTCGTCCGCGGCTGGCAATCTGTGGTTACCTGGAACCTCAATATGTTCACCCTTATTGGCTTGGGTGTTGGTGTTGCCTGGGTCTACAGCGTGGTGGCGCTGTTGTTTCCAGAGGTATTTCCACCCAGCCTGCGTCATGACGACGGCACGGTCTCCGTCTATTTCGAAGCGGCCGCGGTCATTACCGTCCTGGTCCTGCTGGGTCAGGTACTTGAGCTGCGTGCGCGCTCTCGCACCAATGCCGCCATTCAGATGTTGCTGGGCCTGGCGCCTAACACCGCCCGCATCGTGCGCGACGACAAGACGGAAGAAGACATCCCGCTGGAGCAGGTACAGTCGGGCGATGTGTTGCGGATACGCCCCGGCGAGAAAATACCGGTCGACGGCAAAGTGCTGGAGGGCGATAGCAGTGTGGATGAATCTATGGTTACGGGCGAGTCGATTCCAGTCGGAAAAGCCGCTGGTGACAGGCTAATCGGCGCCACCGTCAACGGCACCGGCAGCTTACTGATGAGAGCCGAAAAAGTAGGAGCCGATACCCTGTTGTCACAAATCGTCAACATGGTCGCTGAAGCGCAGCGTTCCCGGGCGCCTATTCAGAAACTCGCCGACACGGTTTCCGGATATTTTGTTCCCGTGGTCGTCATCATTGCCGCCATCGCCTTTGCTGTCTGGGGCTTATGGGGCCCGGAACCCAGGCTCGCGTTTGCCATTATCAATGCGGTGGCAGTGCTGATCATTGCCTGCCCCTGCGCCTTAGGCCTGGCCACACCCATCTCCATCATGGTGGGTACCGGCCGCGGGGCAATGGCCGGCGTATTGATTAAGAATGCTGAAGCTCTGGAGATTTTGGAAAAAGTTGATACTTTGGTGGTGGACAAAACCGGCACCCTCACCGAGGGTAAACCCCAACTGGTTGCAGTCACCACCATTCATGATTTCGATGAGCAGGAAACCCTGCGCCTGGCGGCCAGCCTGGAGCGCGTCAGTGAGCACCCTCTCGCGGAAGCCATTGTGCGCGGCGCTGATGAAAAAGGTATTGAGCTGGCACAAACCGGTGAATTTCTTTCGATCACCGGCAAAGGTGTCACCGGAAACGTAGATGGCCATAAAGTTGCTCTGGGCAATATCAAATTGCTGGAAAGTTTGGGAATTGACTCATCTGACCTGCCCCAGCAGGCGGATAAACAGCGTGCGGAAGGCCAGACCGTGATGTTCGTAGCTATCGACGGCAAGGCCGCCGGCTTGATCAGCGTGGCCGACCCCGTCAAGGAATCCACACCTGAGGCTATCGAAGAGTTACACAAGGCAGGTATCAAAGTGGTTATGCTCACCGGCGACAGCCGCGTTACGGCAGAAGCGGTAGCCGGCAAACTGAATATCGATCAGGTGCATGCGGAAGTGCTGCCGGATGAAAAAGCTCAAGTGATAAAACAGTTGCAGGCCGAAGGTCATATCGTTGCCATGGCTGGCGACGGCATTAACGATGCGCCGGCGCTGGCACAGGCCCATGTCGGCATTGCCATGGGCACGGGCACGGACGTGGCCATGGAAAGCGCCGGCGTGACACTGGTGAAAGGTGACCTGCGCGGTATTGTGCGTGCCCGCCGGTTAAGCCGCGCCACGATGCGTAATATTCGCCAGAACCTCTGGTTCGCCTTTATTTACAACTCCGCCGGTGTGCCGATAGCCGCGGGTGTGTTGTACCCACTGTTCGGGCTTCTGCTATCACCGATGATCGCCGCGGCGGCCATGAGTTTCAGTTCGGTTTCGGTGATCAGCAATTCGCTCAGGCTCAGGAAGGTACAATTATAACTTAACATTGTTTAATTTTTAATTATGAAAAACAAAGCAGATTTATTGACATTGACGGACAAGAACTTCAATCATCAGGTGCTTGAAAACCACCAACCTGTTCTGGTGCACTTTAGGGCGAACTGGAGTGGGTCTTCCGACATTATGACTCCCATCATCGAAAAGTTGGCGCTGGAATTTTCGGATGAGGTTAGTTTTGGTGAGATCGATTTCGAAAAACACAATCAAATTGCAGAGCAGTTCACCGTCGAACGTATTCCCAGCCTCTTGTTCTTTAGCCGCGGCAAAGTCGTCGATCGGCTAACCGGAATGATTTCAAAAAGTGAGTTAATAGACAAGTTGACAGCGTTATTACAAAAGTAATTTTCAATTAACCAAAAGGAGAACGCTAGAAATGAAACAACCTATCAAACCTCCGTTCACAGAAGAAACCGCGCGGGCAAAAGTAAAGGCTGCCGAAGACGCCTGGAACAGCCGCGATCCGGAACGTGTCGCCCTGGCTTATACCAAAGACTCCCAATGGCGAAACCGCACCGAATTTTTTACCGGCAGAGAAGCGATCAAGAAATTCCTGCGACGCAAATGGACCAAAGAACTTGACTACCGACTCATGAAAGAACTTTGGGCTTATACAGGTAACCACATTTCTGTACGTTTTGAATACGAATGGCGTGATGCAGATACGGGCCAAACCTACCGCACCCATGGCAACGAGCACTGGGAGTTTGATGAGGAAGGACTGATGCAGCGCAGGGATATGAGCGCGAACGATGTTCCTATTCAGGAACCTGAACGGCGATATTGAGAACACTAACAATACTTATTACTCAAATAGCTCATTTAAAGTTCTTATACTATACTAAGGAGGAAACATGGCTATGATAACTACCAACGGCCTGAATCACCTTGCGTTGCCAGTAAAAGATCCGGAGCGCTCGGCGCAGTTTTATGCGGACCTATTCAACATGGAAATCACATCCAGCTCGCCCGAGATGGCTTTCTTGAAAACCGTCGGTTCTACAGATATGATCGCGCTCAATCAGTCTAAAGTAGAGGTCGTATCAGGTAGGGAATCGATGCACTTCGGCTTTATGGTCGACCCAGAGCAGTTCGACACGGCTCTGCGTACGATCGAGGAGAAATCGGTCAAGAAGGTCTCGGAGCCGAGCAAACGGGGCATCGGGCGCTACATCTTTATCGAGGATCCGGACGGTTATACGGTAGAGATCTTCGAGTGTCTGTCGCCGCCTTATGCTTAGTACTCTCTGAGCCAAACTGACCTTTCCCTGAAAAAATAGAAGGGTTGAAAAAACTCAAACCCCAGATCAGAAGGATAATTTCTGGCTTACTTATCTCAACCTCACGATAAATAGGTGACATCATGAAGGCAAAACTACAATTCATGGCACCGGCAACCATACTCACGACAGCCATCGCGCCGATGGCATGGGGAACGACCTACCTGGTCACCACCGAATTACTGCCGGCGGGCCGTCCCCTCCTCGCCGGACTGTTGCGAGCACTCCCCGCAGAAATCGTCCTCGCTGCCATCACTCGATCAAGACCTCAGGGAACCTGGTGGTTCAAGGCAACTCTCCTCGGCATTCTGAATATCGGCGGTTTCTTTGCTCTGCTATTTCTCGCTGCGTTCCGCTTGCCCGGAGGAGTCGCAGGGACGCTCGGAGCGATTCAACCACTGCTCGCCGCGGGGCTTGCGGCTGCGCCGCTAGGGGAGCAGCTACGGAAAACAGTCTTGTTTGCGGGCATCCTCGGCGTTAGTGGAGTCGGCCTTCTCGTCCTCGGCGCCGAAGCCAAATCGGATGCAGTCGGCGTGTTCGCTGGATTGGGTGGTGCTGCTGCAATGGCGATGGGTGTTGTGCTCACAAAGCGATGGGGCCGCCCAACGTCACTCCTGGCACTTACATCGTGGCAACTCATTGCTGGAGGTCTCTTCCTACTGCCTCTGGCGTTGATGGTCGAGGGTGTCCCTCAAAACATCTCGACAGCGAACATCGCAGGGTTCCTCTGGCTCTCCAGCGTCGGGACCGCAGTGGCATACGCTCTGTGGTTCCGCGGGATTCAGATCCTCCCCGTCGCTCAAGTGACACTGCTCGGACTGTTCAGCCCCGTCATTGCGGCGATAGCCGGATGGGTTGTAATCGGACAGTCGCTGAGCCTTACGCAGTTCACCGGAATGGCGATCGTGCTGTCATCCATCTGGATTGCAATGTTTTCCCGTGGTACCGAGAAGGCTGAAAAGCTGCCCTCATTAGAGAAACTTTGCTGTTGATGAAGGGGTCTCCGACGTGTTCTTTAAAAATGAAGCGTCACAAATAAAAGGTAAACTCAATGCACTTACTGAAAACATGGGATCAGAGCATCTTACAATAGAAGTCGAGTATGGAAACCATGATTGTAGTATGAAGATAGATTCCAGCACAAATAGGCATTATAAGAAAAGTTGATGTGAAAAAAGATGTTTAGTTTTAATAACATTATCAAGCGCTTTCATCTCGCCATTATGCGTCGACTGGAATCGCCTGCAAAAGGGTATCAACAGCGAATATACAATAATTTCGAAAATTTATACAAGCATATTCGTAAAGGAGATGTCGTCCTCATCGAAGGGCGTTCGGAGATGAGTCGGATTATCAAATTTTTTTCCAATAGCCATTGGAGTCACAATGCCATGTATGTGGGTGACGAGCTGATAAAAAAGGGTCGCCCTTTTCGGGACAAATATTTAAATAAGTTTGGCGATGATGCCAGGCATCTGGTTATTGAAGCTTTTGCTGGTCAAGGAGTTATCGCAGCGCCAATTCGGAAATATTATGATTACAATATTCGAGTTTGCCGGCCTTTCGCCATCAGCACGACAGATCTTAGAACTGTCATTGAAGCTGTTATAGGTAATCTAGGGAAGCACTACGATGAGAAAAATATTATTGACATCGCGCTGATGCTATTACCCCCCTGGATAAATCCTTTTAGAAAACGCAGCATGAAAGCTTGCCTTGGAAATTGCAACGACTTTCAGGTAATTTGTTCGGGTATGCTCTCCCAGGCCTTTCAAAGGGTTGGCTTTCCAATCGTCCCGGGTCTGAAACCAAGGGGAGAAGACGACAAGAGTTTAAAGCAAAATCCTTATGGAGCAAAATTGGTCATGCGGCACTATTCGCAAGTTTTGCCTCGGGATTTTGATTTGAGTCCCAATTTTGAGATCGTTAAATTCAATATCATAGCCGGCGGCAAATTTGAATACAAATCATTATCTTGGGATGAGGACCCTGTAAAGGGAGAAGAGTTATAAGAGTTGGTAGCAGGACGTAAGGTTTCAAAACCTCGTAACTTATCGAAATGAATGAGAAAGGGTCATGTCAAAGTTTTATGAAAAAATGAAATCAGAGCCGGAGCGGCTCTAAAAAAAACACCAACATAAAACGGAGGGAATCTTCATGAAAAATTTTGACGCCATAATTATTGGTACGGGACAGGCCGGACCGTCGCTTTCAGCCAGGTTGGCCGGTGAGGGGATGAAAGTTGCTGTAATCGAGCGCAAGCTGTTCCACGGCACCTGTGTTAATACCGGTTGTGTGCCAACGAAAACTTTAGTAGCCAGTGCCCGTGCGGCGTACGTGGCCAGGCGCGCTGCAGATTTTGGCGTGATGATCGACGGTCCCATTAAGATAGACATGAAGAAAGTCAAAGACCGCAAGGACGACATCGTCGGCCGCACGAACCATGAAGTGCCGGAATGGATGCAGAAAATTGACAACCTCACTGTTTTCAAAGGGCATGCTCGTTTTGAAGGACCGCACACCATTAGTATTGGCGATGAAACACTGGAGTCGGATAAAATTTTTATCAACGTCGGCGGACGGGCGTTTGTTCCGCCGAACATGTCCGGGATCGATGAGGTCGAGTACCTGACCAATTCAAGCATGATGGCTATCGATTTCATACCTGAACATCTGATCATCATTGGCGGAAGCTACATCGGCCTCGAGTTCGCTCAAATGTACCGCCGCTTCGGCAGCGAGGTGACCATCGTCGAAATGGGGGCCCGGTTGATTCAGCGCGATGATGAAGATGTCTCGGCAGCGGTTAAGGAAATCCTGGAAAATGAAGGGGTTGATTTTCGTTTCAATGCGGAATGCATTGGTTTGCAAAAACAAGGGGATAAAGTTGCCGTTGGCGTTGATTGTAAAAAAGGCCCGCCTGAAGTAATCGGCTCGCATGTGTTGTTGGCAGTAGGACGTGTTCCCAATACCCACGACCTCGGCCTGGACAAAGCCGGTATTGAAACGGATAAACGCGGCTATGTCGTGGTGGACGATCAGCTCAGGACGAATGTGGCGGGCGTTTGGGCGCTCGGTGACTGTCACGGCAAAGGCGCCTTTACCCACACTTCGTACAATGATTTTGAGATCGTTGCGGCGAATTTATTGGACGATGATCCGCGCAGACTGAGCGACCGAATTCTCTGCTACGGACTGTTTATCGATCCGCCTTTGGGACGCGCCGGTCTGACCGAAGCGCAAGTAAGAGAATCCGGCAAGAAAGCCTTGATTGGCAAGATGGCCATGTCAAAAATAAGTCGTGCCAAAGAGAAAGGGGAAACGCAGGGGTTCATGAAAATTCTGATCGATGCTGAAACCAAACTAATCCTGGGAGCAGCCATCCTGGGCATTGGCGGCGATGAAGTGATCCACGTTATATTAGATGTGATGTACGCCAAGAAACCTTATACCTTGATTCAGCGTGCTGTGCACATTCATCCGACGGTTTCGGAGCTGATTCCCACCATGCTGGGCAGCCTCAAGCCGTTGGAGTGAATTGTTCATTTGTCGTCAGGCAGGAATTATTTACCGGTAGAAATCAGGAATCAATTACGGTGTAAAATACCGTCGATGGTACTCTTCAATTCAGAGATATCAGAAGACTTGGTTAGATAGGCATCCGCGACCCAGGATTGGAAGTCAGATTTATACTCAACATGGGAGGTATTAATCACAACTTTCATTTTATTTGTGACTTTCAAAAACCTGTGCAACAGATCGAATCCCGCGCCATCCGGAAGCACTAAATCGGTGACAATTAAATCTACAGGTTCGCGCTTTAATTTCTTGAGTGCATGCTGACCGTCTGCTGCAATTTCAACTTGATACCCGGCGTCCTTCAATCCGGTTTGATAGAGCTCGCGAAGCTTTCTTTCCCCCTCCACCACTAAGATTTTCTCATCCATGGAGTCCTCGTGCAATGAGTGAAGGTTTTTAATTTTCAGGTAATTGATTGATGCCAATCTAAAAAGTTTTGTCGTAATTAAAAGAGAAGTTACATATATTTAATTAAAAAATTAAAAAACCAAGTTCAGTAACTACTAATTCTTGACAGTCAAACATATTTTCTTTATTATCAAAAACCAAATTTGCCCGATCTTAACTTTCTTTAGACTTCTGCAAAACAGGACAGAGAGAACATTGAGCACAGAACTCACAGAGTAAAAGATTTAGTAAACGACAAAACCAGAGATGGTGAAATGGGACGATTAAACGCTCTTTCCGAAAGACGGTACCCTTAGAAAAAATAAATTGAAATCTCTGGGTTCTTGGTGTTCTCTGCGTCCAAAAGGTTTTAAGCGTTTTCACTTTTATGCCATTTATTTCATTTTATGAGCATTCTAGCCAATTTTTCAAACTTTCACGAAAATGGAGGAATTCAATGAAGCGCCGGATTCTTTTACTTTTTATGCTCCTCTGCTGCGGCTCTTTTGTGTTTGCAGATTCCTACCCTCGCAATGCCAATATTGACGTGCTTCATTATAAATTTCATCTGACCCTCAGCGATAAAACCGATGAAATTCGCGGGCATACTGAAATTGAGATCCAATTTAAAGTTGACGGCGTTTCAGAGTTTGCCCTGGATTTGATTGGTCAACTGCACCCGGATTCGACAACTGGCATGACCGTAACAGGGATTACTCGAAATGAACAAGCGGTTGATTTTTCTCATAAAAATAATCGTATTCATTTCCAATTACGCACTCCTTCCCAAGCAAACGAACGACGCACCTACGCAATCTCATATAACGGCATTCCGGCAGACGGTTTGATTATCTCAAAAAACATGTTTGACGAACGCACATTTTTCGGCGATAACTGGCCGAACCGCGCCCGCCACTGGCTGCCGACTATCGATCATCCTTATGACAAAGCGACCTGCGAATTTATTGTCGAGGCCCCGGCACATTACCAGGTAGTCTCAAATGGTCTGCTGCAGTCCATTGCAAATTTAGGGGGAAATCGCAAGCGAACTCATTGGCGAACACGGGTGCCCATGCCAACCAAAGTCATGGTTGTCGGCGTCGCCCGTTTTGCAGTTGAGACCGCAGGTGTCCATAATGGCAAAGAAATTCAAAGTTGGGTTTACGCCCAAAACCGCGAAGCGGGCTTCCATGATTTTGCCCAGGCGGTCAGAGTTGTAGAACTATTCGCAAATCGAATCGGTCCCTTCCCATACGCTAAACTTGCCAATGTTCAGTCAAGGACAAAATATGGCGGCATGGAAAACGCCGGCGCCATTTTTTATAATGAAAAGAGAATCACCGGCAAGCGCGACAACGAAAGTCTCATCGCTCATGAAATTGCCCACCAGTGGTTTGGCGATTCCGTCACCGAGGCCGATTGGCACCACGTCTGGTTGAGCGAGAGTTTTGCAACCTATTTTTCCTGGGTATTTGACGAGTTTACTTATGGCCGCGAACGCCTGGTTGAAGATTTGAAACGCGGCCGCGAGCGCGTTCTGAAATTCTATCAACTGCGTCCGGAGTCGCCAATTGTTGATAGTACAATTACTGATTTGAACAATTTGCTGAGTCCTAATGCCTACCAGAAGGGCGCATGGGTGCTTCACATGCTTCGCGGTCTGATTGGAGAGGAGGCCTTTTGGCAAGGCATGCGAGATTTCTATGGCAAATACAGGGATAAAAACGTGCTGACGAAGGACTTTCAGCAAGTCATGGAGGAAGCAGCCTCCGCGGATCTAACCTGGTTTTTTCAACAGTGGATTCACCAACCGGGGCAGCCGAAATACAAAGGTCACTGGCATTTTAACCCGGCTACAAACGAGCTTGAAATTCAAATCAGTCAGGTGCAGAAAGAATTTTTTACCATGCCGGTGCAAATACGTATTGATTGGCTGGACGCGAAGTCACCGCCATTTGAAACGTCGGTTCTTTTAGATAAAAGGAAAAATATCCACAAGATTAAATTAGCCAAGATGCCTTCGGATGTGATTCTGGATCCAAATTTCTGGGTGCTTCATGAAGCTGAGTTTGGCAAACTTAACTGATTCTGAGTTCAGCATTATTTCGCGGTTTTAGTCGGTTTGTCGCCCGTGAAAACACCTCGTTTTTTGTTGACAACTTTGCGCGGTTTAGGTACATTGGGAATGTTGAATGAGTCTATCGCTCGCTTGGATCGGACAAGGGGTTCTTGTAGCATTAGTCCCAAAACGTATATTAGGTCGGTTTTCAACAAAAAATATTTCCAATCGTCGACCTCCTGTAATCTCTTCTTTAACCTAAACATGGTGCCTAAAATGAAAGGATTTTATAAGTGCCTTCGCATTGCTTTTCAGGTATTTTTGATTCTATCGATGGCAACAGCAAGCGAAAACGGTAACGCTGCTAGGCGCAGCAAGGGGAGCCAATTCAAAAACCCTGTAGCAGCCAACATCACCAGAGCGGGTCTTTTTTCGAAGGGTCGGCTTGCCGTAAAGTTAAAACAGGATATTCTCGTCCTTGGTAAATCCACCAACGCCCGTTCACTGAATGCAAAACTTAGCAAACATAATGTTTATGCGATCGAAAGGGCCTTTCCGTTTTTGGTAAATTCCTCCAAAAAGGGGGCAGACGAGCTGTTAAGAATTTACTATTTGAAATATGCTGGCGCCGAGCTGGCGCAGCACGTCGTCGCCGATTTTTCCAGTGATCAAAATGTAGAATATGCATCCGTTGTTCCTGTCTTCAGGCTGGATGACACGCCAAATGACCCACGTTTCAATCTGCAACTTCACCTGGGCGTCGTGAGCATGGAACTGGCCTGGGATGTGGTTAAAGGGGATACCGGCGATGTGGTTATTGCTATTGTCGATGGTGGAACCGACTGGGAGCATGAAGACCTCGCCGCCAATATCTGGGTCAATGATGATGAAATTGCGGGTAACGGCATCGATGATGACAATAACGGTTTCATAGATGATATACGGGGTTGGAATTTTGCAACAAATTCCAACGACCCCAAAGGAAGATCGAGTCAGTTAGGTACCTATCAACATGGTACCCATGTTTCTGGTATCGCTGCCGCCGTGACTAATAATGCAATTGGTGTGTCGGGATCCAGTTGGAATTGCACAATTATGCCCGTCAATATTGCTTCCACAAGTGCAAACAATGATAGCACGCTCGGCGACACTTTTGGCGGTGTGGTTTATGCCATTGACAATGGTGCGGACATTATTAATGCAAGCTGGGGGCTCAACATACCGATAGGTGCCCCGGCAATCGAGGGTGTAAGACAAATGGGCCAGGACATCATCGATTTTGGCCTTGCGAATGGCTCTCTATTCATAAGTTCTGCGGGAAATGCAGGTCAAAGTGATGAAGAGATTTTTGCCTTTCCAGCCTACCTTAATGGTGTCCTCTCGGCTGGCAACACGGACAATTCAGATAGAAAAGTCTTTTCTTCAAATTACGGCATTACTGTTGGAGTGTTTGCACCCGGGGTAGGTGTACTCAGTACATTTCCAAACGATGAGTTTGGAATTTTTTCCGGTACATCCATGTCCTCACCTTTAGTTGCCGGCATTGCAGCTCTCGTAAAGACACAGCACCTGGACTGGAGCGCAGACCAGGTCAGAGAGCAAATTCGGGTAACCGCCGATAACATCGATTCCAAAAATCCGAATTTTGCCGGACTGCTTGGGAACGGACGAGTGAACGCTTTTCGAGCTGTTACTGAAAGTTCGCCAGCTGTCCAAGTTGCCGGCGTCTCATTTTCTGATGCTGGTGGAGATGGCCGGGCCGATGTCGGCGAAACCGTTGATCTGACGGTCCTATTTACAAACTATCTTGCCGATGTTTCAAATGTTTCTTTCAATCTTACCTCTGAAGATGCCAATATTACTCTCATAAGTCCAAATGCCAATCTCGCGACACTCAACACCGGGGATACGTCGAGTGTCACTTTTCAGTTTTCACTGAGTAACTCTGTGAAGGACGGCTACAATCCCCGATTCATAACGAACATTTCATCCGGCCAGTACAGCGACCGGGACTTTTTTGAAATCACACTCAATCCGCCACAGGTTTTAGACCATAACACCGGCACGGTCACTGCCACAATCACCAACAAGGGTAATATTGGGTTTACTGGCTTTGCGGACGTGACTCCTGGCAGTGGATTCATCTTTCGCGGGACAAATTTCTTGTTTGAAGGCAGCTTTATTTTAGGAATCGACGCTAACAGAGTCTCTGATGCCATTCGCGCCGGCGTCAGTTCGGTGCAGGATGATGACTTCGGGGCCATCTCGCCTTTGATTCTCACGCAAGGACAGGTGTCGGACGAATTTGGCCGTGTCGTTCTCGATGACGCTTTTGCCGAAAATCCAATCGGCGTAGAAATAACTCAGGAATCTTTCGCCTACAAAGAGGAACCCTTTACCGATTTCGTGATTTTTAAATACACAATAAAGAACATTAGCGGGGCAAATATCAGCAATCTGTGGGCCGGCTTATTTTTTGATTGGGACATTAACCCGGACGCAAATGACCACGCCCGATTTGACCAGTCGAAAAGCCTTGGTTACGTTTTAAACAATGCAACAAATCCAACACAAATTGCCGCAACCAAAGTTTTGACACCCTTGGGGGCGACATCATTTCGTGCCATTGACAATCCTTCCGAGATTTATGGTGGAACCGGAAATGATGGGTTTACGGACTTTGAGAAATGGAGCTTCCTGAGCGGCGGCGTCCAAACCCAATCCCTGGATCTCACGGATGTTTCGACGCTGACTTCCACCGGCCCCTTCACACTCGGTGCGGATGAATCGGTCGAAGTTGCTTTTGCTGTTATTGGCGCATCGAGTGCGACTGACCTGACGTTAAATGCACAGTTGGCGCAACAACTCTGGGACAACGATCTGATTCCAGAAACCGACGTCGACCCACCCATTACCACAACCTCGGTATTGCAGAATCCTGCTGCCTCAAAATATGCCGACATCGTTGTGGTTGCGGATCGCCTGTTGCAAAGCGAGCCCATTGTGCAAATTGCCGCCGCCGGTGATAC
>Ga0209988_10000560_pt1 | contig 23346 bp, 22 predicted proteins | sample N075metaG_FD_183115 | JGI IMG/M metagenome (GOLD analysis project Ga0209988, IMG submission 183115) | Deep subsurface microbial communities from Kermadec Trench to uncover new lineages of life (NeLLi) - N075 metaG (SPAdes) (version 2) | ecosystem: Environmental > Aquatic > Marine > Ocean trench... | reverse complement strand
GCTGATCTATATGAATGGTAGTGACACCAGCGCTCTTGCCTGCCTGCAAATCGAACAGGTAATCACCTACCATTACCGTGTTATCGGCATCGGCTTGCCAGTGATCGAGTAACAGGTGAATGCCATCTGGCGACGGCTTGGGGTTACAGGAATCCCGGTCCAGGATTGTTTCGCGCGGAAAAAAATGTTCGATACCGCAGGCGCGCAGGGTTTTTTCAACGATGGGCATGGTATTGCGGGTTAAAATTGCTAGTTGTGCGCCGCGTGAATGTAGTTTTTGCAGTATTGTGGCAACACCATGTGACAGCGATGATTTGTCAGCATAATATTCTTCCATTTGATTGAGCGACTCCCACAGGGGTGCGGCTTGCTCCACCGGCATCGCGTTTAGGGCCTCGAGTATCGGCACCTGAGGTTCAAGGCCCAGTGTGCGCCGAATAGTTTCAAAATCGTGCGCACTGACGGTCAGGGTTCCATCCATATCGAAGATCCAGTGATTTCGCAGGTGTAGCTGGTGCTCGGTCCACATTAGTGCTCACTCCTGGTACTAATGACCGATTCCGTAATACGACGCGAGACATTGTTGGCAACTAATCATTGGCGTAGTATTCTATCCGATGATGTCAATCAAATCTTCCATTTCACCGTGACGCTATTCAATCAAAGGGCAATATCATGCGTATTCAGGTAGGCGATAAAATCCCGTCGCTAACCTTACAGCATAAAACCGGTGACAGCGTTTCCGACGTCAGTACCGACGAAATTTTTGCTGGTAAAAAGGTTGTATTATTTGCCCTGCCGGGGGCTTTTACACCAACCTGTTCGGCTGCGCATCTACCCGGATATGTCGACAGGGCCGCCGAGTTGAAAGATAAAGGAATTGACCGCATAGTCTGCCTCTCGGTTAATGATGCCCATGTAATGAATGCCTGGGGGGAAGATCAAAATGTCGAGGATCGGGTGATGATGATTGCCGACGGCAGCGGCCTTTTTACCCAGGCTGTGGGGCTGGAAGTTGACCTCGGTGCACATGGCATGGGTATACGTTCGCAGCGTTATGCGATGGTCGTGAATGATTGCGTGGTCGAACTACTCAACCTCGAAGCGCCGGCGAAATTTGAAGTAAGCGATGCTGAAACTATTTTGAGTAGCCTCGAGTAAAAACCGCTGGAATGTCATGGCCCAACCTTCCAGTCCAAAGGGTCCCAACGAATTTGTCAGTGAAGCCTATAATCTCAATGACGATGAAAAAATCGTCGAATTTTATAGTAGATGGGCGGACGAATACGATCACCAGATGCTCGAAGTCCTGGGGTACACATCACCCATCACGATAGCTCAATTGTTGTGCGACTACCTGGCCGATAAAAATGCGCGAATTTTCGACATTGGCTGCGGCACGGGACTGACCTGTAAATTTTTACATCAGCAAGGCTACGAGCACCTACATGGTGTCGACTTATCACCCGATATGGTGCGAGTCGCCCAGGATAGAAAGATCTACGAGCAAGTCATGGTCGCCGATGTAAACCAGACACTCGCAATCGATGATAACAGTTATGATGCGGCCATTTCATCCGGAACCTTTACCCACGGACATGTCGGGTCAGAGCCCCTGGACGAGATTTTCCGAATAATTAAACCCGGCGGAATTCTTGCTTGTACCGTGCACAATGACCTCTGGCAAACTCATGGTTTTGAAACCAAATTCGAAATCTTGATCAATAGAGGCACGATCGAATGCCTGTCTCTGGAGGAGGGCAAATACTATCGGCAAGGTGAGCTGGAAGGAAAGTTTTGCGTTTATAGAAAATTGTAATTTGGGATATGCCAGGAAAACTCTGCGTATAGTCGGGTCCAGGCAACAACTAGCTTAGCTAGTTTGATTTCCCAATATCGATGAAATGATCAAGAAAGCTGGTGAAATAGCTCCCTCGCGTAAGGGTTAGCCTGATATAAAGCGTACTTTTAAGCGGATCGTGACTCAGGTTTATTCCCTGTGCAACCGCCCGGGTAGCGCGCATCGCTAATTTCGCCTTTTGTTGAATTAAACATTGCCTGATATCCCCGTAATCTGCCAAAACCTGATTTTCCAGTTCCAGTGCATCATCCTGGAGCAATCGATTACCGATGCCGTAAAGACTAATCGTGCTGGATAGATCCAGCTGGGTAAATCTTGTTAACAGTGCATCGTTTAACGATTCGTAAAAAATGGACCGACTGCCGCTCAACATGAAGACATCGCCAGATATCGGCTTATCCCAATAACCCTGTTCAATGCGGCGAGACAATACGCGATTAAACAGGTGACTTCGCAATGCCGAAAGATACAAACTTTTTTTACTGCGAATTAATTTGCGCGCACGACGATTGTTGGTAAACGCATGCAATGCTCTCTCGACATTATCATCTTGTCGGCCAAATCGTTGCTGACCGAAATAATTTGCCATACCTTGACTTCGAATCAAATCGAGTTGTTGCAGGCTAGTGTCTGGAAGAACCGCAACATTGCGAACGATGACTTCAAAGTAATTAGATCGATGTGTGCCTGGGCGTAGTTTTTTGTGGTGCCAGGTCTGGCCCAGCAATTTATACTCTGAAATATCGGGAGTTTCCTGGCGAGTCATTTTCCCCGGTAAATATAAACTCAGCCATTGTCGTGTCACTGCATATTTGTCTTTCAGCCCGCTGTAACCAATATCCCGGACCTTCACCGAAAAGTCACTCGCGACGCGCTCGATCAAATCATGCGTGGTCAGCATCGACTTTTCGATCCATAGAAACAAGTGCTCGCCCTCTCCTCTCGGCTCAAATCCAAGATTTTCAGTAACTTTGAAATCTTCAGGCGAAGATTTGAGCAAACCACTAATCACCGGCTTGCCGTAGGGATAAAGAGGTTTTCCTGGCATCAACGCCGGGGTTTTTCGGCAACCCGGTTTCTGAGGTAATTGATCCTGGTATTCTCAGCACTTACATATCGTTTTTCAGTGACTGCCTGTCGTGCCAGTTTAAGCAGCGCTCTGGCATCCGGCAGCAATTCGGGATCGATCTGTATATTGGAACAACCAGGAAACCTGTCGATCCAGAGATTACCGCCTACGACCCAGCCATGCCCAACACCACAGGCAGGTATCGGGTCGATAACCACGTCTTCCGGTTTGCTTAGCATTTCGGTGCCCTGGAGTACTGCCAGCCCTGGCTTATCACGTTGGTACATCGCCCAGTAAACCTCGCCCATACGGGCATCCAGCGCAACCAGGATACTATCTACCGCATGCTTCTCGAGGCAGGTCTGGGCTAGTGTCGCCAGTGTGGAGATTTGAACCACCGGTATACCCAGACCAATGGCTATACCCTGTACCGTAGCAGCCGCAATACGAATTCCGGTGAAGGCACCGGGTCCATTCGCAAATGCACAGTGGGTCAATGACTGTTTTGACAGGCCCGAAGCTTTCAGCACCGAATCCATCATCGCCGGTAATAATCGAGTATGCTGACGAGGCGCTATTTCAAACTCTCCGAATATCGCCCCATCATCGCGTAACAGGGCGGCCGAGCAAGCATCTGTCGAAGTATCAATAGCGAGAATATTCAAGGCTGCAGTGTCAAATCGAGGGCATTTTCTGGGTAGGGATTCGGATGGGATTTAGCGAGCTATACCCCTTTTGCTATTCCTGACAAAACTGACAAATTCTTCGACCTCGGGATATTGATCACACAATGGCTGTAGTTTTTCATAAACATCCTTTTTGGGCGTACTTGATTTAAGTAATGCACGAAACGACTGATGCAGGGCGCGAATCAAGTCCGGGGAGAAACCCTGACGCTTCAAGCCTTCCTTATTAATGCCGATAGTACGGGCACGAATTCCGGCTACCGTTGAAAATGGCGGTATATCCTGGGCCACCAGTGAGCCGAAACCGCAAAATGCCTTGCTGCCGATCTGGGTAAATTGATGTACCAGGGTGAATCCGCCGAGAATGGTATAATCACCAATTGTTACATGACCCGCCAATGAAGCCGCGTTCGCAAATACCGTGTGATTCCCGATAATGCAGTCATGTGCTACGTGGCTATAGGCCATGAATAAATTATCAGAACCTATTATCGTTTTACCAATACCATCGGCGGTGCCACGATTCAGGGTAACGAACTCGCGAATGATATTCCGATCACCAATTTCTAATTCGCTCTTTCCCCCGGCATACTTTTTATCCTGTGGAATTTCGCCGATCGAACTGAACTGAAAGATCCGATTTTCTTTACCAATTCGGGTGGGGCCGTTAATCACGACATGAGACCCGATACTACTATTACTGCCAATTTCAACATCAGCACCTATAATCGAATAGGGCCCTACGCTAACATCACCAGCCAGTCGCGCGCTTTGATCGATTATGGCGGTCGAATGAATCACGTATCCCTTTCCTGTGCCGAGCACATCATTTTCCCCTCGGCAACCACGGTTCCATCGACCAGCGCCTTGCATTCATACATTCCGATACCGCGCATGGTTCGCTTCAACTTGACGTTCACTATTAGCTGGTCGCCCGGAATCACCTGTCCTCGAAAACGCACCTTGTCCATGCCAACTAGCATGTAAAGTTTCGACTCATGCCCGTCATCCATTGAAGAAAATGCCAGTAATCCAGTTGCCTGTGCCATCGCTTCAAGAACCAGTACACCCGGCATTACCGGTTGCCCTGGAAAATGTCCGTTGAAAAAAGGTTCATTCACGGTGACATTTTTCAGCGCCGACAGATAATTGTCAGCTTCCCAATCAATGACCCTGTCAATCATCAAAAAAGGATAGCGGTGCGGCAAATAGTCCATCACCTTGCTAATATCGAATTGCGCCATAATTCCCCGTTATTTAAGATTGTTATTGTGATTTATCCTGCTGCTTTTTTAGTAAAGCAACAGTCCTTGCCAGTCGGTCAAGGGATTTGTATCGTGCATTACTTTTGTGCCACTGGCTATTTTCGAGCAATGGTGTACCGGATGAATAAACCCCGGGTAATTTTATATCTTTAGTCACCAGCGACATTGCGGTTACCGTAACATGGTCGACGATACTGAGATGACCCAGCACAACTACGGCACCGGCAATTTTACAGTGCCGCCCTATATCTGCACTACCGGCAATACCAACACAGGCGGCTATTGCGGTATGCGCACCGATTCGCACGTTATGCGCGACCTGGATTAAGTTATCCAGCTTACAACCCTGCTCGATTATAGTGTCGTCTAATGCGCCACGGTCAACCGTTGTATTGGCACCGATTTCGACATCATCTCCTATAATAACGTTGCCTATTTGGGGCACTTTTTCCCAGCGTTGTTGATGCAATATCAAGCCAAACCCGTCCGAGCCGAGCACCACACCTAGATGTAGCACACACCGATCACCAACAACTACCCGATGACCCAAAGTTACCCGGCTATGCAATTTGCATTGACTGCCGATCCTGGCCCCTTTTTCAACGATACATCCCGCACCTATCGATGTATTTTCCCCAATTTCAACATCATCTCCAATAACTGCCAAAGCGCCTACCGACACATTTTTACCGATTCGGGAACTGGGCGAGATTTGCGCGGAATCGTGCAACTGGCGATCACCGTTACCGACCTGTTCGGGAATAATGATAGCCATGGCCTGGGCAAATTTAAAATGTGGGTTCTCAGCTAACAATAGTGATTTGTCGATCGAATCCTGATCGAAACCCAATGGCACAATTAACACCGAACATTGACAATCAGAAAGTTCGAGTGTGTATTTATCCTGTTGAAAAAAACACAGATCACCCGATCTTGCACTGACCAGTGATGCCACGCCGCGAATTTCCTGATCCGGTTCGCCTCTAAATTCTAACTGGAGCTGTCCGGCTAATCGCCGCAGGGTCAATTTCATGTTTTTGGCTTACCGTGCTCCTTAAAGGTCATAATGCTGGATACAACCAATTTTCAGTAATGGCTTTGGGGCTAACGTGTGTGTTGGACTTTTCTGTTACTGGACGGTTTCGGCAGATTCGGATTGCAGCTTCAACATTTCAATAATTTCTGTTGTGATATCAATCTGATCCGATACGTAACTGACCCCTTCGGTCAAAATTAAATCATATTTCCCGCTGTCCCCGAGCTGTTCCAGAACGCGTGCGATTACCTGTTGTAGCTCGCGAATTTCTTCGTTTCTGCGCAAATTCTGGTCCTCGCGAAATTCCTGTTCGAAAAATTTTAATTGACTGACTTTGAGCCTGATTTGACGCTCAAGTTTGCGGCGTGAAATCCTATTACTTGATTTATCAATCGACTTTAGTTGATCTTCGATGTCGAGGATTTCCTGCCGCTTTTCCTTTAGTTGAGCCTCGCGTGGCTCGAACTCGCCCCTTAAACGCTCTTCTACCCGGCGAGCCTGTGGGGCCTCCTTTAATACCCGGGAGGTGTTAACGAAGCCTATTTTATAAAAGTGATTCTCCGCCAGGACGGTGCTGTTGATCAGCATCAGGGCCAGAATTATCGTATACCTAGCAATTGCGTTCAAGAAAGCCCCTTTAAAACGTAGCGCCCAGCGCAAACTGGAATTCCCGGATATCATCCCCGGGTTGATCATTTAATGGTACAGCATAACTGAATTCCAATGGACCGATCACTGAAAACCATTTTGCCGACAAGCCAACCGAAGTTCTTAACTCACTGCTGTCGAATGTGTCAGCACTGGCAAACACGTTGCCCGCGTCGAAGTATACCCCAAGGCGAAAGGTTTCTGAACTGCCAAGCGCCTCTACCGGAAACAATACTTCGGAGTTCAGGATAACCTGCAAATCACCACCGAATGGTTCTCCCCTACTGTCCACAGGACCCAGGCTATTTCTCTCGTAACCTCTAACAGAACCAACACCACCAGCGAAATATTTTTCGAAAAATGGCAACTCGCTGGTTTCATTGAAACTATCACCGAATCCGATACGTGTTTTAAATGCATAGGTGACATTCTCGGAAATCGGAAACGCCGACTTGTGGTCATAACGAATTTTATAGTATTCCAGATCACCGACGAAAAGCCTCAGACTGATACTATTCAAAGCACCAGTACTGGCAAATATTCGTCGATCTCGGGTATCGTGAGAAAAACTGATCGAGCTGAATAAACTTACGTATGATGCACAATCTGGGATAGTCGGATCGATAATACATGCGGGATCATCGCTATTGTCGATGATAAACTGGAGCACCTCGTTCGCAGTCCGTGAGGTTACCGTGACATTGTTTTCTACCACACCAAAATCAACCCTGAAGGTATCAAATTCGGACAATGGAATCCCATAATCCATCGATAAAGAAATCCGATCGATCAGGTAATTACTAATATTGTCTTCGGCGGTGTCGGTTTCTGTAAAACTGAAGTTAAAACCGCGACTAATGCCATCCGCCGTATAGTAAGGGTTGAAATAACGAAATCCGTATCGTTGGGAAGAAGCCGAATTGTCAAAGGTGACACTGACGGTATTCCCGGTGCCAAACACATTATCGTGTGTCAGCCCAATATTCAGAATTACCCCTTGAACCTGTGAAAAACCCAGCCCAATCTGAAAACTACCAGAGAATCTTTCGGTCACTGAAATTTCCAGATCCAGTTGGTCATCGTGCCCCTCGACGCGAACAGTCTGGATATCGACACTACCCAGATAATTTAAGCGCAGCAAACGAGTACGCGACCGATCCACCTTGCTGGCATTATACTGCTCGCTTTCCAGCTGACGCATTTCTCGTCGTAAAACAATATCCCGGGTACCCTCATTGCCGATAAAATGAATGAAGCGAACCATCATTTTCTTACCCGGGTTTATTAAATACTTCAGGCTTACGGTCTTGTCTGCTTCATTAATTTCGGGTATTGGGCGCACTTCAGCGAAAGCATATCCTTCTTCCCCGAGGCGCCTAGTAATCAGGCCTACGACTCTGGTGATTTTCTTACGTGAAAAAATTTCGCCTTCACGGAAAGGCACCAGCGCCATCAGTGCTGCCTTATCGACTACCAGATTTCCAGCCATGTCTATATCCTTGATCGTGAACTGCTCACCCTCGGTGATATTGATAGTGATATTGATGTCTTTTCGGTCAGGGCTAATCGTCACCTGTTTCGAATTCACCTTGAACTGCGCATAACCCAGATCCAAATAGAAAGAATTTAGATTTTCCAGGTCGGCGGCCAATTTCGAGCTGGAGTACTTGTCTGAAGCGAACCAACCGTCATCAGCGGGTTCCAGCTGGAAATTCTGACGCAGCGTTTCTTCATCAAAGATACGATTTCCGGTGATATTGATCGAGCGTATTGAAGCTTGCTCGCCTTCCGATATGGTAATATCGATGGCTACTCGATCATCATCAATTTTGCGCCATCCGGCTTTCAGTTTTACCGCGTATTTGCCTACCGAGTAATAAAGCTGCTGAAGCTCGAGCTCGAGTTTATTCAATAAAAGCTCATTGAATATCTTACCTCGCGTCATTCCCATCTGATCGAGAGCCATATTCAGGTCCTCGTCATTGATTTCCTTATTTCCCTCTATGCTGATTTCGGCAATGGAAGGTCGCTCTTTCACCCTGACTATCAAGGTGCTATCGTCCCGGAGCAGTTCGATATGCTGAAAAAACCCGGTTGCATATAACGCCCTTATAATATCTGGCGACCGGTTTTCGTCAAATTCTTCCCCGACATTTACTGGCAGATAATTAAGAACCGTGCCAACCGCTATTTTTTTAGCGCCGATTACTTCGATATGATCTACTGTAAAGCTGTCCGCCCTGGCAGCATGTAGAAAAAATAACAGCGCCAGCGCACTGACCCATAAAACCACTCTCAAAATTATTCCACCAGGCGAATCAGGTCATTATAGATAGCAACCGACATTAGCCCTAGCAACAGGGCCATGCCAATTTTTTGTCCAACCAGCTCCGTCATTTCCGATACAGGACTTCCCTTGATCATTTCAATCAGGTAGTAGAACAGATGTCCGCCATCAAGCACCGGAATCGGCAGTAGATTCAATACACCCAGACTAATACTGATAATGGCGAGAAACCCAAGATACTGTCTTAGCCCAATCTGTGCGGAAATACCCGCGTATCGAGCAATCGTGATAGGCCCGCTCAGGTTTTTGACACTGGCCTCGCCAACAATTAGTTTACCCAGTACTTTTAAGGTTAGCCACGACATACGCCAGGTTTTATCCAGCGCCGCATTGAGTGCTCCAATCGGCCCGTAGCGCTCGGTTACTTCCATTTCGCGACGAATTTCTATCGGAATTTCAATGCGGTTCTTAACCCCGATGAAGCCATACTCAATTCCCTTTTCCTCCTGCCTGACCGGACGTAACTGTAAGGAAACTTTCCGCTCATCGCGCAATACGACCAGTACGAGATCATTATCAGGGTTTGCGCGGATCATGTCGACCCAATGTCTGGCACTAATGATCTTCTCGCCATTGATGGAAAATATTCGATCTTCTGCCAACAACCCCGATGCCGCCGCTGCGCCACCCGGTATGACTTCGGCAATCACCGGGGGAATGTCGGGCCTCCACATCGAAAGCCCGAGTTCACCCATCAAATCAATTTGCTCATCCTGCAGTAACCGCAAGCCGCTAATATCGAGATTCTTATCACTGATCTGCTTGTCCAGGCCCTGCACAACCAGCGTGATGATGCCACGATCAATTGACTCTTCGAGCAAGGTGAATCTGGCTTTTTCCCAGCTGGGCGTATCGATTCCATTGATCGACATAATAGTGTCCCGCAACTTAACACCCGCTGTATGGGCAGGACTGGGAACACCCACTTCACCAATTACCGGTTTAATACCATCGATACCGACGAGGTAAATCGCCGTATAGGCGACAATAGCGAAGATAAAGTTAAACATTGGACCTGCGGCGACGATGGCGAATCGCTTCCACACATTTTTGCGGTTAAACGCCCGGTCGAGATCGGCTTCAGCTACTTCCCCCTCGCGCTCGTCCAGCATTTTCACGTAACCGCCCAGCGGAATACAGGCGATAACATATTCAGTCTCGTCGTCGCCTGCTTTTCTTGTCCACAGCGGTTTGCCGAAACCGACCGAAAATCGTAAAACCTTGACGCCCATCTTACGCGCCACCCAGAAGTGGCCGAATTCATGAATCGTCACCAGTACACCAATGGCTACAATAAAGGCGAGCACACTATAAATGATAGAGACGTAGTCCACGGTTAGTTTCTCGCGTTGGATTGGACAAGTTGCTGATTCACATAATTTCTGGCTCGGGCATCATCGGCGAGGATGACCTCGAGGGATTTCGCACTGTTTGAATCTATGTGTAGAAGGGTTGCTTCGACCAATTTGGCTATCTCGGTAAATTTGATTCGATGATTTAAAAAATTCTCTACCGCTACTTCGTTTGCCGCGTTCAGTATTGCCATGCTGGTACCCCCTTGTCTGAATGCCTCACGCGCAAGAGGCAGGCAAGGGAACCGATTTTCATCGACAACCTGGAAATCCAGCTGGCCCACCTGCAACAAGTCCAATGGCTCAACTCCACTGGTAATTCGTTGCGGCCACGCCAGCGCATTGGCAATCGGTGTGCGCATGTCGGGATTACCCATTTGCGCCAATACTGAACCATCATTATAGGCCACCATCGAATGAATGATACTTTGCTTATGCAGCAGGATTTCGACATCGGCTTCGTCAATTCCGAATAACCAGCATGCTTCGATTAGCTCGAGACCTTTATTCATCATGGTGGCAGAGTCGACTGAAATTTTGGGACCCATATCCCAGTTAGGGTGGGCTACTGCCTGTTGAGGGGTAATCAGTTCAAAATCGACCAGGGGCAGTTCACGAAATGGGCCACCAGAACCAGTGAGCAGTATTTTGGTGACACCTTTTTCGTTTAGCCCAGCAGAAAATCCCATCGGCAAGCACTGAAAAACGGCATTATGTTCACTATCGACTGGAATCAGTTCGGCGCCGTGTCTTGCGATCTCAGCCATAAATAAAGAACCGGCCATCACCAGCGATTCCTTGTTTGCCAGCAAGACCCGCTTACCGGCCCGCACCGCTGCCAGTGTCGGCATTAAACCAATTGCGCCGACAATAGCGGCCATGACTATATCGACCTCTGAATCCGAAGCTACCCGCTCCAATGCAGCAGTCCCGCTTAGGATCTTGGTATCGCAGCTACTGGACAATATTTTCTCAAGCTGTGCAGCCGTTTGCTGGTCGCCCATTACTGCGTAACGAGGTCGATGACTCCGGCAAATTTTCGCCATTTGCTCGACATTCTTATTGGCAGTCAGTGCGTATAACCCGTACTTGTCCGGGTGGCCGCTAATAACGTCCAATGTGCTGGAACCGATCGAGCCGGTGGCACCGAGGATGGTGACCTGTTTCATCTACACAGCACCCACGACATACAGTCCAATGACAAATACCGGCGTTGCTGCAACCACACTATCGATCCGATCGAGCACGCCACCGTGCCCTGGTAGCAATTTACCACTGTCTTTTACCGATGCTTCGCGTTTCAATATACTCTCGTAGAGATCGCCGACCACGGAAATGATCGAAGTAACAAGGCCGATTAATAAAAACTGCCAGATTGCAATATCCCAACCGCTGCTGATCAGAAATACGAGTAATATCCAGCCAGTATTCAGAATTATACCACCCGCGACTCCTTCCCAGGTCTTGCTGGGGCTAATACCTGGTGCAAGCTTGTGCTTGCCGAACCTACGGCCACTAAAATAAGCCCCGATATCAGCCACCCATACCAGCGATAAAAGATACAGCAGTATCCAGCCACCCAGTTTAAAATGCAGGTGCACAAATACCAATCCATGCACGCAAATCCAAAGCAACGAGATACCCAGTAATAAATGAAAGATTCGCACCGGCAGGGACCATACCCCGGAAAAACGGTAACGCATTAAAAAGCCGAAAATCGCGACCCATAACAATAATCCGGTATATGACTGGTAAAAATTGACCCGTATTCCAGAAGTGTCACTCGAGACCCAGAACAGGTAAGCAACCATCGTTGCAAATACCACAGCAATGGTTGATCCTGGTTTTATTGTCAGCAGGATTAATTCATAACTGGCAGCAAATAGCACCACCGCAAATAACACGACCACCCAACGATGATCGGCTAACAAAATAGAACCGATAACTACACTGGCCAACGCCAGTGCGGTGATTACGCGTTGCTTCAGCATGCCTGGCCTAGGTTTCCATCTGCTCGAGTGTTTTGCCGTAGCGACGCTGTCTGCGCGAATAGACAGTCAATGCTTTTTGCATTTCCTTTTCGGAAAAATCGGGCCATAACACTTCGGTAAAATATAATTCAGTATAGGCCAGTTGCCAGAGTAGAAAATTGCTGACTCGCTGTTCACCACCGGTACGGATAAACAAATCCGGATCAGGTGTATCCGCCAGCGACAAGGCCGACGCAACCAACTGCTGATCGATTTGCTTAACCGTCAATTCACCTTTGGTCACTCTGCTTGCAATGGTTTTCACCGCATTCAAAATATCCCATTGCCCACCGTAATTGGCAGCAATATTCAATTTCATTAAATGTTTATCTGCGGTCAGGGCTTCCGATTCAGCGATCTGGTCCTGCAGTGCCTGTGGGAACCCCTCGCGGTCACCGATAAATCGAATCCGGATATTCTTATCATTTAGCTCGGCGGTGTTTTCTTTCAGCGATTGGATGAACAGCTCCATCAGCGTGCTAACTTCGTCCTGTGGCCGATTCCAGTTTTCGCTACTAAAGGCAAACAGGGTTAAATACTTCACCCCTGCCCTGGCAAAAAATTCGATGGATCTGCGGGTGATTTCGACACCCTTACGATGCCCAAAGGTTCTTGGCATCAGGCGTTTTTTAGCCCACCTGCCGTTTCCGTCCATAATGATGCAAACATGTTGAGGTACGGTATCCTCTTCAGTGACAGTTGACTTCATCGCAAGCTAATTGCAGCTATATTTCCATTAACTCTTTTTCTTTGGTTTGTAACACGGCTTCAATTTCGTCAGTAGATTGATTGGTAACCTGTTGCACCAACTCCTGGCCTTTATGATCTTCATCCTCAGATATATCCTTGTCTTTCAACAGGGACTTTAATTCATTATTGGCGTCACGCCGTATATTGCGTACAGCAATCCGCGCATTTTCAGCAAGCTCGCGTACTACCTTGACCAACTCTCGACGTCGTTCCTCGGTCAAGGGAGGCATCGCCACACGAATTACGGCTCCCGCAGTCGATGGATTCAAACCCAGATCCGAGCTCATAATCGCCTTCTCGATCACCGGCACCATACTCTTGTCCCAGGGCGTGACCGCCAGCGTGCGGGCATCTTCAACCGTCAAATTGGCTGCCTGCCCTATCGGAACTTCGCTGCCGTAGAAATCAACCGTGATGTGGTTCAGCAAGCTGACATGGGCTCTGCCGGTTCTGATTTTTAAAAGTTCTGCTCTAAACGCTTCGATGCTTTTATTCATTCGCGTCAGGGCTTCCTGTTTTATATCGTTAACCATTTTTACGCCTCAACAGGTAAAACTTGAGTGCCAACCTTCCTGCCTTTTGCAATATCCAGTAGTAGGCCGGGTTTATTGATGTTGCAAACCACCATTTTTAAAGAATTATCGTTACACATTATCATTGCCGCAACATCCATAACTGCCAGACGTTTTTCGATAGCCTCATCATAACTCAGCTGATCAAATTTGACTGCATCATGGTGTTTCACAGGGTCCTTATCATAAATTCCATCGACCTTGGTTGCCTTGATCATCAAATCCGCGTTAATTTCGATAGCTCTGAGGCTGGCACCTGTGTCGGTAGTAAAATAAGGACTTCCCGTTCCAGCGGCAAATATCACTATTTTGCCAGCCGAAATTCTGCGACGTGCTTCCCTTTGCGTATATTTGTCGCAAACCTGTGGCATATCCAGCCCAGACATCACGCTAGCATCCAAATTTTGTTGCAGCATGCTGTCCCGTAGCGCCAGCGCATTTATTACGGTTGCCAACATCCCCATATGATCACCAGTTACCCGATCCAGACCAGTTGCCGCAAGATCTGCACCGCGAAATATATTGCCACCACCGACTACTACGCCCACTTCAGCACCAGCCTCGATCAGGTGCCTCAACTCGGTAGCCATATTAGCCACGATATCCGGGTTTATACCAAAACTGGATCGGCCCATCAGAGCCTCACCACTTAGTTTTACCAAAATTCGCCTGTATTTTAGATCTGCCATATCATCCGAATAAAATTAGGGCCGCGTCTGCGGCCCTGATATTAACTGTTTAGCTGGGAAGCAACTTCCATTGCAAAGTCCTCTACTTTCTTCTCGATGCCCTCCCCGACCTCATAGCGAACGAAACCTGAAATCGATGCTCCCGCGTTAGCTAACAATTCGCCGACGGTTTGATCTCCATCTTTGACATAGGCCTGTTCTAACAATGTTACTTCGGCCAAAAACTTTTTCAGACGGCCTTGAATCATTTTTTCGATAATTTCAGGCGGTTTACCGCTGTCTTCTGCCTGTGCGATTAATATGCCTTTTTCTTTCTCGATAAATTCGGTCGGAACCGATGTTTCATCGATAAATTGCGGGCTAACAGCGGCGATGTGCATCGCCACGTTGCGAGCCATATCGGATTCGGCGCTCGAATCTACCAGCACCCCTATGCGATTGCCATGCAGATAGGAAGCTACAGCCTGCTCCGATTCGATGATTTCAAAACGGCGAATATCTATCTTTTCACCCACCTTGCCTATCAACGCATGGAGCGCTTCTTTGACACTCTGTCCACTTTCGAGGGAAAGATCGTACAAGTCCGCCACAGATTTCGGTTTTTGCTCTAGCAATGTCTGTAGTACCGCATCAGCGAAAGACTGGAAATTTTCGTCTTTGGCAACAAAATCAGTTTCCGAATTGATTTCCAGAATGACCCCGGTCTTCGAATCCCCTGTGAGGATGGTATTAATCGCGCCATCCGCAGCAACACGGCCGGCCTTTTTATCGGCCCTGGCCGCACCCGACTTCCTGAGGAACTCCGCCGCCGCTTCAATATCGCCATCGCATTCGACTAACGCTTTCTTGCACTCCATCATCCCCGAACCGGTTCTTTCACGCAGTTCTTTCACTAAAGATGCCGTTATTACCACTTCAATACCTCTGATCAAATTACTTAGTTGCCGCCTTCTTGGTAGCTGCTTTTTTTGTCGCTACCTTCTTCGTGGCGGCCTTTTTAGTGGCTACTTTTTTAGTAGCTACCTTTTTAGCCGGCGCCTTTTTTGTTACCGCCTCCCCGGTGGCTGCCTTCTTGGTCGCTGGCTTTTTAGTCGCTACTTTTTGGGTGGCTGCCTTTTCGGTAGCAGTCTTTTTAGCTGGCACTTTTTCCCCAGTCGCAATTTTATCAATATCGGCTTTCTTGGCTGCAGCTTTTTTCACTGCAGCTTTCTCCGGTACTGCCGGGTCTACCGGCACCACCTCGGCTTCCACTACCGGTTCGGATTCCTGTTCCCCTGCTGGTTTGGATTCTGATCCAGTTTTTTCGACTAGTTCAATCCCCTCTGCTGTTTTCGGTTCTTCTACTGGTTTTACCGCTTGTTCTGCTTCCGCCGATTCTACTGATTTAATTGCTTCTTCGGCTTCTACCGCATCGCTGCTCGGTCTGGCAGTTCTCTTTGTCGAAATTTTAACTGTTGTTGGGGATGGTAGGCTGGCGTCATCACTTTCAAGCTCGACCATTTCATCGCCATCAGTGGCCGCGGCTACGATACTTTCTTTTCCTACCAGGATTGCATCTGCAACCATTTTTGTATAAAGCCTGATAGCGCGCATCGAGTCGTCGTTGCCAGGCACTATATAGTCGATATTATCGGGTGAATTATTAGTATCCACTATACCTACGATCGGGATACCGAGTTTACTGGCCTCGAGAACAGCAATATTTTCATAGCCAACATCGACAATGAACAGCACGTCTGGCAAGCCGCCCATATCCTTTATGCCACCCAGGGTTTTATCCAGCTTTTCCCGCTCGCGCGACAGTTGCAAAATTTCCTTTTTGTTAATTTGGTCGTAGGTGTTGCTCTGCTCCATTTCCTCCAGTTCTTTCAACCTTTTGATCGAGGCGCGAACAGTACGAAAATTGGTCAACATACCACCCAACCAGCGGTGATTGACAAACGGCATACCACAACGTTGGGCTTCTTCCCTGATCGCATCGCTCGCGGCACGCTTGGTACCAACGAACAGAACCTTGCCCTTTTTCGAAGCAACCTTGCCCAGGTAATTAACCGCATCTTTGCACAAAGGCATGGTTTGTTCGAGATTAATAATATGAATTTTGTTGCGCTCACCGAAGATAAAGGGAGCCATTTTGGGGTTCCAGAAACGGGTTTGGTGACCGAAATGCACGCCCGCTTCCAACATTTCACGCATGGTGACGTTAGACATAAGTTTCTCCAGATGTCAGTATTGAGTGGTCGTTCATCAGTCGAACCACCCGGGGTTAAGCCTCCACATATCCGACGATTACGACCTGCTTCTCTGGTAAAATGCAGGCACCCATAATTGCGTTACAATATGTGTGTGTAGTTTTAGGGCAGCTTATTAAAGCATTTTTAATAAGATGCACTAATTAAATTTGCTTCGATGTTGCCGAAAGCGCGCGCTTTATACCATAATCCCCTTAATTCAACAACATGACAGCGATATATTTATGGGAGTAACGATCAAGTCTGTAGAAGAAATAGAAAAAATGCGTGTTGCCGGTCGCCTCGCAGCAGACGTCCTGCGTATGATCGAACCCCATGTTGCACCCGGGATTACAACCCAGGAGCTGAATGATATCTGTCACGACTATATGGTAAATGATCAGCAAACTATTCCGGCACCGTTGAATTACCGCGGTTTTCCACGTTCGATTTGCACCTCGGTGAATCACGTGGTTTGCCATGGCATACCTGCCGAAAAAAAGCTCAAGTCCGGCGATCTTATCAATATCGACATTACCGTAATCAAGGATGGGTATCACGGCGATACCAGCCGTATGTTTATGGTCGGCAAAGCAACTATCCAGGGAAAACGACTGGTGCGCGTGGCCTATGAATGCATGAAGCTGGGCATTGAAATGATTAAACCCGGGGTGCGGTTGGGTGACATTGGATTTGCGATTCAGAGACATGCGGAAAAGAACTATTGCAGCGTCGTGCGCGAGTATTGCGGTCATGGCATAGGGCTCGTGTTTCATGAGGATCCCCAGGTATTGCATTACGGTAAGCCGAATACCGGGCTGGTACTCGAACCTGGAATGACTTTCACTATCGAACCGATGCTGAATCTTGGCAAACGCCACGTTAAACTGTTACCCGATAACTGGACGGTTGTCACCAAGGACCATAGTCTCTCCGCCCAATGGGAACACACCAACCTGGTTACCAATGATGGATTTGAGGTGTTAACGATGCACCCGGACTATGGACTTTAGAAATGCTGCAGACAATTGATGATGCCCTGAGCAGGGCTCTCACTGCGGAAGGTTTGCAAGTTGCACCGATCAGCGCAGGCCTAAATCAAAGCAACGAGCAAATCTACCAGGATTTCGACCGGGGTGTATCGATACAAGAGCTGGTGCATCAAAAATCGGAGCTCATCGACAGGGTACTGAAATTTTGCTGCAAGCATTTTATCGGTGAAAAAAATACCCCGGGGTTTAGTCTGGTAGCGGTGGGTGGTTATGGCCGCCGCGAACTATTGCCCGGTTCGGACATTGACCTGATGTTTCTGCTCGGCAGGAAACCCGGCAAATCGCTAGAAGAGAAAATCTCCACATACCTGACATTTCTCTGGGACATCGGGCTGGAAGTCGGGCACAGCGTGCGTACAGTCAAAGATTGTGTTCGCGAGGGCAAATCTGATGTCACTGTAATTACCAATATGATCGAATCCCGACTGATCTGTGGCAACGAAATGTTGTATGAAAAATTTCAAAAGGCGATCGCGCCGACCCGGATGTGGTCATCGAGAAAATTTTTCGAAGCCAAACTCAAAGAACAGCATAACCGCCACCTTCGCTATAACGACACGGCCTACAATCTCGAGCCCAACATCAAGGAAGGTCCGGGCGGTTTACGCGACATCCAGATAATTGGCTGGGTAGCAAAACGTCATTTTGGCGCCAGGTCTTTCCGCGAACTGGTAGATCACAAGTTTATCACCGAAGCCGAATACGAACTGTTGAACGCGGGTCAAAACCATCTATGGAGAGTTCGCTTTGCATTGCATCGACTCGCCAAACGTCGCGAAGACCGATTGTTATTCGACTACCAAAAGCAATTGGCAATTGATTTTGGCTTCGAAGCTGGCCCACACAATCTCGCTATCGAGCAATTCATGCAGCAGTATTATCGCACTATCATGGATCTTGAACGCCTGAATGAAATGCTATTGCAGATTTTCAGGGAAGAAATTTTGCTCACCGACAAGCAAAAAAAGCTGACCATCATCAACGACCGTTTTATGCTGCGAAACAATTTTATCGAGGCGCGTAATCCTGAAATATTCAAGCAACATCCACCCGCACTGATTGAGTTGTTTTTGCTGGTATCGACTCACCAGCATTGCGAGGGTGTCACCGCATCGACGATTCGCCTGGTACGCGAGCATTTGTATCTGGTCGACGAAGAGTTTCGCAGAAACGACGAAGTGAATCATTTATTTATGCAGCTGATGGGGGCCCCGGACGGTATGACTCACCAGATGCGGCGCATGAACTCCTATGGTTTTCTGGCCAAGTATATCCCCGCGTTTGGGAAGATTACCGGGCGCATGCAGTACGACCTGTTCCACGCCTATACGGTAGATCAGCACACCATTTTCGTAATTCGAAACCTACGCAGATTTGCACTCGAAAAACATCAAGACGAGTTTCCATTCTGTAACCTGGTCTACGGCAAGCTGGAAAATCCCTGCCTGCTATATCTGGCAGCGTTGTTTCATGATATCGCCAAAGGCCGCGGTGGCGACCATTCGCTGCTGGGCGCCGACGAAGCGACCCAATTTTGTCTCCAACACAAGCTCAACCGCAAGGAAATTCGCATTGTTTCGCAACTGGTACGCGATCATCTGCTGATGTCAGTCACCGCACAGCGCAAAGATATCAGCGACCCTGATGTCGTGCGTGAATTTGCCCGCCAGGTCGGTAGCATGAATATGCTGAATTATCTCTATTTACTGACAGTCGCCGATATACGCAGCACCAATCCAAACCTATGGAATAACTGGAAGGACGCACTGCTCAAGCAATTATACAATAGTACCAAGCACGTAATCCGGCGCGGTATCGATAATGCTCCCGATATCGAAGAAATTATCCAGGAAAACAGGGATGCCGCATTCGAGGCGATGAACGACCTGCCTTACAGCCGGGATCAAATTAACATCCTGTTCGAGGAGTTGCCCGGCGATTATTTTTTACGCCATCACCCATTGGAAATTAAATGGCACGTGCAGACCATTCTGGGCAATCCGGGAGAACAAACCCTGGTCAATATCCGCCAGGCCAAATACACCAAAACCACCAAGGTATTCGTCTATAGCGATGAATGTCCCAACGTATTTTCACAGGTCACCGGCACGCTGGGCTCGCTAGGTCTCAGTATATTGAACGCGGAGATTTTCACTACCAGCAACAACAAGGTGATGGATACCTTTATCATTCAGGACCATAACAACCAGGCCGTCACCGATCCTGAAACAATACAACAGATTGAAAAATCCCTGATCGAGGCGCTCAAGTCGAACTCAATTTATCGAGGTGTCTCCAACAAGCGCACACCACGACGCTTAAAGGCTTTCAACCGGCCCACTAAAATACACTTTGAGCAGGACTACCTCAACAGCCGCACGGTAATGGAAATTAGCTCGATGGATATGCCCGGATTGCTCTCAGTAATTGCCAACGTCATCGCCGCACTGGAGATCAATATTACCCACGCAAAAATATCAACCCTGGGGGAAATAATAGATGATATATTTTATCTCACGACAGCGGATGGAAAAAACATCACGGATCAGTCATTACTGGACCAATTAGAAGCCAACATGAAAGAAGCCCTTGAGGCCAAAAAAGCAGCTTAAGTTCCTTCCATGAAAAATGTGGTCTAGCCCATTTTTTGTTCCTCTCACCTTAACCCAGGGCCGACTTTTTTTCGCGGTGGGAAGCCCACCCAGGTAACGATAACGAGCAATCCGAAACCAGTGTAGGCCATCACAAAAACCCACCAAGGCGCGTCATAGTAAAGAAAACGCTCCAGCCAGTATCGCATAAAACTCCCATCGTATTGCACGCCACCGGCCTCGCGCCGTAACCACATTTCAAGGTTGGTGAGGGGGCAAAGCAGACCAGCCCAGGATTGGGCAACCACGACAATGATACCGGCGAGGTGGATAATCCTGAACCACCGGTTTCGAACCCACAACCAGTGCCGAAACCCGCCCACTATAATCAATAGCAATGCAACTACCACGAAGACAACAAACAAAACGTGAAGCAGTAATACCAGGTCGGCAAGAATTAGATAAGAGTGCTCCATGCTACAGCCTGGTATCTAGCCGTTGCGGCGCATTGCCCTGGCCAGGTTGATCGAACCTGATTTGCTAAGCTGCTCTATCACCCGCTGTTTATCTTTTGCGGGGCGATTCTGACTCAGCTTAAATTTACCCTGAATTTCGTCGATCGTTATTTCGATGCCAATGATAGCGCCGAGCATCGAAGCCTTATAATCGGGCTGCCATGGAACCTGGAAGGACGATTCATATTTCCTGGTCAAAGATTCGACCAGTATTTTTAATTTTTCACGGTCATCGAATACTTGACACACACCATAGATGTGTACTGCCTGGTAGTTCCAGGTAGGTACTCCCGGGGATCTATACCATGAGGGCGAAATGTAGGCGTGAGGCCCCTGTAGCGTAACCAGTACGCTCTGCGTATCTATGTCCGAGTGCTGTGGGTTCTGTTTTGCCAGATGCCCTACAAGTTTCTGTTTATCGCTACTCAGCAGAAAAGGGATATGGCTTGAAAACAGTTTTCCCTGCACCGAGGAAATCAGCTGACCAAAGCCATTGTCCTCGATGAACGCGAATATCTGGTCATCGTCAGTTACTTCAAAATGTCTGGGTATGTACATACTTTTGCCGGGTGATGACACTAAATTAAAACATATGAGAGAGAACCATGACAAGGTCTCAGTATTTTGCACTGTAACCTTCGAGGTACAGCTTCCCTTCAGCAATATTTATTGATACCAAGCCGGCCAGCTTCCTGCCGAGGAAAACCTGTTTGAATCGCTTCTTCCAGCCTGACCTCGATGCTAGAATCTCTCCTTTTTCCATGACCACTGGGAGACCCAGATGAGCAACGATCGACAAGCCGATTTTAAAACCCGTGAGGTGCATGCGGGCGTTAGCCCAGATCCGGTAACCGGTGCAATTTTGACACCCATTTACCAGACGACCACCTACGTGCAGGAGTCGGTGGACCGGTATCTGGAAAAAGGTTATTCGTATAGCCGCTCGGGCAACCCAACCGTCACCGCGCTGGAGGAGCGCATTACTGCTTTGGAAGGTGGTGTTGGTAGCCTTTGTTTTGCAACCGGAATGTCGGCAACCAGTTCGACATTGATGGCGCTGCTCAACGCTGGTGAGCACGTCATACTCTCGGACGTGGTCTATGGCGGCACCCACCGCGTGACCACCAAAGTACTGTCCCGGTTCGGTGTCGAGTGTAGTTTTGTCGACACTGCCGATCCGGCCAACGTAAAAAACGCTATCCAGAGTAACACCCGGTTGATTTTCACCGAAACCCCGGCCAATCCAACTTTAAAGCTGACCGACATAGCTGCTGTTTCTGAAATTTCAAAAGCACATGGCATCCCCCATGTAGTGGACAATACCTTTTTAACACCCTACTTCCAGCGACCCCTGGAATTGGGTGCTGATATTACTTTACACAGTACTACCAAGTTCATAGAAGGGCATAATATCAGTGTCGGCGGTTCGATCACTGCCGCAAACCAGGCGCATTTAGACGCAATCATGTTCGTTAGAAACTGTCTGGGCTGCAACATGTCGCCAATGGTCGCGTTTTATACGCTACAGGGTTGCAAGACCCTGAGTACCCGACTGGAGGCGCAAACTGCCAACGCACGAAAAATAGCGGAATTTCTGGAAACCCATCCTGCGGTAGAACGCGTCGCCTACCCCGGACTGGATTCATTTCCCCAAAAGGAGCTCGCAGACAGACAGGCCAGTGGTCATGGCTCCATGCTGTGGTTTGAAGTAAAAGGTGGCGTAGAAGCTGGCAAGAAGTTGATGGATACGCTCGAACTCTGGAGTCTCGCGGAAAACCTCGGCTCGGTAGAGTCCCTGGTGACCCACTCGGTCACCATGACACACGCCGATATGCCACGTGAAGAACGCATGAAAGCGGGTATTACCGATGGCCTGGTTCGGTTGTCAGCAGGTCTCGAGTCGGCAGACGATTTAATTGACGATTTGAAACAGGCGTTAGACAGGTTGTAAACCGCACCGGTCATCCTGCTATCCTCGCCAGGGTCACTTGATTTGCCTGGAACTCCACATTGATCATAACCAGCATAGAAACCTTCAGCACCGATAATGTCGCATTGGTTCGGCTGCGAACAAACGATGGGGACGAAGGTTGGGGCCAGGTATCCCCATATAATGCCGATATCACTTCCCAGGTGGTTCACAGGCAGGTTGCTCGTCATGTACTGGGGCTGGATGCGAGCGATATTGAGGCAGTCACCGCGACTGTACTGGATCGCGAACATAAATTTCAGGGTACTTATCTTTACCGTGCACTGTGTGGAATAGATACTGCGCTCTGGGATATTCGTGGTAAGCGGGCCGGCAAAAGTGTCTGCCATTTACTCGGCGGTAAAACTCCGAGCTTTCCAGTTTATGCCTCGAGTATGCAGCGAGAAATCACCCCTGAAGCCGAAGCCGATCGAATGCTGGCATTGAAAGAACAATTCGGCTACCGGTCATTCAAGTTTCGTATCGCACGCGAGTGCGGTCACGACGAAGACCAGTGGCCAGGCAGGACCGAAAAAATCGTCAAAATCATGCGTAAAACCCTGGGTGATGATGTGATCTTGCTGGTCGACGCCAATAGCGGTTACACAGCTGCAAAGGCAATTGAAGTCGGCCGGTTGCTGACCGACTACGGGATTAGCCATTTTGAAGAACCTTGCCCTTAT
>Ga0209988_10000559_pt1 | contig 23359 bp, 13 predicted proteins | sample N075metaG_FD_183115 | JGI IMG/M metagenome (GOLD analysis project Ga0209988, IMG submission 183115) | Deep subsurface microbial communities from Kermadec Trench to uncover new lineages of life (NeLLi) - N075 metaG (SPAdes) (version 2) | ecosystem: Environmental > Aquatic > Marine > Ocean trench... | reverse complement strand
TTTGAAGATTTAAGTTTTTGACAACTTTCAATTTCAAAAATTTATCAGCAATAGAATTCGTGAAAAAAGGAGTGGCCTGTAAAAAACCATACACGGCTAAAATCAGTGTTTCATCAGTGTGAATCAGTGGCAAAAAGTTTTTTTTGCATAACCAGGCTCGGTGAAAACCTTGCTAAAAAAACACAAGGTTGCAGATTTTGTAGTACAAATCACCTAACTCTAAAAAAAATGTTATGTTGATGAATAGAAAAATTGCACTTACTGGCCGCTTCAAACGTAACTTTTTTTCGGCTTTAGGAAAGCGTACATCATAGACGGTATTCTTCTTGTCAAGAATCATGGCTTTAAGGAAATTACTAAAACGCCAGGGCGGTGTTTATTGTAAATCGCTGTAAAGAGGACCCTAAACCCCGGAGGGGTAACATATTCTGCGTATACATTTCAGTAAAATAAAACCAGTACCGTTAAATAAGGTCGTCGACTTGACAAAAATTCAAACCACAATACTTTATTCAGAATCGAATTGCGAGCTTATTGGGGATGACTGATCTGAATTTCTTAAGGTCACCGGAACGGGGAGTAAAAGCCACATCTGCAAGTTACTTAAAGCAATCCTCTCTTTTCAGACTTTACAAATACTACCTCCTTGACAGCATTTATGTAGTCAGGAATTATGGTTTCAAAACGCTGCTTGCGTTGCGGGGATTTAAAATTTTGCTGTTTATCATTTTTTATTACATAATCCGGGATTCGATACTCTACCTCATTATTCCATTTTTTATTGCAAAAGAGTTTATAAAGTAAACGGGAATGACTATCAAAAAGCGCATAGGAGAATATGTTAAGAATTGCCAGGAAAATTCAGTAATAGATGCGACTAAATATAGGTAGAAAAATTGGCTTGGGATTTGGGGCTTTTGTAGCACTTTTGGGTGTTCTTAGCTTCGTTATCCTGATCAGTCTAAGTGATGTGGAGAGGCAATTTAGCTTTGTTGTTGAGCATGATGCTCCAGTAATAGCCAACGCTCACCTTCTGTCAAAGCTGGTTGTGGACATGGAAACCGGACAAAGAGGTTTCGTCATCACAGGCAAAGATGAATTCTTAGAACCCTATAATAAAGGATCGATCGAGTTTGGGAAGGTTCTTAAAATAGAAAAGGAATTGGTAAGCGACAATCCTTCACAAGTAGCAGCGTTAAAGAATATTGAGGATTTAGTCCATGAATGGCAGGAAATAGCAGCTAAGCCTGAGATAGCCATGCGTAGAAAATCTGGTTTGATTGACGCAGAGGAACTTCTTTCAAAACTCAATAACTCGAACAATGTGTTATTTTTAATTCAAAATCATATGAAACAAATGATGGAGGCAGTCGAAGAAAGCTTTGCGTACGTGGTCTCTGGTCAAAAAATGGAAAAAGAGGAATTTTTAGGGTGGGCAGCAAACGCTAAGATGAGAGCCGAAAAGTTCAAGAAAGTAGCTCACTTAGATAGTCCGGGAGAGGAATTTGAAAAAGAATTGTATGAAAGAATTATGTCCCGGCAATTGAGTTTAGTTAATTCAGCAAAAGTCATCTTTAATGAGTTTGAAACCAGCGGTTCTATTACCCATAAGACATTTGAGGAATACGAAGATAGTATTGATAATCTCTCTACTTATTTTGAAAAATTTATCGACATAGAAAAGGCAGAAGTATTAGAAGCACAAGTGAAAGCAGCCGTTTTAGTCAGAGCAAGTCATCAGGCGATTGAAGCAAAAACGGGTAAAAAGCTACTTGATCGGATAAGAAACGAATTTAAGAAGTTCATCCAGGTGGAAAATGACTTGACAGCTAAACGTTATGCTGAAGCCTCTACAACAGCCCGGAACGCGAGAACGATAACAATCATCTTCGGTGTCATGGCAATAATCTTCGGGATAGTTTTAGCAAGCGTGATCACCAAAACGATAACGAACCCTGTTCATAAGCTATTAAATGCAGTGGAAATAACAGCACAAGGTCACCTGGCCGCTCAGATTGAGATAACGTCAAAAGATGAAATAGGTCAATTAGCCACTGCTTTTAATAAAATGGTAGCGGATCTCAGGCGGCTGGAGAGAGAGCGCAAGTCGGGTGAAAGTAAGCTGATAGAGAGAGAGAGGCAGTTTCGCATGCTCTTCGACAATGTACCAGCCCTTATCGCATCATTCGACTCCGATAGACATTATCGTCTGGTCAATCAAAGGTATGCGAAATGGTTTGGCTTAAGCACCGAGCAAATAGTCGGTAAGCATATAAGAGATATTCTCGGTGAATCTGCTTATCAAAATGTCAAAACCCATCTGGAGAAAGTTCTTAATGGCGAGCAATCCAAATTCGAGGTTAAGGTTCCGACTCAGGACGGTAACTGGAGATGGGTGATCGCTACCTATGTACCGGAAATAGGCGAGGATGGTAAGGTGGAGGGTTTCTATGCCTTGATCAGCGATATCGACGATCGCAAAATGGCAGAGCAGGAGTTAATTCAGGCCAAGGAAAACGCAGAAGCTGCCAGTCACGATTTATCACAAATAATGAACGGTTCACCAGATTTCATCTTCAAAAGCCGCATCGATAATTTCAAATTCACAAATGTAAACGAAACTGCTTGTAATTTTTACGGGTATTCTCAGAAAGAGTTTTTAGAGATGGAAATCTTTGACATTGAAGCTGAACCCTCTGTGAAAGAACATGTCAGAAAACTCTATGACTCGACTCCTATGGGCAATGTGTTAGAAGTATTTGGAAGCAACAAAAAGAAAAACGGCGAGACCTTCCCCGTTCATGTGAGATTTCTCAAATTGGACGAAACGTTTGCATTGGCCAATGTTCGTGACATCACTGCACAAAAGGCAGCAGAAGAAGAGCTCAAAAAGTCCAAAGATACCGCAGAAGCTGCCAATCAAGCCAAAAGCGAATTTCTGGCCAACATGAGCCATGAAATCCGTACACCTATGAATGGCGTCATGGGCATGACCGGACTTTTGCTCGATACCGAACTTAACGAAGAACAGCGGGACTATGCCGAGACTATCGAGCGCTCCGCTGAATCGCTCTTGACAATTATCAATGACATTCTCGATTTTTCAAAAATTGAAGCGGGCAAGCTTTCAATCGAACCGATCTCGTTTAACCTCGAAGTCGCGGTCGATGAAGTTGCGAGCATGCTGCAGGAAAAAGCAGCAGAGAAAAACCTGGGACTCAAAATCCATTACGCCCCGAACGCGCCAACCCGGCTAATCGGCGACCCGGGCCGCATCAAGCAAATCATCGTCAATCTCGCCGGCAATGCCATCAAATTCACAGACGAGGGCCATATCTCGATCAATGTCGAACAGGTAGACCTGACCGAAAACGACGTCAAAATTGAAATTTCAGTCGAAGACACGGGCATCGGCATCCCCAAAGACAAACTCCGGTATATCTTCGACAAATTCAGCCAGGTAGATACCTCTACAAAGAGAAAATTCGGTGGCACCGGCCTCGGCCTCGCCATATCGAAGCAGCTCGTCGAACTGATGAAAGGGAAGATAAGCGTCCGCAGCGAACTTGGCAAAGGCTCAACTTTCACCTTCGAAATCTCTTTCCGCCTCGACAAGCAGAGCATTACTGAATCAGCACCGGTCGTAGATCTCAAAGACCTCAAATTTCTCATCGTTGAAGACAACGAAACCGACAAAAAAATTATCCAGGCACAATTCAAAAATTGGGGGTTTGGCTTTGACTGTTACCAGTCTGGCGAAGAGGCGCTCACTGCCATGCACAAGGCAGTCTCAGCCGGGCAGCCTTACCAGATTGCCATTATCGATTACCACTTGCCGGAAATGGACGGCGAAACCTTAGCCCGATCGATCGAAGCTGACCCTGACCTGGAGGAGACAGCCATGGTCATGTTCACTTCTGCCGCCAAAAAAGGAGATGCCAAACGATTCAAAAAAACCGGATTTACGGCACTACTAACCAAACCTATCCGGCCGTCGCTCTTTATGGACACACTCGTCACGGTTTGGGCCGCTAAAGTACAGGAGCATTCAACCGAACTCATCACCTCTCACTCTGTAATCGAATCTCGTGCCGCCAGAACCGACGTCAAAAAACCAACCACGCCTACAAAGTCACTACGGGTTCTCCTGGCAGAGGACAATATCATCAACCAGAGAGTCGCAGTGAAAATGTTGCAAAAACTAAACTGCCGGGTAGATGTTGCGGCTAATGGCAAAGAAGCGGTAGAGATGGTGGCGAAATTCCCATACGACTTGCTATTCATGGATTGCCAAATGCCTGAAATGAACGGATATGAAGCCACCTCTGAAATAAGACTGCAAGAAAAAGAGACGCAGTATATCCCGATTATCGCCATAACCGCCAACGCTATGCAAGGGGACCGTGAAAAGTGCCTCGAAGCTGGAATGGATGACTACATTAGCAAACCAGTGAAAACGAAGGATTTGGAAAAGGCCTTGCAGCGTTGGGCTCGCTTCAAAGACAGAAGCTCGAATCGTACTCAAAAGGTCACGGTTGTCAAGACAATGACTGCAACTGACCCGGAGAATTTAGACTAGTTAATAATCCCGGGGCAAATGCTCTCTATCTCGCAGACCCTGCTGCAAAAAGATGGCTGACGCAGTAAAGCGAAAAGGAAATCCGAAATCCTAAGCACAAAATCCTCAACAAATCCCCAAAAACCAAAAACACAAATGACCTAAACAACAAGACCCGCGGTGGTTTTGAACATTTGAATTTCGAGTTCTGAAGATTTTTTCGGATTTCGATATGCGATTTTAGAATTTGGGTGCTGCAACATATCGACAAAATTTTATCGATGTTTGGTGCGAAGCGCCTAAACCATATTTACATCTACGGTTAAACCAACCCCTTTCCCCTTTAACCTCTTTAGAGTCATTCAGGCGCTGCCACGAGTTATAGCCAGACATTTCGCCACATTTGTCACAAACGTTTTGCTCAAAAGCTTTCCAAGTTTCCATGGAACCAACTCAAAGTTTTTTAATTAGTATATATGATTTCATTTGTTTTAATATTTCATAAGTTGTATTATTCTTAGTAAATTATTTTTTATGTTGAATCAAACAGATAAAAACAAAAAATACTTTTTGGGAATTGCCCCAAATATCCATTTCATAGTAAAAACTCATTAATAAACCTGCATTCATAAACTTTTGCCACAAAGACAGAAAGAAAAAAAGTAAAGAAACTAGAATGAAAGACTATTTTTTTTGTAAGACTGATTGTGAAAGAGGGCTAGCTTTAATTTATTAATACCTTTGTGTCTTAGTGGCGATGAATTATTCAAGTTAATTTTGAAAATGATATAAAGTATTGCAGGTTAAATATTGAAGGAATAATACAGTGAAGATTATTTTAGTGGGAATTAATCACGACAATGCGCCAGTGGAATTGCGCGAAAGATTAGCATTTCATCCGGCTCATTTGCCAGGAGCGCTAGCCAAATTAACACAGCCAAACGGTAACGTGGACTCAGACATTGTTGAAGCTGTCATTCTTTCCACATGTAATCGCGTTGAAGTTTATGCTGCGGTCAAGGATCCCAAGGCTGGCATGAAAAGAATCGAAGAATTTTTGGCCAGTTCCCACAACCTGCCAGTTTCAGAGTTTAAAAATTTTCTGAGCACGTCAGTAGACTTAGGCGTAGTGGAGCACCTTTTTTCAGTTGCCAGTGGCATAAAATCTATGGTTCTGGGGGAAAGCCAAATTCAGCATCAAGTTAAAGAGGCATTTGACGTGGCTAAGAAGCTGCAAACGGTCGGCCCTCTGCTCTCTAGCTTGTTTCGCAATGCACTGACTGTTGGCAAGCGGGTAAGAAGTGAAACCGGTATAGCTAAACACTCTCTTTCTGTCAGTCACGTTGCTGTCAAATTAGTGCGAAATACGTTTCCCGATCTTTCAACTCCTAACATTTTAGTGCTTGGCCTTGGCAAAATGAGTTTGATGGCGGTAAAGTCCATGCTAAAATACGGTGCAAGCGACTTGACGATCATCAATAGATCTCAGGAAAAGGCTGCGGAAATCACAAAACAGTTGAAAATCAGGACTTTTGGTTTTGACCAATTAGGTGAGAGCCTGAAACAGGCGGATGTGGTACTAAGCTCAACCGGCTCGCCGCATTTTATTTTGACACAGCAAATTGTAGAGCAAGCCATGCAGGAGCGGAAGAATAAACCGCTGCTGATTATAGATATCGCCGTTCCCAGAGATGTTGACCCTGAAGTCCGCAAGCTCAATTTAGTCAACCTTTACAATATTGATCAATTGAGTACCAAGGTTGAAAACAACTTAGAGCAAAGGTGCAATGAAATCAACAAGGTCAGAGACATTATTAATCAAGAAGTTACGAACTTTCTGGCCTGGTGCCAATCTTTGGAAGTCAAGCCGGTTATAACGGACTTACGTCAATATGCCGAGGAAATTCGGGAACAGGAACTCAAACGAGCACGGAGACGATTTGGTATTGACCTTTCTGAACAGGACTCACAAGTAGTTCAGGAGTTAGCTAATAGAATTATTAACAAGATGCTGCATCAACCGATTGTCCATTTGAGGAAAGAGGCGGTAGGAGGCAATGGTCAGATCTGCACGGCGACGGTTCGAAAGCTGTTTGGGTTAGAAAAGCCGACTAATAAATGAACCAATTGGATTCAAGTAGAAATCAAACGACCCTGAAAATTGGATCCCGGCGCAGCGCTTTAGCTATGGCTCAAGCCCGGGGGATGGCAAATCAACTCCTTGGAATTCACCCACACCTGGACATTCAAATTGTAGAGGTTGCAACTCTTGGAGATAAAATATTAGATTCTGCCATCGGTCAATTGCCGGGCAAAGGTGTTTTTGTTAAAGAAATAGAGGAAAAACTGTTGGCGGGAGATATCGACCTGGCCGTGCACAGTATGAAGGACGTACCGACGGAACTTCCTGAGGCACTGATAATTGGAGCTATACCCGAAAGAGTTGATCCGAGAGATGTATTTGTTACGCATATGAAAACCGACCTGGATGGGATGCCGAAGGGTAGTAAAATTGGTACGGGCAGCATGAGACGCAAAGTGCAATTGCTGGTCTATCGCTCCGATTTTGAAGTTGTTGATATTCGTGGCAACATTGAAACCAGATTGAAAAAAGCAGAATCAGCCGAGTATGACGGAATTATTTTGGCGGCAGCCGGCCTGGCACGCATGAATTGGCTGGACCGCTTGCAGCAGTATTTGAGTTGTGAGATCATGATTCCAGCGGTAGGACAAGGGGCATTGGGCATTGAAGTGAGAAAAGATGACAATCAGGTCCACAAGTTGATCGAACCTTTGAATGACCCCCAAACCAAAGCGGCGGTACAGGCAGAACGCGCTTTTTTGGAAAAGATGGGCGGAGGCTGTATGGCACCCATGGGGGCGTTTTGCCGGGTAAAAAGTGGAGAAGTGGATTTCCAGGCCTTTCATGCTGATGAGGATGGTGACAATTTTCAAAAAGAGAAAATTTCCGGAAAACTTGAAGATGCGATGTTAATGGCGGAGCAACTGGCGGATCGCCTTCTATAAAACCTAAATTGAGTGATTAGCTGTTGGCTGTCAGCCAATTGTTTTGTAAAGTTTTACCGTAAATGAGCCAAATCAGCGAATGGGTGATCGATTAAAGTTGATTCCAAGGTATTGTACATTTGAAAGCTAATGGCGAAAAGAAAAATAGCCCATAGCTCACTTCAAGATAAATAAAAAAATAATTGTTTAGAATAAGCAATCCACTGGCAGGAAAGTCAGTAGTTGTGACTCGGGCAATCGGGCAGGCCGACGAGTTGATTTCTCACCTCCAGCGATTAGGCGCGGAAGTGATCCACATTCCGACGATTGAAATCGTACCCCCGGACTCCTGGGCAGACTGCGATCGAGCCTTAGAAAAACTTCATGACTATCATTGGCTTATTTTCACTTCCACCAATGGTGTCCGCTTTTTTTTTCGCAGGTTGAAAGACAGGGGTAAAAAAGTAGACGCGTTAAAAAAAAAGCAAATCGCCGCAGTTGGGGAACGAACTGAAGAGGTCCTGAAAGAATTGGGTATTCAGATTAATTTGGTACCTCATGACTTCAGCTCTGAGGATTTAGTTGAAGAATTTCAGAAAAAAGACATTGTTGGATTAAGAATCCTTCTACCCAAAGCCGATAAAGGGCGCGATGTATTGAAAATCGGCCTAACAGCGCTGGGTGGCAAAGTTGACGCAGTGACGGTTTATAAGAATCAGCCGACGCAAAGAAATAACCTTTCTGAATACCAAAAACTTTTGCATGGCAACGCTCCTGATGTTTTAACGTTTACCAGTCCCTCGACTCTTCGAAACTTTATCTCACTTTTCGGTGCAAAAAGAATTTATGATTGGCAGACGAAAGGGTGTCGCATTGCAGCTATCGGTAAAGTGACTGCCGAGGCGTTAGAAAAACATGAACTGTCTGCGGATGTTTTTCCCGACAAATCCACAATTCCTGGTCTCGCTGTTGCAATTGGAGATTCCTATAGATGAGCAAAAATCTAAAAAATAATATACTGCTGAAGGCTTGTCGTCGAGAACCGACTCCAAGAACACCGGTGTGGATCATGCGTCAGGCCGGCCGCTACTTACCTGAATATCAGAAAGTACGGTCGCGGGCAGATTTCCTGACGATGTGCCGCACCCCCGAGTTGGCTGCAGAAGTGACTTTACAGCCCGTTGAAATTATCGGCGTTGATGCAGCCATTATTTTTTCAGATATTCTGGTGATCCCGCAAGCGATGGGAATGAATTTGAATTTCGTTGAAGGCCGCGGTCCGATCTTCGAGACACCTCTGCGTATGGAAAAGGATTTTAACAAACTCCGGCCCGTATCAGTTGAAGAGGATTTAGGTTATGTCTTGAAGGCGCTGCAGCTGGTCAAAAATGAATTGGCCGGCAGCGTGCCCCTGATTGGTTTTGCTGGTGCACCCTGGACCCTGGCTGCTTATATGATCGAGGGCCACGGATCGAAAAATTTTACTGAGATCAAGAGTTTGATGTATAAAGCACCTGATTTATTACGAGGATTATTGGACAAATTATCCATTGCTGTCGCGGATTTCCTGAGCGCGCAGATCAAGGCCGGGGCCCAGGTTGTTCAGATTTTCGATAGTTGGGCCGGGATTTTGACGCCGGAAGATTTCAGGACGTTTTCTCTACCTTACATAACGAGAATTGTTCAAACTATAAAAACCATGGGCGCACCTGTGATCGTTTTCGCCAGAAACGCCGGACACTCTTTCGAAGCGCTTGCCGGGATTGGCGCTGATGTGCTTAGTGTTTCCTGGACAGAGGATTTACAAGACGCCAAAAAAATGGTAAATGGAAAAGTTGCGCTGCAAGGAAATTTAGACCCATGTGCCCTCTTTGCCCCCAGGGAAGAAATTAGAAAACAGGTCATTTCTGTTTTAGAAAAAGCGGGCAATGGCGTTGGACACATTTTCAATTTAGGTCACGGCATTCTGCCCGAGACTCCTGTTGAAAATGCCAAGGCCCTGGTGGAGTTTGTTAAGGAGGAAAGCGAGAACCGAAAAGCGAGGCAAGAATGATGGAGCCCAAAGCCACGCAAATGCTGGTTGATATCGAGATGTTGAGGCGTTATGACCGGCCTGGCCCACGATATACCAGCTATCCAACTGCGCCAAATTTCAGCTCAGATTTTGGCGCTGATGAATTTATTGATGAGATTATACGCTCCAACAGGGTCGACCATCCGGCAAACCTGTCACTCTATTTTCATTTACCATTTTGCGAAAAGCTCTGTTACTTCTGTGGCTGCACCATGCTGATCACTCATAACCGGAATCGCCTCGATGAATATCTCGACTATTTGAGCAAAGAGATTTCTATTATAGGTAAAAAAATTGCGGCCGGTCGCAAGGTCGCGCAATTGCATTGGGGGGGTGGCACACCAACCTATCTCGACGCCGGGCAGATCCGTCGCATTTTCTCCGTCATTCGAGATAACTTCGACTTCACCGACGACGCAGAGATAGGTGTGGAGATAGATCCCCGGGCTCTGTCGGAAGAAAATCTGGACGCTTTGAAAGAAGTTGGATTCAACCGCGCGAGTATGGGGGTACAAGATTTTGAACAGAAGGTGCAGGTAGCTATCAACCGCGTTCAAACTGAAAAGTTGACACGCTGGGCATTCGACGGGCTGCGACACCGGGGCTTCGAGAGCATCAACCTCGACTTGATTTATGGGCTGCCATATCAAACAGTACATTCTTTTGAGCAGACGCTCGACCGCATCATCAACATATCGCCTGACCGCCTGGCAATTTTCAACTACGCACATGTGCCCTGGCTAAAAAAACACCAACAGGTCATAGACGAAACCGCCTTGCCAGAGCCATCGGAAAAGCTCAAGATCTTAAAATTGACCATTGAGAAACTTACCGCAGCAGGATATGTATACATCGGCATGGATCACTTCGCTAAGCCCGATGACTCATTGACGAAAGCCTTTCATGAGAAGAAGTTATACAGAAATTTTCAAGGCTACTCAACCCATAGTGATTGTGATCTATATGCGATGGGTATGTCAAGCATCAGTCAATTGGAAAGTGTTTATGCCCAGAACGTTAAAACCTTACCACGATACTATGAAGCAATCGACCGCAACACGCTGGCTGTCGAACGGGGATACCGCCTGAACGACGATGACCAAATCAGGCGGTATACGATTACGAAGCTGATGTGTGATCTGGAATTAGACCAAGGGAAAATCGAAGAGAAGTTTGATATCAGCTTTGAAAACTATTTTGAAGACGCCATCAGGCAGCTGCAGGGCTTTCGCGACGACGGTCTATTGAAATTCTCAAAACGGAAAATTACAGTGACAGAAACCGGGCACTTGCTTATTAGAAATATCGCCATGGCGTTTGACAGCTACCTGCAGAAAGACAGACTAAAAGATACGCCAATTTATTCGCGCACCATCTGAATCGTTCGGTTCGATAATCCTCGCTAACGATAAGTATGAATGACCAGTTAAAACTTAGGCGACTTTTTGTGGTAAAAAATAACTTCCACGGCAGTATACCGCATTCGCCGAGGGAAATAGGGATATAAGGAAATAGAGGGTTTTGTGTATTAAAATGCATTCTTCAATATTCCCTTATTCCTTACTATACTTTGTAGCTTCAGGTTTGCAATTCATGAATTAATCAGATTAACTATTTCAAATGAAAATAAGTTCGGTGAGTTTCAGTGATTTCGGCGCAATTCGGTGGGAAATAATTTTGTTTAAATAATTATTTTAACTGGTCATTCATATTATATGTAAAAAATCATAATTTTACCAACACTTTCGGCGTAAATCTTGATAAACAAATAACTGACTAAGGCCAACAAAGGAACCTTGGAATGGATGCACGAGAATTCTTGAGACACTACAAATACGATGAGCGTCTGGTGACCGGTAAATATTATAAGGACGAACCGGTCAAGGTGGCAGCTGGTGATACAGTAGGGGTCGTCTTGATGAACCTGGGTGGGCCCAATACGCTTGAAGAGATAGAGCCCTTTTTATACAACCTGTTTATGGATCCCGCTATCATTGATATGCCATTTGGCGGAATTCTTCGGCATTGGCTTTCGAAGTATATTTCAACGACCCGGTCGAAAAGAGTCGGTAAAGACTATGCAAAGATCGGCGGCGGCTCACCGATCAACAAACTCACGAAAGAGCAAGCCGGGCAATTGGAAGCCGATTTGAACCGGAGGTTTGGCAAGCCGGCCAACATTATCTATAAAGTCTACATTGCTATGCGGTACTGGCACCCGACCTCTGAAGAGACTGCAGAAAAAATGCACAAAGATGGCGTGAACAAGGTCGTGTTGCTGCCTCTATATCCACACTACTCGAAAACGACCACTGGTTCCTCTCTGGTATTCTGGCGGATGTTGGAGGATATGGGAGAAATTCATAACTGGCCGACTGCCTATGTGTTTGAATATGCTACTCATCCGAAGTATATTCAAGCTATAAGTGAACGAATTGACGAAACACTTGCCCGGTTTCCTGCTGATCAACTAAAGGACATACAGTTGCTCTTTAGCGCACATGGAGTACCGCTGCATGAGATGAAACAACGCCGTGATCCTTACTGCTGCCTGATTCACTGCACTGTGGAAGAAGTGATGAAGATGAGGGAATATGACTATGCCTTTCACGTTGCTTTTCAAAGCAAGGTGGGTCGCGCTGAGTGGCTTACGCCCAGCACTCCGGATAAGCTTAAAGAACTGGCTGGGGGAGGGCATACGTCTGTATTGATAATTCCGATTGCCTTCGTGACAGATCATGTAGAAACATTGTACGAATTAGACATGCTGATAAGAGGACAGGCCGAAACATACGGAATTGAAAAATATGAGGTCATGGCAGGTTTGAATACACACAAATTGTTTATAGAAGCGTTAGCCGAAGTCACGGTTGCGCAAGTAGCTATGGTCTCCGAAGGTGGACACCAACAGACGCCGGGACCCTTGCAGGCCTCACTGCCATCTAAATCTTCTGAGAGAAATACACGATGTCATCAATGTGAATTTATAACGGATGCTGCTTGCTGGGAGGCGAGTCCTGTCACAGTTTCCACTTTATCAAATGTTTGATTCTCATTACAAAAAAGATGCGGTCATCATCGGAGGCGGAATTTCAGGTCTGGCCATCGCTTATCGGCTGCAAAGAGCAGGCCTGAATATTTTGCTTGTGGAAAAATCTGCCCGAGTTGGCGGCGCGCTGCTGACGGAGGAAATCGATGGTTTTTTAGTTGACTGCGGCCCAAACAGCACTCTGGAAACTTCACCGGAGATAGGTCATTTTATGGACGAAATAGGACTGCAAGGTCGTCGTATTTACGCAAACCCGAGTGCAAAAAAGAGATTTATTCTGAAGAACGGCAATCTACTTGCCCTGCCAATGAACCCCTTCCAGTTTTTAGCCTGCAGATTATTTTCCATTCAAGCAAAGCTAAGATTATTGGCGGAGCCTTTTATCCCCGCAGCCCCCGAGGAGCTGGAAGAAACCATCGCCCAATTTGTCAGGCGCAGACTTGGAAAAGAATTTCTGGACTATGCCATCAATCCATTTGTTGCCGGCATTTATGCCGGCGACCCTGCCAGGTTGAGCGTCCGCAGCGCTGCTGCAAAAATTTATGCTCTTGAAAAAAATTATGGTAGCTTGGTCAAAGGCGCCATTAAAGTCGCAAAGCAACGGCAGAAGATGTCTGAGACCAGCAAAACCAAAGCCCGGCTTTTCTCCTTCCAAAACGGCATGACCGAACTCGCGAATGCCCTGGCTGAAATTCTCGCTAATAGCATTCAAAAAAGATCCATTCTGGACCGGGTAGAGCTACCAGGTGCATCCGGTGACTTCTACACCCTCAGCATTTCGCAAAAAACAAAGAGAATTAAGATTGCAGCCAAAAGTCTGATTTTTGCCACACCCGCCCACGTTACCGCGGGTTATCTTAAATCCATTGACAAATCGCTTTCCGCCAAATTGCAGAAAATTACTTATCCTCCTGTGGCAGTGGTCTTTTCTGGTTTTAAGAAACAGGTCCCGTGCCGGCCGCTCGATGGCTTTGGATTTCTCGTACCCAGAGTCGAAAATCGCCGCATTCTGGGAACCATCTGGAACTCTGCAATTTTTCCAAATCGGGCGCCGGAGGGCGGCTTCTGTTTGACCACATTCATTGGCGGTATGCGGCAGCCGGATTTGCCGCAACTCGATGACCGGGAACTCGGTGAGTTGGTTTTTGATGAACTAAAAGACGTTATGCAACTGCAGGAAAAACCCGACGTCCTCCACATCAAACGTTGGGAAAAGGCTATTCCGCAGTATGAGTTGGGACATCAAAATAGCATTAATGAAATTGAAAAATTGGAGACGGAACATCCGGGTCTTTTTATTTCAGGTAATTTTCGCAACGGTATTTCGGTCGGTGACTGCATTGTCCAATCGAAGAGCCTTTCAAGTAAGATTGTAGACTATTGCACAAAGTGTGTACCTGAGTCAGAAGTTGCGTGAAGTCCTGCGCTCCGCAAACGGGTAACCGGTCAAACCAGGGAGACAAGATGTTTACACCGTTCAATCGACCCCGGCGCCTCCGGGGCACCACTGAAATTCGTCGTATGGTAAGAGAAACGAACCTATCTGTTGACGATTTCATCTATCCTCTGTTTGTAACTTACAGGAAAGACGGCAAAACGCCCATCGCCTCCATGCCGGGTCAGTTCCAGCTGTCTATTGACCTTTTGGTGGCTGAGGTTCAGGAAGCCCAAAGTTTGGGGATTCCTGCTGTTATCCTGTTCGGCCTTCCTGAGTCAAAAGACGCTACGGGTTCGGATTCATATGACGAAAATGGTATTATTCAGAAGGCTGTGAGGGCGGTCAAGGAGTCGGTTTCGGATATACTCGTGATAACAGATGTTTGTTTTTGCGAATATACCGATCATGGACACTGCGGCATGATCACGGATAACTACCTTGACAACGATGCTACTCTGGAGTTATTGGTGCGACAAGCTGTCTCGCACGCCAGGGCCGGTGCGGATATGTTAGCGCCATCCGGAATGATCGACGGTATGGTAGGTGCGATCAGGGAAGGATTGGATGAATCAGGATTTGAAAAAATGCCGATCTTAAGTTATGCGGTCAAATACGCGTCTGGTTTTTACGGGCCGTTCCGCGATGCTGTGGAATCGTCACCGCAATCCGGAGATCGTAAAACGCATCAAATGGACCCGGCAAATGTGGCTGAAGCGCTCAAAGAAGCCGCTCTAGATGTTGAGGAAGGCGCGGACATATTGATGGTCAAGCCGGCGTTGTCATATTTGGATGTGATTCGAAGAATCAAAGAGCGTTTTGAATTGCCTTTGGCCGCCTATAACGTTAGCGGCGAGTATTCGATGGTAAAAGCGGCTGCGGCAAACGGCTGGATAGATGAGCGATCCGTCACGCTCGAGATTTTGACTTCCATTAAGCGGGCGGGTGCCGATTTGATCCTGACCTACCACGCAAAAGATGCGGCAAAGTGGCTAAGTTGAGGCAGCAAATTTGAATACACAAGCTTCGGAAAAACTCTACCATCGCGCCGGGACTGTTCTGCCCGGGGGTGTCAACAGCCCGGTGAGAGCGTTTAAGGCCGTAGGCGGGACGCCGCTTTTCATCGAACGGGCCGAAGGCGCCTATCTTATTGATGTGGATGGCAATCGCTACGTCGACTATGTCGGCTCCTGGGGACCCATGCTCATCGGGCACGCCCATCCGCAAATCATCAATGCCGTTCGCACAGCCCTTTCCAAAGGGACCAGCTACGGCGCCCCGACAGAGGTTGAAGTTGAATTGGCCGAGATGGTCATCGACGCGGTGCCGTCAGTCGAGATGGTGAGGTTTGTGAATTCCGGGACCGAAGCGACAATGAGTGCGCTGAGGCTGGCGCGCGCTTACACAAAACGCGACAAAATTGTCAAGTTCGAAGGGTGCTACCACGGACATGCGGACATGCTTTTAGTTCAAGCGGGTTCCGGCTTGATGACGCTCGGCCTTCCCGATAGTCCCGGAGTGCCGGACTCCGCGGTTGCAGATACACTTGTCGCGCAATTCAATAACTTAGATTCCGTACAAAACCTTTTTGAACAAAACCCGGCAGAGATTGCAGCGATCATCGTCGAACCCATTGCGGGAAACATGGGTGTAGTGCCCCCTCAAGCCGGGTTTCTGGAGGGTCTTCGCAAGATTGCCGGGGGCGGCGGCGCACTGTTAGTTTTCGATGAAGTGATGACCGGCTTTCGTGTTGCCTTCGGCGGCGCTCAATCACTTTTCAAGGTGATCCCCGATCTGAGCTGCCTTGGAAAAATAATCGGCGGCGGATTCCCTGTTGGCGCCTACGGTGGCCGCAAGGAGATAATGGAACTCGTAGCGCCCAGCGGCCCGGTCTATCAGGCGGGTACCTTATCCGGAAATCCAATTGCGATGACGGCCGGATTGGAAACATTGAAGATACTGAAAAAGACCGGGACCTATGACAAGTTGGAGCATCTTTCAGAAAAGCTTGCACATGGAATCAGGCAGGCCGCAGAATCAGTTGGCCTGCCGCTCTTTCAAACCAGGGTCGGTTCAATGTCAGGAATGTTTTTTACCAGCAAAAAAGTGGTTGACCTGGCAACCGCAAAAACCTCTGACACGAAAAAATATGCCAGATTTTTTACAGAGATGCTAAACCGGGGGATCTATTTTGCTCCCTCCCAGTTTGAAGCTGCGTTTGTTTCCTTAGCTCACGATCAAGAACAAATAGATCAAACCATTTCTGCTGCCAAAGAAATTTTTGAGATAATTTCAAGCTGAATCGCTGCTCTTCATAAACGACTCCTCCGCAATCCTCAAGTTAATAGTCGCCAGCTAAAACGGATGAAGTACTTCCTTCCGATGTGGCAAAAGGATTAAGCTTTTGCCATAGACACAAGAATTTCCCGCGCTTCCTGAACCGTGCTAATGGCTTCCTTAAACTGGAAGCGATAAGGTCGCCCTTGCAACATCAGGTCGAAACCCTCCGCATCGATGCCGGTCATCAGCACGGTTTGATCCTCTGCTACCCTCCTCTCCTTAAAATGACTCAGGTAATAACGCATGGCCGACTGATGATCTTCATTCATGTGCCCAATAATTCCAGCTTCTTCCGCCTCGTTGAACGGATTAGCGAGGAAAAGCTGCTCCGGTTCCAACCAATGAATTTTTCCGAATCCGCCAATGTACCGAATAGTAACCGACGCTAAACCGTAAAAGTCAAAGTTGTGGGTCCTATGATAATCCTTAGATTGCGGAAAACGACGGTAGTAGCGATCACCGGTGTCATTGGCCGCTATTTTAGCGGCATCCGCCAGTAGAGTCAAACGTGCACTCCCCTGAACATCTTCCACACCATGTTCCAGAACGGTTAAGGAGACGCGGGGATCCGCCACAATATTCTTAGTGTGCTCGGCAATATCGCTGATGAGGATCACCGGTTCGCCATTACGATTCAGACTATACGGCACGACCGAACCAAATGGATATCCAGCGACTTTATCAGAGATTGTAGACAACACGCCGAAATACTGGCTTGCCAGCAGCGACCTGGCTTCTTGAGGTAGTCCGGTAAACTGATTCATATCTTCCTCGTAATTTATGTTGCGTATTGGTTAACATTTCGGTTGTTTTGATGAAAGGTTGAGAAGATAGCAAAGAATCATGATTTGTGCAATTGATAATTTACCAGAAAGCATATAATTGAAAAAATTGACCGCCGAAAGTATTTGGCATGAAAGAAAGTAGGCATCGCAAGGCCAGGAATCAAATATAACAATTTCTTAAAAATCCTTGCATTGTTGGTTATTTTTTCTTAGACTAATTTGTTGTAATTCCCGAAATGAATCGCACAATGGGGGATCTGATCCTTTCACACTGGCTCTAATCATTCTTACTAAAATCGTTATTACTCTATCTCTGAATTAGAGCGCGAAATTTACCTCTCATCCGTAGTTCCTGCATTGTACCATCTTTTAAACTAGTTTCAGTTGCAAAATGCCTTTTCACAGTGTTTTTAGCGAAAATCCAGAGAGATTCCTGCTAAACATGTAGAGATGACACGAAAAGGGGAAGTCATTTTTCTGTTTTGTTTTCAGCAGAAACTAACAAACTTTGGCAGGTACAGGTCAGGATGACAAACCCTCCTACAAGAGATCGCAGTCCAGACCGGCCGGAAAATGCAAATAATACTGCCATGAAATCCGATTTAAGTCATCATTGCATAAATTCAACATTCAAAATATTCAAAATCTTACTTGAGGGATAGGAAGAGCATGATGAATACTTCCAGGAACAAAACCAAAGCCGAAATGGCTGAAGAAATTGCAATGTTGCAAAAGCGGGTGAAAAAACTCGAAAAAACTGAAAGCAAACCGCGGCAAACCGAGATTAAATTGGGAAACAATGGAAACAATCTCGGTTTGTTGAATTCGATCATCGAGGAAACTACGGATGTGATTTTTGTAAAGGATCTCAACGGCAGGCACCTGCTGGTCAATTCCGCCTGCGCTCAGATTATCGGGAAATCCGTCAAACAAATCATCGGCAAAAACAATGAGCAATTATTCCCGCCCGAAGTGGCCCGCCATTTGACCAAAATTGATAAACAGATCATAGCTTCCGGAAAACCACAGACTCTGGAAGAAGTTGTGCTGCCCGCCGGCTCAGATTCTGCGCGTACCTATCTCACCACCAAAGCACCTCTGCGGGATGACAATGACTATATCACCGGCCTGATTGGCATAGCTCGTGACATCACCGAGCGCAAACAGGCCAGCCGCATGCTCGCCACGCAATCGGAAGTGCTGCGAATGATCGCTTTGGGCGTTGGTCTGACGGAAATATTGGCACGGCTGTGCCTGCTCATCGAGCAGCAATCTGCGGGCGCCCTGTGCTCCATTCTCTTGTTCGATGAGGCGGGCGGAAAACTACACAGCGGCGCCGCTCCCAGCTTGCCACAGAAATACGCGCGTGCTTTAGACGGGTTGATGGTCGGCGAAGGTCAGGGTTCTTGCGGTACGGCTGTTACCCGAGGCAAACAAGTCATCGTGTACGATATCGCTAAAGATCCGCTCTGGGCCGGTTTTCGCAAGCTGGCGCTGAAGCACGGCATTCGGTCGTGCTGGTCAACACCTTTCTCCTCCAAGGAAAAAGTTCTCGGCACCTTTGCCATATCTCACAAAGTACCGTGCCGTCCCACTCCCTATCAACAGCAGCTCATTCAGAACGCCACCCATCTTGCCGGCATCGCCACCGAGCGCAAACAGGCGGAGGAGGCGTTGTGCGAAAGCGAGGAACGCTACCGTTCCATTGTAAAACAAGCATCTGATGGATTCGTTCTTTACGATCTGGATACCAAACATGTTTTGGACACTAATCAAGCGTATGAACAGATGCTGGGCTACACGGCGGAAGAAATGCGCAGGTTAACGCTCTACGACATCGTAGCCCACGATAGACAAAGTATAAAAAGCTTTGTCAAACGAATTAGAGAAGAAAAGCAGGTGTGGATTGGCGAGCGAAAACATCGTTGCAAGGATGGTTCTCTGCTGGATGTCGAAGTGAGCAGCAGTCTCATCGTATACAGCGGAAAAGAAGTTTTAACAACAGTTGTCCGCGATATCAGCGAGCGCAGACGGGCGGAAGAAGCACTAAGGGAGAGTGATGAAAAATTCAGGTTTCTGGCCGAAAATATGGCCGACATTGTCTGGACTGTTGATCTGGATTTCAGGTCCGCCTATGCGAGCCCTTCCATCAAGAAGGTGCTTGGGTTTACACCCGAAGAACGGAAACGGCATGCACCGGAAGAAATGCTCACGCCGGAGTCGCTTCAGCGTCTAACGATGAAAATGCAGGAGGAACTTCGGCGGGATAAGGAGCAGGATGTTGATCCGGAAAGGTATGTCACCATCGAGGCTGAATATTATCACGCCGAAGGTCACACCGTCTGGCTGGAAAACTGCGTAAAAGCGCTCCGGGATAAATCCGGTGCAATTATCGGCTTGTATGGTTCTGCCCGAGACATCACTGAGCGCAAGCATGCGGAGAGGGCGTTACGGAAAAGCGAAGAGAATAATCGTCTCCTCGTCGAGAATTCGCCTCACTGTATCCATCAGATTGATCTGCAGGGCCGGCTTATTTCCGTGAATCCCTCTTGTGTTACAATGGCGGGCGTTTCAAATGAGTTGGATATCATAGGAATGCGTTATCTGGATACAGTTGCTGACGTGGACAGGGATCGAATCGAACAATTCCTGGGTGCTGCCCTAAAGGGAGAAGCGTCTGAATTTGAGTTCAGATCGAGCACTGAACATATTTTTGCGTCGTCTTTCATTCCAATCTTTGACGACAACGGCGACGTAATACGATTAATGGGAATTTCCCAGGACATTACCGAGCGCAAACAAGTGGAAGAAGCGCTGCGCGCAAGCGAGGAAAAATATCGGAAGATTTTCGAGAATGTGCGGGATGTCTTTTACCGAACGGATTATGATGGTACGATTACCGACATAAGTCCATCAATAGAAAGGCATTCAGGATACACGCGAGAGGAGCTCATTGGCAAACAGATCGCCGACTACTATTTTGATCGCAACGACTATGTGGAACTTTGGAAAAAGTTAGACGATGATGGAGAAATAAACGATTTTGAAATTCAATTGAAAGACAAAAATGACAGTTTGGTTTATTTCTCTGTTAATGCACGCATCGTGTTTGGAATTGACGGCAAACCTGTAGCGACTGAAGGCATGCTCAGAGATATCACCGAACGCAAGCAGGCGGAGGATATCAAATCTGTGCTGTTTCAAATTTCAGAAGCAACGAGTGTTTCAAGTAACCTCGAACAGCTTCTGGAAATCATCCGTCAAAAAATAGGTGTTCTCCTCGACACCACTAATTTCTACGTTGCACTTTACCATGCTGGAACTGATCTGTACTCGTTCCCCTACTACCTTGATGAACATGAAGAGTCTAAGGATTTCAGTCCGCAACATCTAAACAAAAGCCTGACAGATTATGTCAGGCGGACCGGTGTTCCCTTTTTAGCAAATGAAGAGGTGCACGCGGAGTTGATGCAGAGGGGCGAGGTAAAAATGGTAGGTACCCCTTCTGCCCAATGGCTCGGGGTACCCCTCAAGACCGCACACGCGGTCATCGGCGTTGTAGTCGTCCAAAGTTATACAAATCCTGCACTTTACTCCGAGAAAGATCTGGGATTGATGACATTTGTATCCGAGCAAATTGCCCTGGCCATTGAGCGCAAACTCGCAGAGGAACAACTCAGTATGCTATCACTTGCAGTCGAACAAAGTCCAGCCGGGGTCATAATTACTGATCCGCAGGGCAACATCGAATATGTCAATCCAAAATATACACAAGTAAGCGGGTATACCGCTGAAGAAGTGGTCGGAAGCACCCCGAGCATTCTAAAATCTGGCAAAACGTTGCCGGAAGAATACAAAAAAGTATGGGACACGATTACGACCGGCGACGAGTGGCGCGGAGAGTTTCATAACAAGAAAAAGAACGGTGAACCCTACTGGGAATCATTGTCTATTACAGGAGTAAAAAACTCTGCGGGCGTTACTAGGCATTTTCTTATTGTTCTAGAGGATATCACCGGACACAGACAGGCTGAAGAAAAACGAAAGCAGCTTGAGGAGCGGCTTCACCAGGCACAAAAAATGGAAACGCTGGGAACACTTGCAGGCGGTATCGCCCATGATTTCAACAACATCCTGCAGGCCATAGACGGCTTTGCCGACCTGTCTCTGGATGAGGTACCCCCGGAGAGCCAGGCCTACGATGATTTGCAAGAAGTCATGAAAGCGGCAAACCGCGGCAAAAACTTGGTACAGCAGATACTCGCCTTCAGCCGTCGTGAAGTCCGTGAATCTACACCGCTCAGGATCCATCCCATTGTGAAAGAGGCACTTGGTCTGTTGAAGGCTACCTTGCCCGTAAATATCGATCTGCGCCAGGCCCTGAGCCGAAAGTGCGGTACAGTACTAGCTGATCCTGGTCAAATCCACCAGGTGGTGATGAACCTCTGCGCCAATGCTTTTCAAGCCATGAGTAAGAATGGCGGGATGCTGACGGTGAGTTTAGAAAAGTTCGTGTCTGATGATGAATTCTTGCAAAACCACCCAAAGTTGAACCAGCAAGAATACGTGCAGCTCACAGTCAGCGACACAGGAATAGGTATGGGTCCAGAAACCAAGGAGCGGGTTTTTGAGCCGTTCTTCACCACCAAAGATGTAGGTGAAGGTACAGGCCTGGGTCTTTCCGTGGTGCATGGCATCGTCATGAGTCACAAAGGAGACATCACCGTAGAAAGCGAGCCGGCAAAGGGCACGACTTTCCGCGTCTATTTGCCGGTCATTAAGAAAGGAGTCACACAGATAACAGAAAAAGTTCAGCAAATACCCGCGGGGCATGAAAGAATTTTGCTGGTCGATGACCAGGAGATCGTTGTTTCTGTTATGAAACGGCTCCTGCAACGCAACGGTTACGAAGTCACCACGAGTAGCAGCGGCGTTGAATCCCTCGAAACATTCCGTGCCCAGCCGGGCAACTATGACCTGGTTATCACCGACCAGATCATGCCAGAGATGACCGGGCTGAAACTGGCTGGAGAACTCCTGAACATTCGCCCCGACTTGCCGATAATTCTTATGTCCGGTTTCGCTGAAGACGTCAGCGGAGACTCAGTCAAAACCAGGGGTATCAAAGAATTTATTCTGAAACCCATTAGTGCAGACGATCTAAGTAAGGCTGTCCGGCGGGCCATGGACGAAAATAGATGAGGTAACCCAACTGGCAAGGATTCTTGTTGTCGACAACGATTCACAGGTCTTAGACATGCTGCAAAAGGTTATTGCAGAGAGCGGGATATGACGTCATGGCCACCTGTCGGGCTCGGCAAGCGATGCCACTCTACAAAAAAGAGCCGGCAGACTTGCTTTATTACCGATATTCTCATGCCGGAGCAGAAGGGTCTGGAAACCATCCGGGAGTTCAGGCGCAACATCCTTCATCCCTGGCTTAAAAATCATTGCTATTCAGGAGGAGGAAACAGCAGCTCCTTAGACTATCTGCGGACCGCCAAGTTGTTCGGAGCAGACCGCACCCTCGCTAGACCTTCGCCTCGCGAGGAAATACTGGAAGCGGCAGGCGAGCTTTTACAAAGTTAAACGGGTGGAATGTAGCCATTTCTCAATTGTTCGCGCCGAAAAGCCTCTTTGATTTTTTTAATATTCTAACCTGCGGAGCCGCACTGGCAAACGTTTAACATCTCACAATACTCTTCCATCTTCATACCGTCTGAATCTCTTTTGTAATTTCAGTCTGATCCTAAATTGAGCGATTGGTTTTTTGGCAATTACCTTTTAGCTAAAAAAAATGGGGCAGGTTTTATTTTAGCTAAATGTATTCTCAGAATATGTCACCCCGCTGGGTTGATCTTTGGCCAAAAGAGCCAACTGTTCTTGCTGCTAACGCCCTAGGCGTAGAAATATTTATAGAAAAATGTCTATGTTAAACCTCAAACCCCGGTCGAGCCTCCTTGAGCATGTCGAAAGGCGTCCTATAGTGCTGTTACGTAAAATCGAACCTGCCCCGTAAAAACAATTCGCTAAAATGGTTATGAAATCACCGAACCCGGATGAGCCGGAAATCTCACATATCAAAAAAATAACAAATCCCAGGTTTTCCCCG
>Ga0209988_10000558_pt1 | contig 23390 bp, 21 predicted proteins | sample N075metaG_FD_183115 | JGI IMG/M metagenome (GOLD analysis project Ga0209988, IMG submission 183115) | Deep subsurface microbial communities from Kermadec Trench to uncover new lineages of life (NeLLi) - N075 metaG (SPAdes) (version 2) | ecosystem: Environmental > Aquatic > Marine > Ocean trench... | reverse complement strand
CCAACCGCTTGCGGATGCTACTGACCGTGTTCTTCCTCGCGCTGCTGGTGCCGACCGGATTTCTGATCTATCAGAGCTACGACCAATTGAAGTGGGAGGCATTCCACCAGCATCGGGTCATGGCCGAGGAACTGGCGGCCCGCATCGACGCCGGTGTTACCCGCCTGATTGCCACCGAGGAAGCGCGTGCCTACTCGGACTACAGTTTCCTGGTTGTCGAAGGCGATCCGACGGCAAACTTCCTGCAACGCTCCCCCCTGTCGAGTTTTCCGGTGGCGGTCGCGCTGCCGGGATTGATCGGCTATTTCCAGGTGGATGCCGACGGTAGGGCCAGTACCCCATTGCTGCCGCCGCCCGGTACAGACCCCGCGCTGTACGGGATTTCGGCGACGGAATATGGTGCGCGCCTGGCGTTGCAACAACAGATTCAGCGGGTGCTCAGTGCCAACCGCCTGGTGCGCGCCACACCACGCGATGTTCCTGTGGAATCCGAAGTGAAACTGGTGGGCTTGATGAGCCGGAGCGATCGCGAGTCAGATGCCGCGATGCAGATGAACGCCTTGGAGGAATCGGTGCGGGTCGCGCGGAATCCGACGGTCCCCGAACGGTCGCTGGAACGGGAGGCACCACTGGGAGCCGCGTCGGCGCAGCAAGCCTTCGATCGGCTGGACGATACCTATGCACAGCGCAGCCTGGAAAAGAATGCCGGCCTGGGACGGGTGGAAGATCTGAAACTGGACGCACCCTACGCGAGCCGCTTGAGTGGCCTCCTCAATGAACCCGTCAAACCGGCCAGCGCACCGCACCTGAGCGACGCCATCGTCGGACAACGCGCCAAGCGCCGCGAGCAAACCGTTCTGCCGGAGCCTGCCGAGCTGAAGGAGCGTCAGGTCGTGGGCGGGACGCTTGTCGCCGGGAACGCTTTCGCGGATACCAATGACGTTACCGATACTGACGCAGACATAGCGACCGGGAAGAAAACCGGCGGCCTGGTGGTTAATACATTCGAGAGTGAAATCGATCCGTTTCAGTTCAATGTGCTCGACGATGGTCACATCGTGCTGCATCGAAAGGTCTGGCGTGAGGGCCAACGAATTACTCAGGGGGCGTTGCTGGCTCGGCAGCCGTTCATCGATGCGCTGATCCAGCGCCCCTTTCAAGCGACCGGACTGTCGGCCATGAGCGATCTGATTGTGGCGCTGTATGGCGAGGTGGTTCGTACCGTGAGCGCTCCGGGTAAGCGCAGCTATGTGACCAGCGCGGCGGACTTGACCGGCGCGCTGCTGTACCGGGCGCGCCTGAGCGAGCCGTTGGGTGCGTTGGAACTCATCTTCACGGTGACGCGACTGCCCGTCGGACCAGGCGCCAGCGTGGTGGTGTGGGTTTCTGTGGTGCTGGGGTTGGTGCTGGTGGGGGGATTTGCCTTGATCTATCGGTTGGGTCTGGGGCAGATCAATCTCAATCGCCAGCAACAGGATTTCGTGTCGGCCGTCAGTCACGAACTGAAGACCCCGCTCACGTCGATCCGCATGTATGGCGAGATGCTGCAGGCGGGTTGGGCGGACGAAGACAAGAAGCAGAGTTACTACGATTTCATCTGTGAGGAAAGCGAGCGCCTGTCGCGACTGATCACCAACGTGTTGCAACTGGCGCAGTTGACCCGCAACGATCCGCAGTTCGACCTCAAACCGATCGCGGTTGCGGAACTGCTGGACCTGACCGAGTCCAAAATCGCTTCCCAGGTCGAGCGTGCCGGGTTCGTGCTGCGCGTTGCCCGCGACGCCGCACTGGAGCGCGTTCAGGTGCTGGCCGATGCGGATTGCTTCTCCCAGGTGATGATTAACCTGGTCGACAACGCCCTCAAGTTTTCCGGTGGGACGGAACGTCGATTGATCGAGATCGGCAGCCGGGCGTCAGGTAGTGATGGCGTGCGTTTCACGGTGCGCGATCACGGACCCGGCGTACCTGATGATCAGATGAAGAAGATCTTCCGGCTGTTCTATCGTACCGAGAGCGAACTCACCCGGGAAACGGTGGGCACGGGCATCGGGCTCGCCCTGGTTCACCAGCTGGTGCTGGCAATGCGGGGATCCGTGGACGTCCGCAATCGCGAGCCCGGGGCCGAGTTTCGGGTAACGCTTGCACGGGTTCTTTCTTAAACTGAGCAACACAGACGCGTGTGTGAGGAATCTTGAGTGAAAATCAGGGAAAAGCTTCGGATACGGTTTAACCGGCTCACCTTCGGCGCGCTCAACTTCGTCGAGGGTCGAATTCACGGCGCCAGCATCAACCTGTTTTCCGATGAGTTCAACCAGAACCCTCATGCGCAGTTCAAGGCGCTGCGCGAGACGGATCCGCTGCATTACTCGATGGCAATTCGCGCCTGGTGGGCCACCGGCTTCGAGCTCGTACAGGAGGTCTTGAGGGATCCGCGATTTGGAACCGATCTTCGCAAGTTCGAGAAGCGGGCAAAGAAGATCCGCAGGCGGTTGGATGCGCAACGACTCGAGCGGTTCGAAAATCCCAGCATGCTGGGCCTGGATCCGCCTGACCACTCGCGGATCAGACGCCTGGTGACCCACGGGTTCATGCACAGGTTCATCGCCTCGCTGGAACCGCGTATCGCCCAGATTGTGACCCACTGTCTGGACCGTGTGGGAAATCAGCAGGAGTTCGACGTGATCGATGTGTTGGCGAAACCGCTGCCCGCCATTGTCATTGCCGAGATGATGGGCCTGCCGGAGTCCGACCACGCTCAGTTCCAGGCATGGTCGGAAGACCTCATCGCCGGTTCGGGTGGTGGCGATGTCGCGGCTGCGGAGCGTGCCGAACACTCCAGCAACGCATTGATCGACTACTTCAGATCGATCATCGAGCAGCGTCGCGCGAACCCGGGTGACGATCTGATCGGGCAACTGATCCTGGCAGAAGAGGAAGGCGATACGCTCAACGCCCAGGAACTCTACAACACCTGCCTGCTGTTGCTGGTCGCCGGGCACGAAACCACCACGCGCCTCATCGGCAATGGGTTATACGCCTTACTCGAGGCGCCGGATCAATTCGAGCACCTCAAGGCGCATCCCGAGCTGATCCCCAACGCGGTCGAGGAAATGCTGCGCTACGAACCGCCCGTTATCGCCACCCAGCGCTTCGCGCTGGAAGACATGGAATTTCATGGCAAGCAACTCAAACGTGGCGACGCGGTAATCGTAAGCATCGCCGCGGGCAACCGCGATCCGGCGGCCAACGATCAACCGGACCGCTTCGACATCACGCGCGCGAAAGTGAACCAGGTGTCGTTTGGCTACGGCGTTCATCTATGTATTGGCGCATCGCTTGCGCGGCTCGAAGCGAAAGTCGCGTTTGAACACCTGCTGGAACGCTTTCCGGACATGACGCTGACGGATCAGCGACCCAAGTGGGTGGCCAATCCGTTTTTCCGAGGATTTGATCACCTGCGCGTCGTGAGCGGTTCCACTGCTGCTTGAGGATTTTTTTCAGCGCCTTTTGCGCTTACCCATCGTGGATCTCGATTTCTTCAACGCGGCTTGTGCCCGGGCTTGTTTCAGTTCTGGGATGTGTTCTTCCACAAGCGGTCGCAGCACCCGTTCGAAGACCAGATAGCCGCCTAGCAGCACCAGTAGGCCTGCCCCGCCCAGCCAGTTCAGAAGGTAGATCGGCCAGACCAAGGCCAGAAAACCGTTCAGGAATGACATGAATCCGATGCGCAATATGAACTCCAGCACCTGACCGGTGATGAAATCGGACACGCCAGTACTTTCGGCCCACTCGCCCGTGAACAACCGGACTTCCAGGACGACGAACGCCACCAGACAGCCCAGTCCGTAGAAACCACCGCCCCGGGCGACCGACAGACCGACCGCGGCGGAGCGCAACATCGTGATCGCGCTGCGCGGCTCACGACGAATTTCGCGCGCAGTCCGCACCTGGCGCGCAATCCAACCTTCCCTGGGTTTCTTGCGCTTTGGATGTTTACCGGTCTCGCTCATTCCGAGCCGAGTGTATGCTTCATCCGTTGGCACAAACTGCGCGAAAAGGGGGCGTTGTGACCACGCAAGCGAACGAGACGTTCGTCAGGAACACGTTCGAAGAAGCCCGAGAACGACTTGGCCGTCTCGTGGACGATGCCGAGACCGTCGTCGATGAAGCAGCGGCGATGTGCACGATTTCGGCGGCGCCATGCTGACCGGATTGGCGAAATCAGGCGGCGGTGATCGATGCCGCCGCGGGCCGCTGGACGACCTAAGCTGAAACGTGAAAGATTTGGACATCCATCAAAGTTCGGGACACCCATCGAAGATGGAGGATGATCAATTTGATATTGGGTGAAGAAGTCGCCGGGCGGGACGCATTGGAACGACGATGCGTGAGTCTCGTCTGCGGTCAGTCGTCCAGTTCATCAACGCATCAACTCTATCAAACGTTTCGCGGGAAACAGCGGTTCTAGGGCTGACCGACAGGTGATTGCAGCATTTCCTGAACTGCGTAGCTGGCCGTACTGGCCAGTGCCAGGCCAAGCACGATGGAAACGATGCCGACTACGTATTCAAAAACGGACATGCGTGGGTTCCTGCGGGATCAGCGCCAGGATAACGCTAACGCAACGGGAGGCCAGCGGCTCCGCGGCGGGGCTTTGGTACCAATCTTGTACCGTGTTACCGTGTCGCGCTCGATTTGAATTTTGATATCAGGCTTCGAATGTCTGATTAGGGGGAACGGCATGCGCACTTACGAGAATTTCTATATCAACGGGCAATGGCAGGCGCCCACTGGCACCGACACCATTGAGGTCATCAATCCTTCCACCGAAGAAATCTGCGGGGTGGTGCCGTCCGGCACTCCGGCGGACGTGGACGCCGCAGTGGCGGCGGCCAAGGAGGCATTCAAAACCTGGTCGCAAACAACCGCGGCCGAGCGATCAGAATTCATCGGTAAGCTTACTCAGAAAATCACCGACAACATGCAGACGATCGGTGAGCTCTGTGCGACGGAACTGGGTACGCCCATCGGCCTCAGCACGCCTGTTCACGCTGGCCTGCCTATTGGCGTTATGGGTTCCTTCGTAGAGGTTCCCTTCGAGATGGAGAAGGAAGAGAAGATCGGTAACTCCATAGTGGTGAAGGAACCCATCGGCGTGTGCGCGTTCATCACCCCCTGGAACTTCCCACTTCACCAGATCGTCGCCAAGGTTGCACCGGCCCTGGCAGCCGGCTGCACGATGGTCATCAAGCCAAGCTCGGATACGCCACTTACGGCGTACTACTTCGCTGAACTGGTGGAACAGGTCGAGTTGCCTGCGGGCGTAATCAATGTAGTAACCGGCCCCGGTAGAATCGTTGGCGAGGCGCTCGCCACGCACCCCGACGTGGACATGGTCTCGATTACGGGTTCCACGGAAGCCGGCATCCGCGTAGCAGAACTCGGGGCACGCACGGTGAAGCGTGTCAGCCAGGAACTGGGCGGCAAATCTGCTTGCGTGGTTCTGGAAGATGCGGACGTGGCAGCTGTGGCTGGCAGTACCGCGAGCAGCATCTGCATGAACAGCGGCCAGGTTTGTGCGGCCCTCAGCCGCCTGATCGTGCCGCGCGCGAAGCAGGACGAAGCGGTTGCCGCAGCCAAGGCTGTCGCCGAATCCGTGAGCGTTGGTGACCCGTTCGAAGAGGGCGTCGGCATGGGACCGGTGGTCTCCAAGCAGCAAATGGATTCCATAAGGGCGTACATCCAGAAAGGCATCGACGAAGGCGCGACCCTGGTCGCAGGGGGTACCGACATGCCGGACGGCAGAAACGCCGGCTACTTTATCCGGCCAACTATTTTCGCCGATGTCACGAACGACATGACCATCGCACAGGAAGAGATATTCGGCCCCGTGCTGGTGATCATTCCCTACGATTCGGAGCAAGAAGCGATCGACATCGCCAACGACAGTATATTTGGCCTGTCCGGGGCCGTGCACTCGGGCGACCCGGAGAAAGCCAAAGCCGTCGCGCGGCAGATTCGAACCGGTCAGGTTTCAGTGAACGGTGGTTCGTTCAACGTCGCGGCTCCCTTTGGTGGCTACAAGCAATCCGGCAACGGTCGAGAGTTGGGGCATCATGGTCTAGACGAGTATGTTGAGCTGAAGTCACTGCAACTGTAGCCAGACAGCTCAGAGTTTGAGCCGCCCGGTCGTTTCAGGTAAACGATCGGGCGGCGTCGACTAATCCTCCTCGATCTCCAGGACCTCGCCCGTGGGCGTCACTTCGACTTCCCAGGTTGCCTCGCCAACCGTACCTTCAAGTTCGTAGACCGTCTGGTCGCGCTCGGTCTCTATTTCGGCAGAAGTCAGCACGATGCCAGGTACGGCGTTCTTCGCGGCGTTGATGGCGGCGGCAGGTACATCATCCAGCGGAATCGGCGTTTCGTCGTCACCGTTTGCCGCCGCGCCAACCACTAACCAAGCGCAGCCGATGAAGGCCTTGAGTGTTTTCCTGAACATTGCATTTCCTCGCGGTCGAGTTCGCCGGTTGCCAGTACTCAGAGAGATCTGGGTATCCGTCGTCTGGACGATGGTGGATGTCCAGATCTTCATTCGGTGAAGAAGTCTCCGCGCGGGACGCCGTCCGTGTCGTACACCGGCTCCTCCAGGTCCACCCGGTATTTCTTGATGACACTGTCTCGCGGTTTGCGGGGATATTGAGCCAGGTGCGCGCCCATGTCTCGATACCAATGACTCGCCAGGTGGGCCGACAGCGTCTCTGAACTCGTCCACTCCTCGTAAATCTGCAGGCGCCCCGGCGTGAGGTGATCTTCGGTCCAGGAGTAGGCGATGCAGCCTTCCTCCGCTAGCGCCCCTTCGATGTGGGGCCGGGCGGCCAGCAACATCTCCTTCATCTGGTCTGGATCTTCAAGATCCATAGTGCCCGCGATAATCACCGTCATCACCTGCCTCGTGGTACGTCAACTGAAACCCCAGTTTACATCGCCTGTTAGTAGGCTTCCGTCCGAGTAGCCCTTGACTTAAAGTCGACTTTAACTTGTAGACTCCCTCCAGTTCGATCGAGAAGGAGCCGACTCTATGACCGACACGACCACTGAACTGGCCTGTTCCCTCGACAGCGAGGCACGCAACGAGCGACGGGCATTCTTTCGCGAACGACTGCTGCCTGACGCGGTGCAGAAAATTCGTACCGACGATGGTCTGCGAATCTTCTTCCGTAACGACCCGGCCATGCGGAGCGAAATTCGAACGCTCATCGATCTCGAACGCCAGTGCTGCGGGTTTCTCGATTTCGAATTGGCAGAGGACGAGGAGCGGTTGACGCTGACCATCACAGGTCCCCCCGCAGCGGCTGCGGTACTCGATCAGATGGCATCGGTCGCGTCGATTAGGCCACCTGGCGCCGCAGCGGTGGATTCGGGCCCATGAGAATTGGCGAGCTGGCGAATAAAGTCGGGATGGCGCCCTCCGCGATTCGCTACTACGAACGGATGGGCCTGATTGACGCCCCAGAACGGACCAGCGGTCAGCGACGCTTTACAACGGGTGCCCTGCAGAGCCTGCGGTTCATTCAACTGGCCCAGGCCGGTGGATTCACGCTCGCCGAGGTTAAAACGATCTTCGATGGCTACCCGAAGATGAAGCTCGGCGAACGGTGGCATGTGCTGGCCAAGGAGAAAAAGAAGGAAATCGGCCGCAGGATCCGAGAGCTCGAGCAGGTCGATGCGGTGTTGGACGCGTTATTGAGATGCGAATGCGCGACGATCGATGAGTGCGTCGATCGCTGCAGCCGGAGTTAATCGGCCTCGAAGATCGCGGCGAACAGATCCACCTGTACCGACCATCCGTCGATTCGTCCGTCGTGAGAAAGATTTGAGAAAGATTTGGACATCCATCAAAGTTTGGGACACCCATCATCTACGGCGCCACGCATCGGCTTTACGGCCACACGATCTGTGCTGCGCTGTCGGTGTCCAGTGAGGGGGAGGGCGGACTCCCGGTTGGAGGCCGCCGCTCCTGATGACGGCGAGCGTTTCAGGGTCCGACCAGGCGGCCGGCTGAGGGCCGATCGAACGACCCCGGCCGGAACTTGGGGGCGTCGATGTCCATCTTCGTGACGGGCTCGGTGGTGGTGCCTTCGTGCACGCAGACGCGCTCGACAATGCGCCATTCGTCGCCACGTTTCTCGTACACGTCGAGATAGCGGCCGTACCAGGTGTCCAGCACATCTGCTTCGTCCTGGAACAGATAGGTGACGTTGTAGGCTTCGCCGCGCGCGTGGCGACCGTCCGGGTCGAGTTCGATGGTGTGGTTCAGCACGCAATGGTTGGTGGAGCGCCACTTCAGGTGGGCCACCATGCACATCTCGACGAACTCCATGGCGTTACCAACGAACACGCCATGATCGTCGCTGGCTTCAGGCCAGTAGGCTGACTTCATCAGCGCTTCATCCAGCCGGTCGACGCCGCGGCAATAGCGGCTGACGACGTCTCGGATGCACTGGATGTCTGACAGTTGTTCTGGCGTGTAGCTCATTTTGCATGTCCTCCCAATCTCGAGCGGCGATGGTAGCTCAAAAATGCCGCGGCGCGTGGCGAGCGTCCGGCCAAGGGTGCTACGCTGAACGTTCGATTGCAGTGGGGACCAACCATGGACAAACCAACCGATCGCACCATCTTTCAGAATGCCTGGGTCGTCGACGATGTCGAAGCGACCTGTATGAAGTGGGTGAACGAGATGGGCGTGGGCCCGTTCTTCATCACCGAGTACACCAATCAATTCAGTGACGTTTCGTACCGCGGCGAACCTGCCGAGCTGTCGATGATCGTGGCACTGGCACAAGCGGGACCGATGCAGGTGGAGTTGATTCAGCCGACCGTTGAACGCTGCGCCTATCGAGACAGCGTTGCCCCCGGGACGATCGGCTTTCACCACATGTGTGTCTGGACCCATGACATCGAAGCAGACACCGAATACTTCGCCGGCCTGGGTTATGAGGCCGCCAACATGGGCACGGCCGGTGATGTACGGTTTGCCTACTACGACGCGCGCCCGCTGATGGGCTGCATGTTGGAGGTGGTGACGAAAACCGAGGGGATCGTGGCGCGCTTCGACGAGATCGCGACGGCGGCCGTCGACTGGGATGGCAAGGACCCGCTTCGCTATTAGCGAGGACAGCCCCGCGTTCCCGCTAAACTTCTAACGCCGCGGCGATGCGATCCGTGAATTCATTGAAACGCGGGTCGTCGTGCAACTGCATGTTCCACGCCCGACCACCGCGATCTTACCTTCCAGAGATGGTTCATCGCCCCTTGTGCCGTCGTCCATGCGCTGGCCCCGCTGTGAACGCTGTGTTCAGATTGTGAATCTGGTTGAATGAGAAGAGGCTCGCCATGACAGATCTCGATGCGCACGCGGTTGTTTCGCAGGAAGAGTGGATCATTGCAAGAAAGCTGCATCTCGCGGACGAGAAAGCCTTTACCCGGCTGCGCGACAAACTCAGCGCCGAACGGCGCGCGCTGCCGTGGGTGAGAGTCGATAAGAGCTACGTGTTCGACGGTGAGCACGGCACCCAATCCCTGACCGACGCGTTCGACGGTCGTCGTCAGCTGATCGTCCAGCACTTCATGTACGGGGGTGACTGGGAGCAGGGTTGCCCCAGCTGTTCATTCTGGACGGACAATCTCGATGGCATCGTCGTGCATCTGAACCATCGGGACGCATCCTTCGTCGTGATAGGACATGCGCCATTTCCCACGCTTGCGGCCTACAGGAAGAGGATGGGCTGGATGTGTACGTGGCTCTCGTCCGCTGGCTCGGATTTTAACTACGACTTTGGCGTGTCGTTCGATGAGTCGGATACGTCGAAAAACTACAACTATGAGGACAACTCGACCGACATGACCGAGACACCTGGCTTCAGCGTGTTCTACAAAAACGACGCCGATGAGATCTTTCACACCTACTCGTGCTACAGCCGCGGCCTCGACATGTTGAACAGCGCCTACCACTGCATGGATCTCTTGCCCAAAGGCCGCGACGAGACCGCCAACATGTCCTGGCTCAGGCATCACGACCTGTACGACTGAACTCGCCCCGCCAGGTCACGTTTTTGACGCCTGGAACGTTATACGTTCAGGAGGCATCAACATGTCCATCTACATACGGATCTTTGCACTGTTCAACCTCGCCAATGGGCTGATGATGATCATCGCGCCAATGACCTGGTACGAACTGACCCCCGGAGCCTCGGACAGCGGCCCGTTCAACGTGCACTTCGTGCGCGACATCGGCATCGCCTTTACCGCGGCTGGAGCCGGCCTGTGGTTGGCGCTGGGCAACGCGGCGTGGAAATCGGCGTCGACGGCGATCGTTGCGATGATTTTTATCGGCGGTCACGGGATCCTGCACTTCGTGGAGATGTTCGCGCATCACCTGGAGCTGAACGCCGCGCTGAGGGATTTCGCAATGATCGTGCTGCCCGCTGGCATCGCCGGCTGGTGGGCCGTGCGGGAAGTGCAACGATCGACGCGGGCCAACCAGAGGGAGGCGGGAACATGAAAGCGTTCGCCAACTGGCTGATGGGCAGCTTCGCCTGCCGCTACGACTACGATGCCAGCTACATGGGAGAGTATGCGGAAGTCTCACCAGGGGGCTTCCTGCGTTACCTGATGGCGGCCCCGTTCTCGCAGTATCACAAACGGGCGCCGAAACACGTCTATTTCACCGCCAAGGTCGTGGCGACGCGGCGCAGTGATTGCGGACCCTGTCTACGCCTGGTCTACAACATGGCGAAGGAAGCCGGCCTCGATGAAGCGGTGATTCGTTGCGCGCTGCAGGACAACGTGACAGGGATCGACGATCGCACTCGGGCTGAGGAGGTGGATCTCGCCATCCGCTACGCCAATGCAGTGCTGGACCACGACCTGGTCGCGGTGAGTGAGGTGGGGGAAGCGATCCTCAACCGTTGGGGCCGGGCCACGCTGAACGAAATCGCCGGTGCCATCGCCTTCGGCCAGTTCTTCCCGACCTTCAAGCGCGGACTGATGCACGCGCAGGCGTGCGAGCCGGTGGTGGCAGAACTGATGGCGAAGCCGATCTGAGCAAGGTATTGGCTGCGCGTCGAGAACGTTGGGAGATGCCGCTTTGGCGGAGAGCGGGTTGATCGTCGGTGGGAAATTCCTCGATCCTGAGCGAACGCTCGACGGTAGCCCTATATGCGGTCCCGGCGTGCTCTAGAGACCCGGGCCGGGCACCATCTTCGAGCCGTCGTAGAACCGTGACAGACGGAAGCGCTCCAGGTTGTGACCGACCGCTCGACCCAGCACGAGATCAGCCATCACGCGACCCGCACCTGGTCCGATTCCGAACCCGTGCCCGCTGAATCCCGTCGCGAGATAGAACCCGGGATACTGCGCAACGGCGTCCATGACCGGAACCACGTCCGGGGTGACGTCGATCATTCCCGCCCAAACCTCTTCGAACGCGAGATTCGCAAGTTGCGGCACCCGTTTGGCCAGCCCCTGGCGCATTTTGCGCAGCGCGGCGGCAGACGGCGCTGGATTGAGCACCCGGGTCTTTTCGAATGGTGTGACCTGGTCTTCGCGCCAGCGTCGCGTCGGTAGCAAACCCTGCACGGGGTGATTCCCAGGACGCAGACGCAGATAACGCGCACTGGACTTGAGCGCCGGAAGAAATCTGGAGAAGTAGCGGAAGCTGTCTGCCCCGATGATGTGCTCGTTGGCCGCGCTCGCGGCCACCGTGTAGCCACCGTCCTGGCGCCGGCGAATCGCCACTTCGCCCAACGTTGCGGCGCCGTCGTAAATGTTGGGTGCGGGCTCGGTTCGCACCACGGTTGCCCGTACCGTGAGCTGGGGGAAGTCGATGCCGAGATTGGCCAGAAACAGCGTTGACCACGCACCGCCAGCGCAGACCACCGTATCGGCCCGAACGCGACCGTGCTCGGTCACTACGCCGATCACTTTGCCTGCCTGGATGTCGAGTGCGCGCACCGCGCACTGCTCGCGAATGATGCCGCCCCGTTTCTGCAGCAATCGGGCCAGCGCGGGAACTGCCTTGAACGGCTCTGCACGCCCGTCGCTTGCGGTGAACAGACCGCCCTTCCACTGCCCCGGCTTGTCTGTGATCAGTGCGTCCACCTCCGCGCCCGAGAGCAACCTGCTGTCCAGCTGATGTTGCGCTGCGATCTCCAGCCAGTGCTCGAAGTGAGCCAACTCCCGGTCCGTCTCGGCCGCGAAGAGCACGCCTTGGCGCGTGAACCCGATGTCTTCACCCAACTCTCTGGCCAACGATTCCCAGGCGTTGATGCTCTCCATGACAATCGGCAGCTCGGCGGCATCGCGCCCTTGCTGACGAATCCACCCCCAGTTGCGGCTCGACTGTTCGCCTGCCACGCGGCCCTTATCGCACACCAGCACCGAAACGCCCCGCTGGTTGAGAAACCAGGCGATCGACGTTCCGATCACGCCCGCGCCGATGACCACCGCGTCCACCGCGTCGGGCAGTGGATCCTGAAACGTTACGCCAGACTGATCGCTGAAAGTCACCATGCGGTTTACGATAGCACCCCGGTGGCTTACCCCGGGTCGCAAATATCGTGTCGCGGCTCAGACGAATCGCCCGGTGGTTGGCACCCCGTGACACCTGGCACTCTCCCAATACCACTGCTAGGCCGAATGCGCTATGAATGCGCCGTCACGGTGCAGCGGGTCCACGTATTGCTCTGGGTCGTAGACAAAAAGATCGTGCGTCACTTGATCGAATGCGACGGTCGCATGGCGGACGTTCCGGTACGCGTGTCTTTTGAATACGCGGTGGAGAAAGGCAGCCTGGTCGAAGACTCGCTCACCTTTGAGACACTCTACGACAAGGCCACGGTGTGTCGGTGCTTTTCGGGCATCGATGAACAGGAGCTCGACGAAGAGGTGGAGGTGACGGTCAAACGCGCGATCGATGAGCACCTGGCGCTCTGCGGACTTCGACGACAGACTGTTGTGTGATTGCGTAACCATATACTTGGCGGACGGGTGCTGATCTTAGAGCCGTGGCACGAAGTGTCCGCAGCGCTGGCGCGGCGACGCGATTCTCCTTAGCATCAGGCAAGTGGGATCTGGCGCGTGGGATCAGAACCGCGCTATGGGAGAAAACCGTGACCTATGCCGCCGAACGCGTGCTCTACGATGCGGACAGCCACATCATGGAGTTGCCGAATTTCTTGAGCGACCATGCAGACCCGGCGATGCGTGATCGCATACCAGACATCGACTTCGGCGCGAACTCCGGATTGCAGCGCAATCTGAACGATTTCGTCGCGCAGGGGTGCGCGCACACCGATGAACACGTCGCCAAGGCGCTCGAACTGGGCGACGACATCTTGCGCGGTCCGAAGGGTTATGAAGCCGCCGGCGCCTTCAATTCAGGTGAGCGAGCCCGCGTGCTCGACCTGCTGGGTTTCAAGAAGCAGCTGGTGTTTGCCTCCGTCAGCGAAGGCCTGGTGTTCTCGCAGAAGCTCGACATGGATGTACGCTACGGCGCGGCGCGCGCGCACAACCGCGCGATGCACGCCTTCTGCGCCGATGACGATCGATTCATGGGCGTTGCCGCGATCACGCTGGACGATCCCGCGCTGGCGATTGTCGAGCTTGATGTCGTGCTCAGTGAGAATCCCGGTGCGGTCTGGGTGCCACATCGGCATTGCAACGGCCGCTCTCCGGGACACACGGATTACGACCTGTTCTGGGCGCGGCTCGAGGAAGCCGGCATACCCTTTGTCATACACATCGGTGGCGATTCGCTGCAGGTCGATCGCGCCTGGATGAACAACGGTCGACCGCTGCCGAAGGATTGGCTGGGCGGTGGTGAGAACGTGCGCGGCAAGGACATGACCAGCGTGCATCACATGGCCGAGCGGTTTCTGTCGATGATGATCCTGGACGGCGTGTTCGAACGCTTTCCCAGACTCAAAGGGGCGAGTGTGGAACTGGGCGCCGGTTGGGTTCCGTCGATGCTCAAACGCCTGGACTGGGTGGTGGACATCTGGAGCAAAACCGACGCCGAACTCGCCAAATTGCAGCGCAAACCGTCCGAGCAGATCGTCGATCAGTTTGCGTTCACCCCGTACGTCTACGAGGACATCGGCGATCTGATCCGACAATCACCAGCGGCGCTGTACCTGTTCTCCAGCGACTATCCCCATCCGGAAGGCGGCCGCAATCCGCTGGGCCGGTTCGAAGCATCGTTGCAAGGCGTGGCGGCGCCGGCACTGGACAAGTTCTACTCGGAGAACTTCATCAGGGTCTTCAATCCTTGAAGACCATCCGGGTGTTCAATCCTTAGAAGAACACGTGCGCCTGAAGGATGTACTCCCAGACCCCGCTGTAGCGAAAGCGGTCCTTCTCCGCACTGCCAAACCGGCGAACAGTTTGCTATGCACTCCAGCCGAGTTCGAGGTAGATCCACTCGAGCAGGTCTGCGATGGACGCATCCGCCTGGTCTTGGCCGGTTGCTTGCGCAACGTGCATGCGAATTTGCTCCGTCAACGGGACCATCCAGCCGTAGATGAATTTGTTTCGAGGCGTAAGCCGCGGGTGGTCTCGCATGAGATTGCCGAACGCATCTTCGGCGCCAGCGGTCTGGTCGTCGAGGAAGAGCAGTATCGGCAGTTGCGATTGGCTCCAGGTTTCTTCGCGTTCGAGTTGTAATGCGTGCCGCGTCAGAGCGATTGCTTCTGCGGTGTTGCCTTCTGCCGCTTCGACCAATCCGAGCACGGACCAGGCCATGGAACCAAATTTACTGATCGGGTCGAGCCGAATCGAAAGCTCCGCTTCCTGCCTGGCTTCCTCCACCCGTCCGCGATACAACAGGTACTGCGCCTGGTTCACACGCAGCAGAGCATTGCTCGGATTTACCCGAAGCGCGCCGTCCAATACGACGTGGGCGGCATCGAACTCACCACGCATCATGTGAACGAACGCGAGACACCCACAGATTGCACCATCGAAGGGGTTGATCTGCAACGCTTCGTTGAAGTCGGCGATGATCTGTTCTTCGCGCGCTTCAGCCGCCGCACCCACGAGTCCTGCGTCCACGTAGGTGTAGATGCCTATCTCGCCCCGCACCCAGTACGCGAGGGCGAGATTGGGATCCAGCGCCAACGCTTGTTCAGCGTACTGCAGCCCCTCAGCGGCACGGTCTATGTCGAGGCTGTAGGTGATGTCGATGGCCTTCAGCAGATATCCCCAGGCCTCGAGACTGTGCGCGCTCTGGCCAGAGACCCGATCGATTTCGGTGGCCATCAGCTGCGGAAAGGTGATTCCGGCGATTTGCTGCGCGATCTCGTCCTGAAGCGCGAACACCTGGTCGGGGACGAAGTCCACCTCAAAGGTTTCCGACCACACCTGGCGCCCGTCGGCGGTGGCCAGGGCGGCGTCCACGCGCAGCCGCTCGCCGCTGCGGCGGACCGAACCCGTCACCAGATACTGTGCGTTGAGTCGGGCGGCGATGTCGGAAATCCCCAATTCGCTATTGCGGAAGGTGAAGCTTGCGTGGCGCGACATCACCGGAAACGAGCGATATTGCTGCAGGCCCTTGATGATCTCTTCGGCGAGTCCGTCGGCGAACAGCCGATCGTCCGTGTCATCGCCATGCTCGAACGGCAGCACCGCGATGTTCGGTTGGCCCGTGAACGTTGTGATCGGCGGAGGCACGGCGTCGTCGTTCGAAGGTCCGAAGCTGAGGAACGCAGCGCCGCCAACTACCGCGATAACCGCCAACGCACCCAGCGCCATACCAACGCTTACGCGCGGTCGCGGTGGGGCGGCAGGCGATACGGTCTGCGGGGGGAGGGTCGTGACCACACCTGGCTCCGCCGTCAGCCGTGCCATGAGCTGGTCGAAATTCGAATCGGCACTCCCCGGCCGCCAGTTGCGCAGGTCCGCGGCTTGGGTGGTACGAAAGGCAACGGGCGGGGTCACGTCATCCAGCAGGATGGGAATCAGGATGTCGCGTTCCAGTGCGTCCATGGACTCGGTGCGTACCCAACGCGACGTGATCGAGCGTTCCGTCCATACGGTGAGGACCCATTTGGCATCGCCCAGCGCTCGCTCGAGGACCTCATCCCAGGTAGTACCCGGTTCGATCTGCCGGTCCCACCAGACGCTGAGTCCGAGTGCCTCGATCGCCTCGACCAACGGACGTACCCGGTCCAGGTCTTCGGAGGCGTACGAAATGAAGATGTCTGCCATGCGGCGCTACCCTAGCAGATAACTGCAGAACAGGGGGGCATCGAAACGCCGTCCTAACGTGAAAGCACCTCCGCCACGCGTTGCCGCAGCGAAGGCAACAGCTGCATCTCGAACCACGGATTGCGCCTGAGCCAGAGATTATTTCTGGGACTCGGATGCGGCAGCGGCACAACGTTGGGCCAATAGTCGCGCCAGCGTTGGACGATCTCGGTGAGCGACGACTTCGGCTCGTTCAGGTGGTATGCCTGGGCGTACTGGCCGATCACCAGGGTGAGCTGAAGTTTGTCGAGGCGTTCGAGCAATTGCGCGCGCCAGGCGGGCGCGCATTCCGGGCGCGGCGGCAGGTCCCCTGACTTCCCCGTGCCCGGATAGCAGAAACCCATGGGTAGCAGCGCGACCAACTCAGGGTCGTAGAACACGTCTCGGTCTATCCCCATCCAATCGCGCAGCCTGTTTCCGCTGACGTCGTCGAACGGTATTCCCGACGCATGGACCTTGCGTCCCGGCGCCTGACCGGCGATCAGCAACCGCGCATCGGGGTGGAATTGAACGACGGGACGTACGCCGTGGGGCAGGTGCGACGCACAGATCGTGCAGGCCCGGACCTCGGCGATCAGGGACTCGAAGCGCTTCATGGGTCAATTGACGCAGCGCGTACGCTGCCCCTCCGGTCGGTGGTCTGACCATTATCGCGCGCAGTCTGCCCCTGCGTAACCAGAAGGCCGTTAATTCGACGAACGGAATGTTCACGCGGGTTTGCGCTGCGCCAGCACGATCGCGACGCCACCTAGCGTTGCGGCCGACGCCACCAGCAACCGCAAGGTGATTGCTTCGGAGAGCAGCAGGACTCCGCCGAACGCAGCAATTGCGGGCACCGAGAGCTGAACGGTCGCGGCGCGCGACGCGCTGAGCCCGCGCAGCGCTGCGTACCAGATCGCGTAGCCGCACCCCGAAGCGATGGCGCCGGACGCGGCGGCCAGGATCAGACCTCCCGTGGAGGCGTGGAAGTCATCCAGGAATACCAGACTGACGAGAATCACCGGAGGCACACAGTAGATGAAGCTGGTCGCGGTTGCGGCGAGCGGATCATCTGTCTTTCGGCCCAGCAGCGAATAGGCGCCCCAGGCGATTCCAGCGATGGCCATCAGGGCCGCGCCCAGGGGATCGGGGGCCGTCACCCCTGGGGCCACCAGGAACACCAACCCTGAGATGGCGCACCCCAGGCCAACCCACGACCAGACGGCGAAGTGTTCGCCCGCACGCAGCGCCGAGCCGAACATGGTGAGTTGCACCGCGCCGAACAGGACCAGCGCACCGGTGCCGGCCGCCAGTGAAGTGTAAGCGAAGGAAAAAAACACCATGTAGGTGAACAGAAACGCCGCCGAACGTAATCCACCGGTGGGGCGCCGACCGTTTCGCCAGCGCGGCAGCATCAACAGACTCAGGGTCAACGCGCCGGTCAGCAATCGCACGGAGGTAAACGTCGCGGCATCGATCGATTCTCCGCCCAGTGCGAATCGGCACAGCAATGAATTCGCCGCGAACGCCAGCATCGCGAGGCTCGTCAGCAGAAGGGTGTTCAGCGGTGGTTGTCGCGGCAACGGTCGCGTTCCTTCGTCGTTATCGCGTCCACTTGCTCACGCAATCCTACGACCGCCTAATTGTATATTTGTGCCCTGCCATGAATCTGCCTGTCAGCAGGGTTTTCTCTCCTGTTGACCAGATCACCTCAACCCGGGAAACGACTCTGTGTTTGCCCAATCCAAAGTGCGCACGGGGTGCGTCGAATGATGCGAAACCGCCGCTTGCTTTGATTTCCCGAATCTGGTGTTTGCTGCCATCATCTCCGTAGTGAATGATTATCCGGCTGCCGATGCCTGCACGATTGGCCTTGTGGTCGTCCAGCTCGAAGATGATCCCCCGATTCTTCTGTGTGTTGTTCGTGTAGATCCAGATCGGCCCGTCGAAGGACACGGCGATGATGTCCAGATCCGCGTCATTGTCGTAGTCGATGTAGGTATAGGTGCTCATGGCCAGGTAGTTTTCCAGACCCGCCTCACGAGTATCGTTGGAAAAATGCTTGCCTTGCTCGTTTCGAAAAAAGACCTTGGTAGCGCGTTTCCGCGAACGAAAATGCCCATTAACCACGTAGATGTCCTGCCATTCGTCGTTGTCGAGATCGGCGAACCTCGCCGTCCAGCTCCAACCAGAAATATCGACACCCAGATCTTGCGCTATCTCGTCGTAGGTATTGTCTTTGTTGAGCTTGTAAAACATGTTTCGGCCCAATGTCTGTCTGAGCACTTCACCTGCCTGTTCCTTCGTATACGTCGGTACCGGTTGGTGCCCAAGATTGCAGATATAGGCCATAGTTTCCCATCCCGCCCCGAATTTCTCGCACAACGCCGGATTCCTATCGAAATGGGTAGATTTCTCGAGCAGGAAATAGCCAAGGCAATGTCGCTTTTCTCTCTCATCGCTAATGTTCAGACAAAGACGAGGCGCCCGTTTCCGCCATGCTTGAAAAACGCTTTCGTGTTGCTTCACGCGAGTCAAACAGCGCCTTTTCCAATGGTTTTCTTCATATTCTGCACAGCTCGCATCGATGGATCGCAACGGTAACATCGACGCGCGATCGGTCGGATTCATCGCGGTGAAACCGGTGGACTGGGTGGTATAGATCTCGAAGCGCAAGTCGTTATCTGTGTCTGCGCTGTCAATACTCATGGTGAAGAACGTCGTGACTGGGAAGATCTGGTCCGAACGCTTGATCAAACGTAGCTTACCGCCCGGCATTCCGAGGTAGTAAAACTCACCCATTTGGAAATCATTGCCAACCAACAGGTCCGGGTAGCCGTCCTGATTGATATCGGAGACCAGTATGCTAAGGGTTTCACCCGGAAAGCCTTCGAGGCGTTCTACTCTGAAATGATCCCCCTCGTTCCACAATATGGCATTGCGCGAGCTTTCTCCGGGTAGCCTCGTCCAACGCCCCGCTGTCCAGTTGCCAGCGATAATATCGATGTCACCGTCAAGGTCCATATCAGCGAACGCGACGGCATTGAGAAAGGTGGAGCCCATATCGGGCAACACGTGACGGTTCGCTGGAGGGAACGTGCCGCGATCGTTATAGACGATGTAATTGCCACCACGGTAACTGGAGACAAACAGGTCGGGCTGACCATCGTTGTTCAGATCGACCAGTGCGACATTCATCGCATCCTGTGGCGATCCGGGGATAGTTATCGGTATCCGTTCGAACCGCTCCCCCAACATGTTCTGATACAGAAAGAGACCTTGTTCGGTACCGAAAACGATGTCCACCCAGCCGTCCGCATTGACATCGGCAGAAGCGACCGGCCAGTTTCGGTAGAACGGGGCGATGAACTTGTAACTGACTGTCATATCGGATTTAGTCAACAAGCCTCGCTCTTCACCATATTGGCGAGTGAACATCTGTGCCGCTGGCCGCGACAGCGGCTGCATTGCCGTTTCGGTGACACGAACCGTCGACTGTTCGCTGTCTAACGCTTTTGGTGGGTTGGTGATGGGCGGGGCTTGTACAGTGTCCGCCCAGGCATTGGGAAAAAATGAGAACTTCATGCCGAGGTCAAATTCCCGGAACAGGTCCTGCTGGTTCGACTCATCCCATTTCAGATATTCGTCTACCACCACTCCAGCGAGAATACCCATCGACAAAAGCACACCGCTCAACACCAACGCGACCTTTCTCGAAATCCCTGTCCATATGATAAAAAAGGAGTACACGCTGTATATGCCGAGCGTAAACAACAGGATCATCGCGTATATCGGTGGCATGCCGGCGGCCAGTGCGGCGGCCACAATGGCAACATCAAAAGCAATCGGAACCGGCAGGAACAGACCCACGGCAGCGAGTGAGAGCACCCCGAGAACGACCAGGAACCACTGGTCGCCGACAAACATGTTGGTCATCTCCTGCCATGGGAGCAGGCTGATGAGCACTGCGCCCATCAACCCAGCCAGAAGCATCAGCGGGACAGTAAGTTTGATGATGTAGATCAGGTTGGCAAAATACTTTTGCGCCACCCAACTGATCGACCCACCCCATCCCGGCTCACCTGACGAGATTTCACTAACGCTACTGTTGGTTGGTGAGAAAAGGCCACCTTCGGGCAGCGCGATGCTCTGTGCAACGAGCTGGTCCTTAAACACATATCTCGCCAGCAGTGGCACCAGAACAATCAGGAAGAACAGCGTCATGGCCACCTTGGTGATGGCCATGTACAGCGGGAGGAGCGAGAAGAGCATTGTGAGCACAATGACATTCAGGGTGGGCGCACTGATCATCATGACCAGAGTAGTTTCCAGCCTGGTCCCTGAATCGTGCATGCCTCGGGCGATTGGCGCCGCACAATTTACACAGACCCCGAGCGGTACCCCGATCAGCAAGCCAAGCAAGGTGTTGCCAAAGTGGCTGGAGAAACTGCGGCGCTTCAACAGCGACAGAATGGTCATCAAGCAAGCAGCGAACAGGATGCCGAAGGTCATTCCCTGCCGGTTGGTCGATATCCAGTTCACGGTGGTATAGAAGATGCGGGTCGTCAGAGCATCAGCCGGATCGATTGGATAGACCGCCTCAAAACCCAGCGGATCTTGCAGGATCAGATCTCCCCCAAGGGTAGCCTTGTCACCCAGCGACGGCACGCGGGAACCCGCCCAGAAATTGGCGGCGATCGCGACGCAGATCGTCACGATCATGAACAGACGTTTGTTCTGTTGCAGCCAAGTTGCGGAGGCGCTCACCACGTTATCTCACTCTGCCCTATCAGCTCCACGTAGAGTGTCAGATTAGTTCAACACTGAATCGGCATCCAGTTTATTGGCCAACAAATCGACGAAGGCGCGAACCTTGGCGGAGCCGTGCCGAGCCTCACGGTGCACAATATGAATGGGTCTTGGCGGCGGCTCATACTGTTCCAGAATGATCTCCAATTCGCCGGATGCGAGTTGGGGCGCGACCTGATAGGACAGCAGCCGGGTAATTCCAAGCCCCCTCACGGCTGCCTCGATCGCTGCATCATTGGTGGTCACGACCAGGCGAGGCTTGAGGCGGGGCAACCTGACTGCACTGCCGAACTTCCAGTCGACGGCATTGTTACCGGCACTTGACGTGATGATCGGGTGATCAACCAGGTCCTCTGGCCGCATCGGCATGCCGTGGCGGTGCAGATGTTGTGGAGACGCGCATACTACCGGGCGAATGAACCCCACACGCCGCGCGCGCATGCTGGAATCAGGCAGCTGCCCGATGCGCACGCCCACATCCACCCCTTCCTCCAGCAGGTTCACGTTGCGGTCGAGAAATAACGCCGAAACCTCCGTACCAGGATATCGGTTGAGATAGTCGACGATCCCGGGCATCACGAAGATCCGTCCGAACAACATCGGTGCGGTGACGACCAGGTGGCCGCTCGGTTCGGCATTGACGCCGGCGGCGGCTTCGTCTGCCGCATCCGCGTCGGCGATCACACGCCGCGCATCTTCGAGGTAACGCTGGCCCGCATCCGTGGTGCGCACGTATCGCGTCGTGCGATCGAGGAGCTTGACGCCCAGTCGCTCTTCAAGCGCCGCCACCGCCCGGGTCACGGCAGGAGGCGACATTCCCAGTTTGCGGGCGCCGGACGCGAAGCCCTCCTCCTCTGATACCCGCACAAAGACATTCATCAAGTGTAGTCGGTCCATCTATTATTCCTAATAATGGAATAAGCAATTGTCCTATGTGGTTATTCTTGTTTCAAGCGCAACGTGACAAAGTGCCATTCCCCGCAACGTCACGTTGGCGAGCAACCCAAAACTCGAACATAGGAGAATCATGGGACATCAATTCGCAGCTATCGCGTTTACGGAGTCGGTGCGTGAGGTCCAGCTGGAACTCGGCAGTCGTGCTGGGTACCGCGCGATGGACGACGGCCCTGATTACAACCACGTCCTCGGCGAAAGAGAGGCAAACTTCATCGCGGAACGCGACAGCTTTTATATGGCCACGGTATCCGAGACCGGATGGCCGTATGTCCAACATCGAGGTGGCCCGGCAGGATTTGTGCGGGTCGTTGACGAGAGCACTATCGGCTTCGCGGACTTCAGCGGCAACCGCCAGTACGTCAGTGTCGGCAATCTTCGAGGCGACGATCGCGTGGCACTGTTCTTCATGGACTATCCCAACCGCACGCGCCTCAAGCTGCTTGGCCGGGTCCGGCTCATCGGCCCGGACGATTCGGCTTTACTGGCAAATCTGGAAGTGGACGACTACCGGGCGACTGTCGAACGTGGCTTCCTGATTCACGTTGAGGCGTTCGACTGGAACTGTCCGCAGCACATCACGCCGCGCTTTACCGAGTCCCAACTCGATGACCTGATTGCCCCCCTGCGGGAGCAGATCCAGGTCCTGAAGGCTCGCCGGTCCACCGTTGCAAACCGCCCGGAAGTGCTCGGTGACGGACCGCTGGAACTGGTGATTTCTGCAGTGCGACAGCTCACGCCGAGAATCCGGGCGTATGAGCTTCGTGATCCGAATGGCGCCGAGTTACTACCAGTCGATCCCGGTGCGCATCTACAGATCCCGGTCCAACTGCCGTCCGGCGAATCCACCATTCGACACTATTCGATCACCAATCCTGCCGAACGAGATGTCTACGAGATCGCCGTACTGCGTGATGACGAGGGCACGGGCGGATCCCGTGCCGTGCACGAAGTATTCGAGCTCGGTTTGCGTCTGCGTTGTGCCCTGCCTGAGAGCCACTTTCCACTGCATGCCGACCGCCGGCCGGCAGTGCTGGTTGCCGGTGGCATCGGCATTACACCGATCAAGGCCATGGCACAGGCGCTGAAGGCTCGCGGCAACACCCTGCATTTACACTACGCCGGTCGAAGCAGGGGCGAAATGGCGTTTGCGGATCAGCTCGGCCGCGATCTCGGTAATGCGCTGACTACCTATCCGTCGGTGGACGGCAAACACATGGATGTCGAGCGGATTCTGTCTGCCGCGCCGGATCACGCGATGTTCTACGTCTGCGGTCCAGGCCCGCTGATAGACGCAGTAGTCGAGGCCGCCGCCGCATTGAACATAAGTCCGCAACGCGTCCGCT
>Ga0209988_10000556_pt1 | contig 23418 bp, 18 predicted proteins | sample N075metaG_FD_183115 | JGI IMG/M metagenome (GOLD analysis project Ga0209988, IMG submission 183115) | Deep subsurface microbial communities from Kermadec Trench to uncover new lineages of life (NeLLi) - N075 metaG (SPAdes) (version 2) | ecosystem: Environmental > Aquatic > Marine > Ocean trench... | reverse complement strand
TAGCTAGACGGTTTGTCACTGGATAATCGCTGTCTGAGACCGCTGCTCTACAATAATGATCTCCGAAGCAGTCACCTGTGCGCAAACTAACCTGGGACCGACTGCCTCTGATTCTTATCTTCCTCTGTCCGATTCTGGCCCTCGCCTAGGCGCCTGATCGTATTCTGTATGACGGCAAGATCTTAACGGTCGACGAGGATTTTTCTGTCGCCAGTGCGACCTGCCCAAAAAGGGTATTATCGATTCAGACACAATGACCTGTTCAAAAAGGGGATACCGTGAACGAATCGACGCCGCCGCCGGACGCTGTGCCTGATGATCAGCCGACCGAGCCAGACCACAGCGACACAATGATCAGGGAGAATATCAAGTCAGGCAAAACCTGGTTGAGATTACTCTTTATGATTTTCTTCGGCGCGCTCTGGGCTATCTCCAGAGTCGTTGTTTTGGCCGTCGTCGTGTTGCAGTTCTTCTGGGTTCTGATCACAGGCGAAACCAATGCACGGTTGGGTGAGCTCGGTCGAAGCCTCGCTACCTATACTTACCAGATCGTGATGTATCTGACATTCAACTCAGAGGAGCATCCGTTTCCTTTCTCCGACTGGCCTTCCGGCCCACCCAGTTGACCGAGTGGCGCTAGAGGCGGGCTAAAGTGACCGTGGCATTACGCGCAGCATTCGGATGACAGAACAATTACGCCTTCTGGCGGACGACCGGCCACCGCCATGGCGTGGTGGCGAGCAGACGGTATTCATTCGTCAGAGCAGGCGCGCGAAGCGGCTGATACTCCAGATGATTCCGCCCTACACACTGGAACTCGTGGTCCCTCGGGGAACCAGGCCACGCGAGGTCGAGGAGTTTCTTGCCAGCAATCGACGCTGGATCGAGCGGGCGCAGGACGAGTTGCAATCTCATTATTCTGAGACTCTGCAGGTCTTGCCCGATGCGGTCGAGCTGGCCGCGGTGGGGCGGCGTTGGAACATCACCTACGAGTCCAGAGCTGTGGTCAGACCCCGGCTTCGAGAATTTCCGCAGCATCTGCAGATCTCCACACCTGATTCCGCGCCCGGCCGGATTCATGGTCTGTTGCGACAGTGGCTGCTAGCGCAAGCTCGGCGCTATCTCAAGCCGTGGCTGGCGAGCGAGGCTAAGGTGGTCGGAGTCACGCCGAACAAGAGTCAAGTCAGGACCCAGCGAACTCGCTGGGGAAGCTGCTCGCCACTAGGCAATATCAGCTTGAATGCCAGTTTGTTATTTCTCGACGCCGCAGTCGTTCGTTACCTCCTGATCCACGAGCTGTGTCACTTGCGTCACCTGGATCACTCCGGCCGATACTGGCGTTGTGTGGCGCAGTTCGAGCCCGACTATCGGCTTTTGGATAAACAACTGACCGAATCGTGGTCAGAAGTGCCGCTCTGGGCGTTGGCGCGCTAACGTCTGCGGATCAGTGCGTTGTTAGCGTCTGCACACTAGCTGCGATGGCCGGTAGCCAGTACGCTGCCGAGCCCTGCAAAACGTAGTCTGCGACCGAGGTCAACGGGGTCGAATTCGTATTGATCTCGACTATGGTCGCTCCCTGGCTTGCGGCAGCTTCGGCAAGACCGGCCGCCGGATACACGAGCGCCGAAGTGCCGACGGAGAGAAAGACCTCGCAGCTGTCCGTCGCGCGGAAGGCAGTCTCCAGCGCAGCTGTCGGAATCGCTTCTCCGAACCAGACGACGTCCGGGCGGAGTAGTCCCCCGCACGTCTCGCACTCGGGTGGTCGTTCCGTTGTATCCGGCGTACCTGTAGGGATTCGGTTGCAGGCGAAACATTTGTCGCGCTCGATGTTGCCGTGGAATTCCACGACGTTGCTGTTGCCGGCGCGCTGATGCAACCCGTCGACATTTTGCGTAATCAGCGCAAGCTCAGGCTTTAACTCCGCCAGCGTGACAAGCGCTCGATGCCCCGCGTTCGGTTGTGCGCGATGAATCAATTCGCGGCGCCAGCAATACCAGTCCCACACTAGCCTTGGATTGTCGGTGAAAGCCTGGGGTGTCGCGAGCTCTTCCGCGCGATAGTTAGCCCAGAGTCCGGTTTGCGCGTCTCTGAACGTGGGGACACCACTCTCCGCGGAGATTCCGGAGCCGGTCATGACGAGCCAACGCTTTGCTTGCGCTAATGTGGCAGAGAGCGCGCCGGGCAGATCTGGCGGTTCATGCGCGCTGCTCAAGCCGCTTGATCAGCCTCGGCCAACTGACGGAGTACGTAGTGCAGGATTCCGCCGTTGACGAAGTATTCCCTCTCCTTCGGTGTATCGATCCGGACTCGCGCATCGAACTGCAGCTGCTCGCCGTTCGCTTTGGTCGCCGTAATCGTGACGGTATTGCTGCGACCCCCATCGACTCCCTCAATGTCGTAGCACTCCCGGCCGTCCAAGCCGAGTGACTCGACGTTATCACCATCGAGGAATTGCAGCGGTAGCACACCCATCCCGATCAGGTTGGAGCGATGAATTCGCTCGTAGCTCTCAACGAGGACGGCACGTACGCCTAACAGCAATGTTCCTTTGGCCGCCCAATCTCTCGATGAGCCGGAACCGTACTCTTTGCCGCCGATGACCAACAGGGGCGTCCCGTCGTTCTTGTAGCGAAGCGCGGCGTCGAAAATGCTGGTCTGCTCACCGCTGGGGATATGCGTCGTCCAACCACCTTCGGTGCCGGGCGCCAACTGATTGCGGAGCCGAATGTTGGCAAAGGTTCCGCGCATCATGACCTCATGGTTGCCGCGTCGCGAGCCGTAAGAGTTGAAGTCCTTCTGTTCGACCCCCTGGGAGCGCAGGTATTCCGCTGCGGGCCCATCGGCGGCAATCGTGCCGGCCGGGGAGATATGATCCGTCGTGATGGAATCGCCGAGGAGGGCCAGGACTCGGGCACCCTTGATGTCTGCGATTGGGTCGGGCTGCAGCGTCATGCCCTCAAAGTACGGCGGATTCTTCACGTAGGTTGAAGCCTCGTCCCAGCCGTAGTTCTCACCAGTAGCGATCGACAGGCCGTTCCAGTTATCGTCGCCCTCGAAGACATTCGAATATCTGCTCCGGAACATCTCCGCCGTAATATTCTTGCTGATGAGATCGTTGATTTCCGCACTGGACGGCCAGATATCGCGTAGGTAAACAGGCTGGCCGTCTTGATCATCGCCGAGCGAGTCTTTGTAGAGATCGACGTTGAGGTTGCCGGCCACCGCGTATGCCACGACCAGGGGCGGTGACGCCAGGAAGTTCATTCTGACCAGAGGATGGATGCGCCCTTCGAAATTACGGTTGCCGGAAAGGACAGAACAGCCGACGAGATCCATCGACTGCACGGCCTGTGCCACTTCTGACAATAACGGGCCCGAGTTGCCGATACAGGTCGTACAGCCATAGCCGACGACGTCAAAACCCAGGGCGCTCAGGTCATCGAGCAGGCCGGCCTTGACGAGGTAGTCGGTGACAACCTTCGAGCCCGGGGCCAGGGAGGTCTTTACCCACGGTTTCGGTTTGAGGCCTTTCGCCAGAGCATTTCTTGCCAGGAGACCTGCACCCATCATGACGGCCGGGTTGGAGGTATTGGTACAACTGGTAATGGCCGCGATCAGTACTGCGCCGTCCTCGAGAACGAAAGCGTCCGAGCCTAGTCGCACGGTCTCGCTCGGCGTAGGGGCGCCGGTGCGGTTTTCGATGACCGGCTTCATTAGCTTCTTGAAGGTGGCGGCCGCGCTTCGAAGCGGAATACGGTCTTGGGGTCGTTTGGGTCCTGCCAGGCTCGGCTCCACGTCGTTGAGATCGAGAGCGAGCGTGTCGCTGAAACGAACTTTCGACATGCCGCGCCACAGCCCCTGTTCCTTCGCGTAGGCTTCGACGAGTCGAATTTTTTCCTCGGAGCGGCCAGAGAGCTCCAGATAGCGAAGTGTCTCGTCATCGATCGGTACCACCGCGCAGGTGCTGCCGAATTCAGGCGACATATTGCCAAGCGTGGCGCGATCCGCTAGGGGCAGGTGGTCCAAGCCGTCGCCGAAAAACTCGACGAACTTACCGACCACGCCCCGCTCGCGGAGCATCTGCGTAACTGTGAGTACGAGATCCGTAGCCGTCGTACCTTCGCTCAGGCGACCTTTGAGCTCGAATCCGACCACGTGAGGTATCAGCATGGTAATGGGTTGGCCCAGCATGGCGGCTTCGGCCTCGATCCCACCGACACCCCAGCCCAGAATGCCGAGGCCGTTGATCATCGTCGTATGGGAGTCGGTCCCGACCAGCGTATCGGGATAGGCCAGCCGACGATCTCCGAGTTCGACATCGAATACCACACGGCTGAGGTACTCGAGGTTCACCTGATGAACGATACCGGTGTTGGGTGGTACGACACGGAAATTACGGAACGCCTCCTGGCCCCAGCGCAGGAACGAGTAGCGTTCCTTATTACGTTCGAACTCGATCGCGTTGTTGGCGGCCAGCGAATCCGCGGTGCCGAAATGGTCGACCTGGACCGAGTGATCGATGACAAGCTCGGCGGGCGAGAGCGGGTTAATGGCAGAGGCCTTACCACCGAGTTTGACCATGGCATCGCGCATCGCCGCGAGATCGACGATCGCCGGAACACCAGTGAAGTCCTGCAGAATCACGCGCGCAGGCGTGAAAGCGATCTCGGTCTCCGGCTCCGCCTTGGGGTCCCAGGCTGCCAACGCCTCGATATCCTCGGCCGTGACGTTTTCGCCATCCTCATGTCTTAGAAGGTTCTCGAGGAGAATTTTCAGGGTGTAGGGAAGCTGCTCGACGCGGCTGTCACCGATGGCGTCAAGGCGAAAGATCTCATACTCGGTGTCGCCGACTGAGATGGATTGGCGGGCGCCAAAGCTATCTGTCATTGGGGAAGTTCCTCAAATAGAGAGTGAACTATACCAAGGCGCCTGGCAGTCCAACAGACGGCTAGTCCTTAGTTTGCACTGAGTGTAGCGACCGCCTGGTGCAATAGGCGCGCTATACCGCTACTTCTAATGGCGCGGCTTGCATGCCGGCCGCCTGAATAGTGGCGCCGCCCAGGCAGCGTTCCCCCTGGTAAAGCACGACGTATTGCCCCGGCGTCACGGCCCGCTGCGGCCGCTCGAACCAGACCTCCAACTCGTCATCGTTTCGGTAAGTCACCGTGCACGCTTGATCCGGCTGGCGGTAGCGGGTCTTGGCGCGACATCTGAGCGTCGCGCCCGCCGACCAACCGGGGGGCGCGTCGTTGATCCAGTGGGCAGCGCCTGCGGTCAGCCAATTCTGATAGAGCAGCGGGTGGTCCGTGCCTTGAACAACGACGAGGTCGTTGTGTTCGAAGTCTTTATCAGCCACGTACCAAGGTTCCGGACCATAGGCTGCGAGACCGCCGATGTTCAGGCCGTGACGTTGGCCGAGCGTGTAGTAGGCCAGTCCCTGGTGCTCGCCGAGTACTTCACCGCCGGGTTCTTTGATCTGCCCCGGGTTCGTGGGCAGGTACTGGCCGAGAAACTCTGCGAACGGACGTTCACCGATAAAGCAAATTCCGGTACTGTCCTTCTTGTCCGCTACTGCGAGTCCCGCCTGCCGCGCTCGGTCCCTTACTGCGAGCTTGGTCATCTCACCCAGCGGGAAAAGGACGTTGGCGAAGTCTGTTTCCTTTACGGCATGAAGAAAATAACTCTGATCCTTGCTCGAGTCCCGGCCTTTCAGCAGGTGTACGCGACCGTCTACTCGCAGCAGTTGTGCGTAATGCCCCGTCGCGAGCGCATCCGCGCCGAGACGGTGTGCATAACGCCGCATCTCACCGAACTTGATCTGCCGGTTGCAAAGTACGTCCGGGTTGGGCGTGCGGCCCGCTTGGTACTCGGCGAGAAAGTGAGCGAATACCTGCTCACGGTATTCGTCGGCGAAATTGACACGGTGCAGCGGAAGATCGAACTGCCGGGCGAACATCTGAGCATCTTGAAAATCCCGCGCGGCCTCACAGTAGCCGTCGTCTTCCCAGTTGGTCATATGTAGGCACTGCACGTCGTATCCCGCGTCGCGCAGAAGTAAAGCGGTAACCGCTGAGTCCACCCCTCCGGAGAGGGCGACGATAACGAGTCCGTTGCCTGCCATGAGGAGATTCTAACAACGGCAGCAGACGACACGCGCCGGCACGGCACCCTATAAATGCAACAGGCGAACAGACGGTTCTATATCAGTTGCGTGCCACAGCTCATCGAACGTGTCCAGATATTGGCGGGCGACGGCGGGTTTATTTGTATCGGATATGCCGTTCCATCGTTTCCCGTCAGGACGGTATACCAAAGCCTTTCCATCTGCGATACAGAAGGCCTCTTCGTGATCGCGGGACTCTTCTTTGACGTTGCGAAATTCGATATAGCTGTTCAGGCGCCGTCCCATATGCACGAATTGATTGCCACTTTTCATCGCGCGAGCGGGGTTTGTGATCATTACCCGGACGCGGGCGAAGGCGCGGGCAAGAATAAATTTCTTAAGAGTTTCGAGGAAATCTTCGTGATCGTAGATATCGGGCTCAAGGTCCGGGGTAAGAATGGCTAGGGAGCGATTTGCCTGCAGGGTGATCTCAACGACTGCACTTCGGACCTCCTCGCAAGTCGAGAGAACTCGTCGTGTTCCTGTACTCTGCGTTTGCCCCGTCATTAGCGGCTCATCGATTGCGGCAGTTCTAACATATTCAAGTCTCACGCCGGTATCTTCGTCGGTCTGGAGACCACGAACTTCGGTGAATATTTTACCTGCGGGCCCGGCGGGCGCTGTGCCCTGTGTCACGGTTCCCGGAGCGAGGTTAGCGGAGCAAGATGCAGGCTGGTTAGATGTCCCGAGCCAGCTGAGCAGCGAGGCCGACATAGTCCGCGGGCCTTAACTTCAGCAGTCTTTTCCGTTCCTTGGCAGGGATTTCCAGCGTGTCGATAAACGCTTCCAGACTGGCCACTGTGATTTCCCGGCCACGCGTCAGCGCCTTGAGTTGCTCATAGGCGTCGGTTATCCCGTGGCGGCGCATCACTGTCTGTACGGCTTCCGAAAGTACCTCTACATGGGCTTCAAGATCAGCTGCAATTTGTTGCGTATCGGCTTCCAGTCTGCCGAGCCCGCGGCCGGCAGACTCAATCGCGATCAGAGAGTGTCCCAGTCCGACGCCGAGGTTGCGAAGTACCGTGGAGTCGGTCAGATCTCTCTGCAACCGCGATCGAGGTAACTTGTCGGCCAGGAAGGCCAGGATGGCGTTGGCGAGGCCTAGATTACCTTCTGCATTTTCAAACTCGATAGGATTGACCTTATGCGGCATCGTGGACGATCCCACCTCTCCTGCGACCGCTCGCTGTCGAAAATACCCCAGGCTCACGTAGCACCATAGGTCCTGACAAAGGTCGAGGAGCACCGTATTGAAGCGGCTCAAGCCCTGAACGTATTCTGCTATCCAGTCGTGGGGTTCGATCTGTGTCGAGTAGGTGGTCGGATTCAGCCCCAGGGATTCAACGAAACGCTCGCTGATACCACGCCAGTCCGCCTCTGGATACGCGGCTACATGGGCGTTGAAATTTCCGACGGCACCATTGAATTTGCCGTACACACGTACGGCTGTGAATCGTTCTAGTTGCTGCGTCAGCCGGTAGACGAAGTTCGCGAGTTCCTTGCCCAACGTGGTCGGGCTCGCCGGCTGACCGTGAGTTCGAGCGAGCATGGGCAGGTCGGCGAATTCATGCGCAAGCGTCTGAAGATCCTTCGTCAGCGTTTTCATGCTGGGGATCAGAACCTTCTGCCGTGCGTCTGTGAGCATCAGCGCGTAAGCGAGATTGTTGATGTCCTCCGACGTACACGCGAAGTGCAGATACGGTCCCAGCGCTGTTGCGGCGTTTGACGTACCGTCGAGTTTCTCTCGGAGAAAATACTCGACGGCCTTTACGTCATGATTCGTCTCTGCCTCTAGGACCTTCACACGCCGGGCGTCGTCCATCGTGAAGCCGTCGACAAGCTGATCGAGAATCTCGTTCAGCGGCTGGTCGAGTGTGCCGATCTCCGGCAGGTCAGGGTCGCTCGCAAGATGCTGCAGCCAGCGAATCTCGACGAGTGTGCGATAACGAATCAGCGCATATTCTGACAGATACTCACGCAACGGCTCTGTCTTGGTAGCATAGCGACCATCCAGCGGTGAGATAGCGGTGAGAGTGGTGGGCTCCACAGGGTTGCTCGGCATCCCTATACAAGCAGTTGCGGAGTGCGCATCATACACCGTTCGTTGAGTCCCTCCGACTGCGAGGATCCAGAGCCGGTTTCGCCAGGTTTACAGACCCTTGAGGGTGTGACTATGACAACCGATTACCGAGTCGAGCGAGACAGCATGGGCGAGTTGGAGGTGCGCGCGGATGTGCTCTGGGGCGCTCAAACACAACGTGCCGTTAATAATTTCCCGATCAGCGGAATCACGATGCCGCGGCAATTCATCCGTGCGCTGGGACTGATCAAGGGGGCCGCCGCCGCTACGAATTCGACCTTGGCGCTGCTTCCAGCCGATATGGCTCGTGCCGTCGAGACGGCTGCGCGGGAGGTCGCCGACGGCCAGCACGACGCGGCATTCCCGGTCGACGTGTTTCAGACCGGATCGGGGACGAGTTCGAACATGAATGCCAACGAGGTGATTGCGCGTCTTGCCAGTCAGGCCTCAGGGCTGTCGGTTCACCCGAACGACCATGTCAACATGGGTCAGAGCAGTAACGATGTCATCCCCACGGCGATTCACGTCAGCGCGGCGTTGGGGGTAACCGAACATCTGCTGCCGGCCCTGCAGCACCTGGCCGATACCATCGATACTAAGGGCCGGCAATTAGCCCAGGTGGTCAAGACTGGTCGTACCCATCTGATGGATGCAATGCCGGTGCGTCTCGATCAGGAGCTATCGGGTTGGACGGCGCAGATACGCGCCGACTATCAGCGTGTCGCGGGTGTCCTGCCCCGATTGAGCTCGCTCGCGCAGGGCGCTACGGCCGTCGGCACCGGGATCAACGCCCATCCGGAATTCGGTGTCCGTGTTGCGGCCGAGCTCGCCACGAACACCGGTATCGCGTTTCGCCCTGCTGATAATTATTTCGAGGCGCTGAGCTCTCAGGATACGGCCGTCGAGCTTTCCGGCCAGCTCAAAACCACGGCTGTCAGTCTGATGAAGATTGCCAATGATCTTCGCTGGATGAATAGCGGGCCTTTGGCTGGGCTCGCCGAGATCGCTTTACCCGCTGTCCAGCCCGGCAGCAGCATCATGCCGGGTAAAGTCAATCCCGTGATACCGGAGTCGGTCACGATGGTGGCGGCCCAGGTCATCGGCAATGACGCCGCGATCACCGTCGCAGGACAGTCCGGCAATTTCCAGCTCAATGTCATGTTGCCCGTCATTGCCTATAACCTGCTGCAGAGCATCGAACTCCTCGGCAACGCGGCCGGGGTACTGGCCGATGCGGCCATCGAGGGATTTAGCGTCAACGAAGAACGCCTCAAGGCGGCGCTGGAGCGTAACCCGATCCTCGTAACAGCGCTTAACTCCGTCATCGGTTACGACAAGGGCGCAGCGGTGGCTAAGCAGGCGTATCGGGAAGGCCGGCCGATTCAGGAGGTAGCGGCGCAGGAGACGGACCTCAGCGTTGAAGAGCTCAAGGCCTTGCTCGACCCGATGGAACTCACGCGAGGCGGAATCAAAGGCTGACGGGCCGTTGCGCGCTCTGATCGAGAAACAGCTCGCGCGTGCCCCGAACCAGGCCGATCCCCTATCGCGGTTGTTGGCCCAGGCTGACGGTCCGGTTTCCCAGGATCTTCTGGATCTATTGAGCGATGCACCGACTTCGGCGGCTGTGCTGTTGGGCTTGGTTGAAAGACCAGGTGGCCTGCACGTGATCCTCACGGAGCGCGCGGCCAATCTCGCCGATCATCCCGGGCAAGTCAGTTTTCCGGGTGGGCGCATCGAGGAGGGGGATGATGGCCCCGTGGCGGCTGCGCTCAGAGAGGCCGAGGAGGAGGTCCAATTGCGGCCCGATCTGGTCTCGATCGCCGGTTGTCTGGAGGATATTCTGACCGGTACCGGGTTTCTGATTACGCCGGTTGTCGGGTTCGTCGCGTCGGAGTTTCGCGCGGTCCCCGACCGGTCCGAGGTCGCCGACGTCTTCGAAGTGCCTCTGGAGTTTCTGCTTCGAGAGGACAGTGTTCGCTCGAGTATGCGGGAGCGTTTTGGGACGACGCTGCGGATCTATGAGTTCGACTACGCCGGACACCACGTCTGGGGCGCGACCGCAATGATATTGAGAAACTTTGTCCAGATCATAAAACAATAAATAACAAAAACTTATGAATACAATCGATAATTTACTTGAGATCATGGTCCGGCTCCGGGATCCGCACGACGGTTGCCCCTGGGATCGCGAACAGACCTTCGCGAGTATCGCGCCGTATACGATCGAGGAGGCGTACGAAGTCGCCGATGCCATCGCCCGGGACGACCTCAAGGGTCTCAAGGACGAGCTCGGGGATCTCTTGCTACAGGTGGTCTACCACGCGCGCATCGCTCAGGAATCGGGCGCTTTCGATTTCGCTGACGTAGTCGCTGCGATCTGCGACAAGATGACGCGGCGGCATCCGCATGTTTTTGGCGATGCGCAGGTGCACAGTGCCGCGGATCAAACGGTCGCCTGGGAGGCTCTGAAGGATGCGGAGCGTGCCGATGGTGACCGTGGCAGTGTCTTGGATGGCCTGCCGAAGGCCCTGCCGGCGCTGACCCGCGCCACCAAGCTCGGTCATCGTGCTGCTCGCGTGGGGTTCGACTGGCATGAGTTGGCCGGGCCGCGGGCGAAAGTTGACGAGGAATTAGAGGAGCTTGATGAAGCGATCGCGGCGGCCGGCGAGGATGCCATCAAAGCTGAGATGGGTGATGTGCTGTTCGCCTTGGCGAATGTATGCCGGCATCTGCAGCTGGATCCCGAAGCGTGCCTGCGGGGTGCGAATCGTCGGTTCGAGCAGCGATTTCGTTGCGTGGAGGAGAAAGTCAGCGCCGCGGGTGGTGATTGGCAGGCGTTCGATACGCAAGCCCTGGAAGCATTTTGGCAGGCGGCAAAGCGCGAACTCTAAATGGTTGTTGTGTGCCTAGCCCCGGTTGCCTTAGTGGCAAACACTCCGTTCACGCTCTATGCTCCGAGTGGTCCATCAAGCTAAATCTGTTGGACCACTCCTTGCTCGGCATCTTTTACCACGGGGGGATGCGATGACGACCAAAAACAAATCTGCGGGCGTCAACCGCCGGCAGTTTCTTTCCGGCGCCACCGCTGGTGTTGCCGCTGCGGCCTTAACCAATCCCGCCGCAGCGCAGCAAGGCAGTAGTCAGGCCGGCGCGCAACTCGCTGCCGTCACACCCCCGAGTGCTGCTGCCGAGGCGATGGAGTACGACGTTCCGGAGGGTTATAGCGCTGAGGAAGCCAGGGAGTACTTCGTCAGACATCCGGGCTCGGACTTCATGGTGGATGTGATCAAGGATCTCGAGCTCCCATTCATCACCACGAATCCGGGCTCGAGCTTCCGCGGCCTGCACGAGTCGATCGTCAATTACGGCGGCAACTCGAAACCGGAACTTCTGACCTGTCCGCACGAGGAGCAGGCCATCGCGATGGCCCATGGTTACGCGAAGGTGGCCGGTGGCAAGCCCATCGGCGTTCTGGTGCATGGCACCGTTGGTTTGCAGCATGCGTCCATGGCAATGTACAACGCTTGGTGCGACCGGGTACCGATGGTCGTGCTCGGCGGTAACCATTTCGATGCCACCGAGCGCCGTAGCGGCGTGGAGTGGTCCCATTCTGCGCAGGATGCAGCCAGAGTCGTACGCGATTTCACCAAGTGGGACGATGCGCCGCTGTCATTGCAGCACTTCTCGGAATCCATGGCGCGCGCTTACAAGATCGCGACGACGCCTCCGATGGGGCCCGTCGTGGTCATCATCGACGGCCATCTGCAGGAAGCAGAGATGGGTAGCCAGGCGCCGACCATTCCAGGGGTCGCGCCGACGGTGCCGCCGCGCGGTGGTGCCGCGGCGCTCGAAGAGGCCGCGCGCTGGTTGGTTGAAGCCGAAAATCCGGTGATCGTGGTCGACCTGATGGCGCATGACCAGGACGGTGTCGAGCGGCTGATCGAGCTAGCCGAGGCCTTACAGGCACCGGTCGTGAATCAGGCGGGGCGCATGAACTTTCCCAACACGCACTATCTGTCCCAGGGTTCCGGCGTGGTCGCTCAAGCGGACGTGATTCTAGGGTTAGAGCTCTACGACACCTGGGGCCTTCTAAACACCTTGCGCGACCGCGTCCATCGAGATGAACAACGCCTCGCGCGTCCCGACGCCCGGGTCATCGATATCGGCGTCAAAGATCTCTTTATCAAGTCGAACTATCAGAGCTTCCAGCGCTATCACGCATCGGATCTCTCGATCGCCGGCGACGCACAAGAGACGTTGCCGTCGCTCACGGAGGAGGTCCGCCAGCAGATGTCGAGGGCCAGGCGAGCGAGCAATTCGGAACGTGAGCAACGCTGGCGAGCGGCTCATGCGCAGACGCGCGCCCGGGACCTCGATGCCGCGCGTTACGGTTGGGGCGCGAGCCCAGTCAGCACGGCGCGCCTCTATATGGAGCTGTGGCAACTCGTCAAGGACCGTGATTGGGCGCTAGTTTCGAACGACAGCTTGCAGAGCCGTTGGGCGAGGCGCCTGTGGACGATCGATCGGCACTATCAGCACATCGGTCGCGCCGGCGGGGCAGGGCTTGGTTATGGGGCACCCTCGGCTGTGGGTGCCGCGCTTGCCCATCGTGCTCACGGCCGGCTCGCGATCAACGTCCAAAGAGACGGTGATCTGATGTACGTGCCGGGGATTCTGTGGACCGCTGCGCATCACGAGATCCCACTATTATCCGTGACACACAACAATCGTGGCTACCATCAGGAATTCATGCACCTGCAGCGAATGGCGGCTCGCCGGCAACGAGGGATCGACGGGAGTTCGAGAGTGGGTAACGAACTCGATCACCCGGCCATCGATTTCGCCAAGGTTGCGGCGGGTATGGGAGTCTGGTCGGAGGGGCCGATCACGGATCCGAACGACTTGAGGCCTGCCCTGATCCGCGCGTTGGATGTCGTCGACCAGGGCGAACCGGCCCTCGTCGATGTCATCTGTCAGCCGAGATAGGGGGCATGATCATGCTGGCTAAACCCTGCACGGTTGCGCGCGCGTTATCGGCACTCCTTATTCTAATGTGCGTCGAAGTTTCGTTTGCGCAGGACGCGGATCAAGCCGCAAGCGACGGCCGGGCGTTATTCACCGCCAACCAATGCTGGCAGTGCCATGGCTACGAAGGGCAGGGCGGCGCAGCCGTGCGTATTGCACCGACGCTCTATCCGTTCGAGGCGTTCGCGCGGTTGGTGCGGCACACGAATCTGATGCCTGCATACTCGCCGAATGTTCTCAGCGACGAGAAACTCCGGCAGATCTATGAGTATGTGCGCTCGGTGCCGGAGCCGCCGGCACTGGAGGACATCCCGGAGTTGTCCGGGGATTAGCCGGCTCGCCGCCGCGTCATTCCGCGAACACCGCGCGCAGCGACAGCGGAGACTCGTCTGCGTTCAGAGAATCGGCGAACGCTACGAGCCTGTCTGTGACATTCGAATCACAGCCGCCGTAGCGAATGTTCGCCGCGCACTTTTGCACGAGCTCGTCGCGTGTCAGCGGCGCGCGGCGGCCGCCGCGCAAATGCGCCTGGTGCGCCTCGACCGTTCGGCCATCCTTGAGCGTAGCGACGATACGACCGGAATAGTTGCGCGGATACTCGTCGTCGGGATCGACTTCGTAGCCGACCCGACCGGCGAGCTCGAGGACTTCCTCGTCACGGACGGCGTCCGCAGTAAACTCGGCCAGCCCGGCATCGCCGCGTAGTAAGCCGACCGCCACGCAGTACGGCGTGCTGAACTTTGCGGCGTACGCGTTCGGCGGCCGCCGTTTCAGCGCCAGCGGCTCCCATAATCGATGCACCGTGCCTTCGCCGACCTTGCACGTCAGTGTCGCGATGTCGTCGGCGTTCAGCGTTCGTGCGAGGCTGATCGCACAGTCGACGAACGGTTGTGTCATCGTGCCGCAGGCATAGGGTTTGAACGCCGTGCGTTCCGCATGCCACTGGCTGCCCAGATCCTCGGTCAGTAGCCCGAAGTCGGGATCGATGGACGGGGCGAAGCCGTGGAACAAGCCGTGATCGCCCTCAAACACAGTTGCCGGGCCCGTAAATCCTGCCCGTGCCATCGCGACCGCGCGCAGGCCGGACTGCGCCGCCCAGCCGGCGTGCAGGCGCTTCGTCCACGAGCCATCGGCCAGATACTCGATGAGCCCCCCGGCCATGCTGCCGGCGATGCCGAATGCGTTGGTGGTCGCTGTCGCGGATAGCTCGACGGCGGCGGCCACGCCAGCGGTTGCGGCCATCGTGCCGAGTACCGCCGTCGGATGAAATCCTGCGGCATGGATGCCCTTCTGGGCGATCAGCCCGAGGCGGCACATGGCCTCCATGCCGGCCGCGATGCCCTTGAGCGCCTGGGCGCGGCTCAGACGCCAATTCTCTGCCGCGGCCAGCACGGCCGGGACGACGACGGCACCGGAGTGGACCGGGCAGCCTTCGAACGTGTTGTCGAAGTCTTCGCCGTGTGCGGCCGAGCCATTGATGACTGCCGCGCCGGCCATCTCTCGCGTCTCGGGCCAGCCGAATACCGTGCACGGACCCTCGGCGGGCCAGGCTTGGCGCAAAGCACCGACATAGTCCGTGTATCTCGCGGCGATACTGAGGCCGAGCGTATCGATGACGGTATGCGTGCACGCGCGCCGCATCGCCTCCGGAATCTCGCGAGCATCCAGCGCCTGCAGCCATTCCGCGAGGCTCTGCGCGGCCGTGAGTTTCGCGGGCTCAACCATCGGCAGCGCGCTCGGATTGCCGCCTTCGGCGACGTACAAATAAGTAAGCCCGCGTCGTCAACGAGCCGGCGATGAACAGCATCGCGGTGCTAAGCAGGCCGAGCGCGATCGCGTCTTCGATGAAGATGCCGTGATCGCCGCCGGACAGTACCAGGGAACGTCGATAGTTGGATTCGATCATGTAGCCCAGCACGACGCCGAGCACGGCGGGCAGCATCGGCAGGCCGGCCAGGCGCATGAAGACGCCGGCGACCCCCACGACCAGCACGAGCGCGACATCGAACAGGCTGTGATCGATCGAATAGACGCCCGAGAAAATCAGCGCGTAGATAAACGCCATCAGATAGGCCTTGGGACGATTAACGAGCCAGAGACACACGGGCAGTATCAACAGGCCGATAAATAACAGCGAGAGATTCGCGACGAAGAGGCCCGTGTAGAGCGCGACCACGACGTCGGCATTCTCCTCGAACAGCCGCGGTCCCGGGATCAGGCCATGCACGAGCAGCCCCCCCAGCAGGATCGCAGCGGAATTGGAGCCCGGTATGCCGAAGCTCAACACGGGCACGAGCGCAGTCGCGGCCACGGTATTATTGGCAGTCTCCGGTGCCGCGACCCCCTCCGGTGAGCCGTGTCCAAACTCTTCTTTGTGGCGCGACCAACGGCGCGCCTCGTTGTAGGACATGAATGACGCGATCGTCCCGCCGGCACCGGGCATCACGCCTTCCAGCGTGCCGATCGTTGCGCCCAGTATCTGGGGTTTGATCAGGCGGCGGCGCAGGGCGCCGTCGGGGAAGCGTAACCGGGTCTCGGCGCCAGCCGTCTTGCGCCACTCGGCGGCACTCGCCTGCTGGTAGAGCTCGCTGACGGCGAACAGCCCGACCATGATCAGGATCGGCGCGATACCGTCGAGGAGTTCCGGCCGTCCGAACACGAAGCGCGGCACACCGGAGACCGGGTCCGAGCCGACCGTCGCGACCATCAAGCCGAGCACGCCGGAGGCCAGGCCCTTCAGTAACGACTCGCCCGACAGCGATGCGATGATGCTCAGGCCGAGTATCCCGAGCGCGAAATACGCCATCGGTGTGAAGGCGAGGGCCACGCGGGCCAGAGGCTCGGTCAGTACCACGAGCATCGTCAGACCGAACAGCCCGCCCAGCACGCCCGAGTAGAGCGAAATCCCCAGGGCTTCCCCGCCCCGGCCCTGTCGCTGCATCGCGTAACCGTCCAGCACGGTGGCCGCCGCCGCGTTCGTGCCGGGCGTGTTGATCAGGATTGCGGGTATGGAGCCGCCGTATTCCGCGCCGACATAAGTCGCGGCGAGCAGTACGATGGCCGAGCCCGGCTCCATGCCATAGGTGAGCGGCAGCACGAGCGCCATGGTGATCGAGGGTGAGATCCCAGGCAGCGCGCCGCCCAGGACGCCCCAGCTGACACCGCCGACGGCCGCCAGCACCAAGGGCGTCGTCACCAACAGCGTCAGTCCCAGTAGCAGCGATTCCATCTGTCTACGCGCCCCACAGGGACGGCATCGGGATGCCGAGCAGTTGGACGAACAGCAGCCAGAAACTCGCCGCCCCGGCAACGGCGATCGTCGCGAGTCGCGCCGAGATGCGCTCGCCCTGATACAGCGCCATCGCGGCGATCACCATGATCAACGTCAGGAAGTAGCCTGTCAGCGGCACGATCAGCACGTAGCCGACACCGATGGCGAACACGCCGCCGGCGCGCCGTAGCAGGAAGCCCAGCGTCGGCTCGCCCGCGCTCGCCGTTGCGTCGGCGGTGCGCAGCAGCAGTGGGCGGAACACGGCCTTCGCTGCCAGGGCCAGCGCGACGGTGGCCAATACGAGGGCATACACGACGGGCAGACCGGCGGGGCCGATTTCGTCGGCGAGGGCGCTACGAGTGATCTGGCTCGCGACCGAGTAATAACCGGCTGCGATCAGCAGCAGGATGGCGGAGCAGGTCAGCTGACGCACCATCGTAAGTTCGTTGCGTACCCGGACGACCGCGGCTACTGCAGAACGCCTGTCCGACGCAGATACGCCTCGGTACGCGACGCGAAATCGTCGATGAAAGGCCCGTAGTCGGCGTGGGACATGAACGCTGGCGAGAGCATCGCGGCTTCATAAACGTTACGGTAATCTGGATCTGCGAGCACTTGCTGAATGGCGAGTTCCCACGCGAGGATGATCTCATCCGGTAGTCCTTTAGGTCCGGCGAGACCGCGAAACTTCGTCAGCACGAGGTCGTAACCTGACTCCTGCACCGTCGGTACATCGGGCAGATCTGCGACTCGCTCGGCGCTGAAGACGGCCAGCACGCGTAACCGACCGGCTGCGAGCTGACCGCGAATCTCCTGAGCTTCGCCGACGCCGATCTCCAACGTGCCGTTCAATACATTGAGCATCAGGTCGCCACCGCCGTCGTGGCTCACGATCGCCGCCTGCACCCCGGCCGCCAGTTTAAGTTGCTCCAACGCCTGCCGTTCGAGCGAGGCGGGTGTGGACGCCCCCCATCGGCCGCGACGAGACCGCGCTGCGGCAATGACATCGGCCAGGGTATGCAATGGGCCATCGGCCCGCGTGTACACGATCTCTTCGTCGAAGAACACATTAACTAGTGGTTCTAAGTCTTTGTAATTATTAACCGGATGGCTAAGCAGCGAGGTGTAAATATAGGTGGGTGTCACGGCATAGACGATGCGGCCATCGGCGGGCGCGTTCGCGAGTCTCGCCATCGCTCTGGCGCCGCTGCCGCCACGAACATTTTCGACGACGAGCTTGACACCCATCACGGGCCCGAGGTAGCGCGCCAGGTCGCGCAAGAATACATCGCTACCGCCGCCGGGGCTCGAGTGGGTAACGAGCGTGACGACCTCGTGGGGATAGGCGGTTTGCGCCGCACAAGGCGGCGCGGCGGCTAATGCTGCAACGGCGGCCAGATAGATTCGATGGCGAAACGTCACTAGCGACCCCCTCCGGGTACGGTTGGCGGCCCATGGTGGGCCACCGAAAAAACTCGCCCAGCAGACTGCGAGTGTACTGAGATTCCGGCTAAGGCCCCACTGAGTGATGGATTTCAGGCCCAGCGCCCAGCCGTAATGACCGGGCTACCATGGCGAGATGGGCGGTGGGGCTCATGCCCGGTATACTTGGTGCAATAGGAGCGTCACCTGGAACGCCTGTTGGACTCGTCGGAATGAGAGGTCGCAAGAAACTCACCATCGGCATCGTCCTCGTCGGCATGGCGCTCGTTCTCGCTGCGTTTCCCGAAATTCGGGAGGCATATAGCGACCGGCAGGATCAGCGCAAGCTCGACCAGGGGCGAGCGCTGGCCGGGGTGTACTGCGCTAGCTGTCATCTCGAACCGGCGCCCGACATCCTCCCCAAGAGAAGCTGGAGAGCCGTCCTCGGCTACATGGGCTATTTTTTGGGGATAGAGAACATTGACTATCTGGCGGATGATCCGGAGCTTGCACGAGTCAATATTAGCGCCAAGCGCGACTACTTATTACTAGAAGGCATGCTGCCGACGTCGCCGCAATTGGATGAAAGCGACTGGGACGCGCTGCGGTACTACTACGTCGAGACGGCGCCGGCCGATGCGTTTCCGCAGAGCGGCAAACCGCCTCTGCACTGGGATCTTCCGCAATTTCGCATCGTCCAATCGAACTATCGCGCCCGGCCGGGCGTCACGACCTTGGTTCATATCAGGGAGGAAAGCGGCGAGACTTATATTGGTGATTCCGCCTCGAATACGTTGGCCGTGCTCGGCGGGGACGGCCAACTGGCGTTCCAGCCCCGGCGATTCGGTCCGGCGATGTTACCGGTCGACATCGAATTCACGGACGATTCGGCGTTTGTCGCGTCGATCGGCGACCTCTTTGCGCAGAGACCCTCGGAAGCCAGGCTCGCCCATATCGCGCGGCTGGCCCTCACGGAGCAGAGCATCGCCGATTCAGGTATCAGCGTCGTCATTGCAGATATCTACCGGATGGCCGACATGGAGGTCGTGGACTTGAACGATGATGGAGTCGTGGACTTCATCGTCAGTGGTTTTGGGAATAGAAAGGGTAGTGTGTCCTGGTTTGAATCGCAGGGCGACGGCGGCTACGACGAGCACGTGCTCATCAACCGCCCGGGGTCGGTCAGGGTGCAGGCGCACGATTTCAACGGCGACGGATACCTGGACATTGCCGTGCTGCTGGCGGACGCGAGAGAGGGGTTCTATATCCTGCTCAATGACGGCGCCAATGAGTTCGAGAGCCATACCATCTTCGAGACCCACGCCGCCTATGGTCACACCTATTTTGAGCTGCAGGATTTCGATGGCGACGGCTTGATGGACATCCTGGCGGTGAATGGGGATAACGTTGACTCAGACCCTTATAACACGCTCAAGAACTACCATGGGCTTCGGATTTATCTTAACCGGGGCGATCTCCGGTTCGAGGAGGCGTATTTCTACCCGATGTACGGTGCGTTCGGTGCCAGGGCCGCTGACTTTGACAACGATGGCGACCTGGATATAGTGGCGATTTCCTTCTATCCCGACTTCGCAGCCGACAGACGGGAGTCGTTTGTCTATCTGCAGAATGATGGGGGACTCGTGTTCAGCGCCTATACGAACGAAGCGCTGATGGGTGGCCGTTGGATGACCCTGGATGTCGGTGACATGGATGGTGACGGCGACGTCGATGTGGTCCTTGGTGGGGCCTATATCGATACAGGGATGTTCGCGTATATGGATGATTTTCGAGAGTTGGCGGAAACAGGACCCTCGGTGTTGATCTTGAAAAATACACGCTATTGATTCAGCCGTTCCTCACAGCGGGGCACTGCCGAAATGGTATATATCCTTCAATGAGTTAAGCTTTTCGTGTTGTAAGAAAGCGACAATCCGCTTTCCACGAACCCAAAAGAAAACGTTAATCAACCTAACATTGTCGTTAAAAAACGTTAATCAACCTATATTGTCGTTTCAACATAATCGGCGTAATCTCTAAATAATAACCGTTGTCATCTTACCAACCGTTAAGTTTAACTGTTGCGCAATCTAGAAAGGGAAGAATCATGATGTTGCAAAAATACCTGTTGGGATCCAGCGCCCTGTTGACCAGTGCGTTGCTTCTGACGTCGGGGCAGGTGGCCGCCCAGGGGCAATCGGCCTCGGCGGCAGCCATGCTGGAGGAGATCGTCGTCACGGCCCGAAGGCGTGAGGAGAATCTGCAGGAACTGCCGTTGTCGATCCAGGCCATTACGTCTCAAGCCATGGAGGCCCAGGGTATCTACAACATGCAGCAGATCACGGACTTCGTGCCCAACGTGGTGTTACAGGAGGATCAGCGCAAGAACGACACGCGCTTGTTTATCCGCGGCATCGGCGGCGGCTTCTCGAATCCGGCGCAGGTCTTCGGCGTGGGTATGTACGTCGATGGTCACTACCTGGCAGGCAGTCTCGGCGCTTTCATGAGCACGCTGGACGTCGAGCGGGTCGAGATACTCCGGGGTCCGCAGGGCACGCTGTTCGGCAAGAACACCACCGGCGGCGCGATCAGCATCATCAGCGCCAAGCCGGGACCGGACTTCGATTCTTACGTCACGCTGCGTGTGGCGGATTTCGGCCAGCAGGATCTGCGCGTCATGATCAATGCGCCGATTTCGGATAACCTCTTCTTCCGCGGTAATTTCGCCAGCGAGCAGAGTGACGGCTACTACTTCAACCGTTTCTTAGGCACAGATACCGGTGGCACCGACCAGCAGAGCCTTGGGCTCGCGTTCCGCTGGGAAGTCAACGACAACTGGACGATTGACGCGCGGCTCGCCACGGCTGAAGACCGCGACGACAATCAAGGCGGTCAATGCCGGGCGTATCCGAACCAGGAGATGTACGATCTGTTGATCGGCAGGTTTGACCGCGACGGCAACCCCCTCGGCGGGACGCCTGCGAACCCGCTGGCTTTCGCGGGTCCTGACCTCACGCTCGGCACCGCCGACGATGTCGTCTATACCGGTCCGGGTCCGTTCGCGAGCGGTAACGGCGCCTGGGGCAGCCGCAATGACGATACGTCGCTGCGGATCGCAAACTTTATCGATGCGGGCACCGGTCTACCCGGGCCCGGCGGATCGGATCTTCGAATCGACGCCCTGTATCCGGGTGCGAATGCCGTTTATCTGAACTCCTGTGATACCGACTTCAGTAGCGGTGACGTCTATCAGACCTATCAGGACTACAACACGCGTTCCTATGTGGACAACGACATGTTCACGGTGAACGCAGTCTGGGAGTCTGCCGGCGCGATCGGGCCGTTCGAGTCGGCGAGCCTGCAGATTCAGGCGGGTTCGCGGTATACGTCGTATCGCTACCAGCAGGACCGTGACTTCGGCCCGGGTATCATCGACCACATCGGTAACAACCCCAATCCCGACAGTCGCGGGATCCAGCGCAATACCGATGAGTTCGAGGTCATCTTCAGCGGTGAAATCGGCGACCGGGCCACGTTGACCCTGGGCGCCTATTGGTTCGATGACCAAGCCCAGGCCGGTAACGGCACGTGCCTATCGGATTGGATCGCCGCGTGGGATGAAAATGGCGTCAATACGATACCGCCTGATCCCGGCGAAGACGGCATACTCGGCACCCCTGACGATATCATCGCCTTGGGCACCATCAACGGCATGAATGACGATGACGTCATCTGCATACCCGAAGGCGGCACGTTCTTTCACCGCCTGCCCGACAGCGCGGGCGACCGCCGCTCATCGACCAATGCCGGCAGGACGACGGGTACGTCCACGGCGCTGTTTGGACACGTGGTCTTCCACCTCAGCGAGCAGTGGGAGTTAGGTGTCGGCGCCCGCTGGATGGAAGACAAGCGAAAGCAGGCGCATATCGAGTACCCGACAGTGCGGGGGAGCTGCAACCAGGATCCGGCTAACCCGTTGGAGATGTGTAACGCGCAGTACGTCATGAACCGCGCATCCATAGTTGAGGGCGGCGTTCACGCGAATGTCAGCGCTAAGTTCGACGAAGTCACGCCGATGGTCAGCATCACGCGCCACCTCGCGCCCGGAAACACGCTCGACAGCGGGATGTTCTACGCTACGATCTCCGAAGGCTATTTGACCGGCGCCTTCAACGACGAGCTCAATCCGAACTCTCCAGGGTTCACGCCAGCGTCTCGGGCTGCGGTCACTGCACTCATCCCCTATGGCCCCGAATTCCTGACCAACTACGAGTTCGGCTTCAAGGGGACGCTGTTCGGTGGCAGCCTGCGCGTGTCCGCAGACGTGTTCTTGATGGACTACACTGACAAGCAGGAAACGATCACGATCGACAACAGCAGCGGCGACTTGGGACCCGATCCGAATCTCGAATTCACGCAGAATGCTTCCGACGTCGAGATCACCGGCATCGAGTTCTCGCTCCAGGCGAGCCCATGGGACGGCGGATTCGTTTCGGTGGACTTCGGTTACCTCGATTCCGAGTACACCAACTTCCAGGTCCCCGATCTGCTTAATCCCACGGGGCCGCTTATAGATGTCTCGAACTCCTCGATCGCTAATCGGACGCCCGATTGGACGCTGACGGCTTCGGTCGAGCATGCGTTCCTGCTGACTAACGGCGCGACGCTGACGCCCCAACTCGGGGTCTACGCGCAGCCGGACTTCGAGTGGCGTTCAGGTATCGATGTCGGTGAGGCGGACCACCCGATCTGCCATCAGCCCAGCTATCAAAAGTGGCGGTTACGCGCGTCCTATGTGCCCGCGGATAGTAACTGGCAGGCCTCGATCTTCGGTTACAACCTCACCGACGAAGAGATCTTGTTCCGTTGCGCGCCGATTCGCTCGGGGAGCTACGGTGCGTTCTACGAGGCTCCCTCCCAGTGGGGTGCCGAGTTCACGATGCGTTTCGGTGGGAGTTAAACGCGATCGAAGTCACGCTGCGATGCCCCTGGTCGCAGTGACAACTTGAACCAAGCCTAATGACGGCACCTCCTCGGAGGTGCCGTTTTTTTGTGTGCCGCTAAGATGAACTGAAGATCAGCGGTTGGCTATGAAGTGTTCATCGGGATAGTCTCTGTGAGACAATCAACCTTGGGATAAAACAATAACAGGAGGGGGCCATGCGCCCATCGAGGCTTGTCAGGCAGTTATTTTTACTCTCGGCCGCCTGCGCTACCTTGCTGTGCGGTCTCATGACCGGCGTGAACGCGCAGACGTCCTCATACGATCCTTTCGCAGAAGACGCGCAGAACATGCGGCTCGTCGGCTATAACGATCTGCAGGGGCGCAGCGCCTATCAGCCGACGATTCAGCACCAAGGCGATCGCTGGATCGCGTACATCGGCCATCATAACGGCAGCGCCCAGAATCCGCTCGCGGGCGGGGAAGAGGGCAACGGCACGTCGATTGTCGACGTC
>Ga0209988_10000555_pt1 | contig 23431 bp, 18 predicted proteins | sample N075metaG_FD_183115 | JGI IMG/M metagenome (GOLD analysis project Ga0209988, IMG submission 183115) | Deep subsurface microbial communities from Kermadec Trench to uncover new lineages of life (NeLLi) - N075 metaG (SPAdes) (version 2) | ecosystem: Environmental > Aquatic > Marine > Ocean trench... | reverse complement strand
ATGTATGCGCTGGAGACGGCCTGTCAGATCCAAATCCTCGCGCAATCGACCGCGAGCGAACTCATTCAGGTTGCAACGCCGATTGTTGATGGGATACAGGCACAGGTAGAACAAGCAACAGCCGGTCTCGGTGGACAACTCGTGTGGCCGGGCTTGTTACGAAAACTGGACCGCCGCGATTCGTCTTTCCGCGACTGACGCTCATGTGGGGCGTTATCGCATACCCTGCACCCGCCCGCAAAATCTTTCATACTGTGGCCAACATGACTGACAAAAACAAATTGCTGATCGTTAACGCCCGGCTGATCAACGAGGGTGAGATCGTCGACGCCGATGTCCTCATCCGCGGTGATCGAATCGAGAAAATAGCTGCGGGAATCAGGGCTGAAAACGGCGTGAACGTCATCGATGCCGCCGGCAAATACCTGATGCCGGGCATGGTCGATGACCAGGTACATTTTCGCGAACCCGGCTTGACGCACAAAGGGGATCTCGCGACAGAGTCCGCCGCAGCCGCAGCAGGTGGCATCACGAGCTTCATGGATATGCCGAACGTAAACCCCCTGACAACGACAGGGGAGGCGTTGCGCGACAAGTACCAGGTGGCTGCGGGTCGTTGTAGATCAAATTACGGCTTCTACATGGGCGCAACCAACAGCAACGTGGACCAGATCAAGGCAATGCAGATCGGTGACGCCTGTGGCATCAAGGTGTTCATGGGGGCGTCCACGGGCGACATGTTGGTCGACGACCCGGATACGCTGGAGAAGATCTTCGAGCACGCGCCTGTCATCGTCGTAACGCATTGCGAAGATTCACCGATGATCTGGGCGAACGAAGCGAAGGCGCGGGATCAATACGGCGAAGACGTACCGTTCTCGGAGCATCCCAAAATTCGCTCAGCTGAAGCCTGTATCGCATCCTCGCGAATGGCTAAAGACCTGGCGACACGCCACGACGCGCTGTTGCATATCCTGCACCTGACAACAGCGATCGAGATGGATTTGTTTTCGGCTGCGCATCGGTCGCAAAAAAGAATTACGGCCGAGGTGTGTGTGCATCACCTTTGGTTCGATGAGTCGGGATACGCCGACAAGGGTGCGCTGATAAAGTGCAACCCGGCGATCAAGAAGGCGACAGATCGCGAAGCATTGATCACTGCGCTCAACGAGGGCCGTATCGATATTATCGCGACGGATCACGCGCCGCATACGGCTGCAGAGAAAAATCGCAGTTATTTCGGCGCGCCGGCAGGCTTGCCGCTCGTACAGCACGCCGTGTTGACGTTGTTCGACCTGGCCGCGGCGGGCGAGATCAGTCCCGAATTGATCGTTGAACGCGCGTGTCATGCGTCCGCCGATATCTTCGGCGTGGTCGATCGCGGCTACGTTCGTGAGGGCTATTTTGCAGACCTGGTCATTGTCGATGCGCAGCGGCCATACGCGGTAACGGCCGACAATCTCCTGAGCAAGTGCCAATGGTCGCCGTTTGAGCAGCATACGTTCAGCTCGACGATCGATACGACCATCATCAATGGCCAGATTGCGTACTCGGACGGCGTCCTGACGGGTATAATTGCCGGACGAAGGCTCGAATTTACGCGGGTACGTTAACTGTTTACTTTCCGGCTGATCTCGCTATGCTAGCGCCCGAATGAAACCGACAGATACTTCCAAAGCAGACTACTTTCACAAGGTAGTCGACTGTCAGTGGGCCTGCCCGGCCCACACGGACGTACCCGAATACATTCGCCTTATTGCTCAGGGTCGCTACAGCGATGCCTACATGGAAAACAGGCGTTCCAACGTCTTTCCCGGAATTCTGGGTCGCGTATGCGATCGTCCCTGCGAGCCGGCGTGTCGCAGAGGCCGGGTAGAGGAAAAGCCCGTCGCGATCTGTCGTCTCAAGCGCGTCGCGGCAGATCATCGTGGCGACATCAGCGATCGCCTGCCGAAGGCGCCAAAGATCAAGAATGGTAAAAAGGTCGCGTTGATCGGTGCAGGATGTGCGTCGCTGGCAGTCGCAAACGATCTTGCGCCGCTGGGTTATGAGATCACTATTTTCGAGGCATTGGACGCAACCGGCGGTCTGATGCGTACTAATATTCCGCGTTTTCGTTTACCGCCGAAAGTGCTGGATGAGGAAATCGGCTACATCCTCGACATGGATGTGGACTTGAAATTAAATCATCGCATCGACAGCCTGAAAGACATGCTGGACGGTGGTGAATTCGACGCGGTGTTCGTTGGCTCCGGCGCGCCGCGCGGCAAGAATCTGGTGATTCCGGGTCGTTACGACTCCGATAATATTCACATTGGCATTGACTGGCTGGAGTCGGTCGCGTTCGAGCACATCAAGAAGATCGGCGAAAAGGTCCTGATCATTGGTGTCGGCAATACGGCAATGGATTGCTGCCGGACCTCGCTCAGGCTGGGTTCGAATGACGTCAAAGTCATGGCGCGTAAGCCACGCGAGTTCTTTAAAGCGTCCGCCTGGGAACTCGAAGACGCCGAAGAGGAAAATATCGAAATTGTTGTGAATCATTCACCGCGGGAGTTCGTGCTCGAAAAAGGCAAGCTTGTCGGCATGAAGTTCGACGTCATGGAATACAACATCGATGAGAAGGGTCGCATCGATCGCGGCAAGATTGTCGAAGAGGTAATCATTCCCTGCGACGACGTCATTCTGGCGATCGGTCAGGAAAACGCGTTCCCCTGGATAGAGCACGACATCGGCATCGAGTTCAATGAATGGGATTGCCCCATCGTCGACACGACAACAATGATGTGCTCGCGAGATGGCGTGTTTTTCGGCGGCGACTCGGCGTTCGGCCCCCTGAATATTATCTGGGCTGTCGCGCACGGTCGCGAAGCGGCCATTTCGATACACAAGTATTGCCAGGGCGAATCGATTACCGATCGCGTTCCCATCGGCGTGAAACTCGCCAGCCAGAAAATGGGCATGCACGAGTGGAGTTTCTCGAACAGCTACGACACGTCCGAGCGTCGACTAATGCCGCACATGGATTTGAAAGAACGCTTTAAAAAACTCGACATCGAAGTCGAGCTTGGATTTACCGTTGATCAGATGGTTAAGGAAGTTGAGCGCTGCCTCAACTGTGACATTCAAACGGTCTTTACCGCGGATCTGTGCATCGAATGCGATGCCTGTCTCGATATTTGCCCGGTCAATTGTCTGACGATCACGGCGAACGGCGACGAGGCCGACTTGCGTACGCGCCTGGCCGCGCCTGCAGAAAATCATGAGCAAGCGCTCTATGTTTCGGCCGATCTGCCACAAACCGGCCGCGTCATGGTCAAAGACGAAGATCTGTGCGTACATTGCAGTCTTTGTGCCGAACGATGCCCGACGGGCGCCTGGGACATGCAGAAATCGGAGGTGCTGCTGCCTTACGCGACCGACGCACTCAACGTAAAGCCGGCCGAGTCTGATGCGGCCTAGGCCAGGGAATTCACGTGGCAAGCATTAACGACGTCGTCATTAAAATCGCTACGGTTAATGGAACCGGGTCCGCGAGTGCCAACGGTTTACTGCGCAAGGCGATCTTTCGCATGGGTATTCCGGTGGTGGGCAAGAACTACTTCCCGTCGAACATCCAGGGGCTGCCGACCTGGTACGAGATTCGCGTCACTGGCGCGGGTTACCAGTCTCGAGCCAACCGACTGGACGTCATGGTGGCCATGAATGCCCAGACCTACACGCGCGACCTGGCCGATGTATCCCCCGGCGGTTGGCTGATTTACGATTCGACATGGCCGCGAAGCAAGCTGCTGGATCGAGAAGATATCACGGTACTGGGCATTCCTCTATCGAGGATGTGCAACGAAACATTCGATGGCGCGCGTGCACGCATCCTGATGAAGAATATTTCCTATGTCGGAGTGATAGCGGCATTGATCGATATAGACCTGGACATCGTCACGCAATTAATCGAAGAAACGTTCGCAGACAAGTCACACCTCATTGATTCGAATATGCAGGCGATTCGCCTCGGTTTCGACTACGCCATGGAAAACTTCGTTTGTCCGTTGCCTAAAAAAGTTGAGGCGCTGGACAAAACCAAAGGTCATATCGTTATCGATGGCAACACTGCGGCCGGACTTGGTTGCATGTATGCCGGTGCAACAGTCGGCGCCTGGTATCCGATTACGCCTTCGACGTCACTAATGGATGCGTTCCAGGCTTTCTGCTCGGAGTATCGAATTGATGCCGAAACGGGCAAGCACACATACTGCATAATTCAGGCCGAAGATGAGCTGGCAGCGATTGGCATGGTGCTGGGAGCGAACTGGAACGGCGCTCGCTCGTTCACATCAACGAGTGGACCGGGAATTTCGCTCATGAGTGAGTTCATCGGATTTGCCTACTACGCAGAAATTCCGGCTGTCATCTTCAACGTGCAACGCACAGGCCCGTCGACCGGAATGCCGACGCGGACACAGCAGGCAGACATCTTGTCCAGTGCTTACGCATCGCACGGCGATACAAAACAAGTGCTGTTGTTTCCGGCCGATCCCTATGAATGTTTCGGCACAGCTGTCGCTGCGTTCGATTTCGCCGAACGCTTGCAGACGCCGGTTATGGTGCTGTCGGATCTCGATATAGGCATGAACGACTGGGTGGTTCCCGAGTTCGTGTGGGATGAAAACTATGTGCCGGATCGCGGCAAGGTCCTGTCGGCCCAAGACCTGGAGGAGGCTGAGTCCTTCTATCGCTACCTCGACGTGGACGGAGACGGCATTCCGTATCGCTCGCTGCCAGGCACGCATCCGAAGGGCTCTTATTTCACGCGCGGCTCGGGCCATACCAAGTTCGGCGCCTACACCGAGGATGCCGATGAGTATCAGGAAGTCGTCGATCGTTTGCTGGTCAAGTGGGAAACAGCGCGAGACATTCTTCCTGAACCCGACATCGAATACTCAAAGAGCAACAAGGCCGCCATTCTGACAATCGGCAGTGGCCATGCGGCATGTCGTGAGGCACTCGATCGTCTCCAAGAGCAAAACGTCAATTTGAATTATTGCCGAATTAAAGCCTTCCCGATCCACAAGTTGGCGCAGGAATTCATTGCGAAGCACGATGTTGTCTATGTGGTCGAACAAAATCGCGATGCACAATTGCGCACCTTGTTGATACTCGACGCGGAGGCGGATCCGAAGAAGCTGGTGCCTGTGTTGCATTACAACGGCAATCCGATCTATTCGGACTTTATTGTTGAGAAAGCCCTTGAGGAGATCTCAAAGGGACAGGCGGCCTGATGACCTATATTCAGAAACCCAGCATCACTCACCCCGGGCTACCGAAAAACACGCTCGGACTGACGGCGCGGGACTATGAAGGCACGGTCTCGACGCTATGTGCCGGCTGCGGGCACGACTCCGTTACTGCAGCAATAATTCAGGCCGTATTCGAATTGAACATTGAGCCGCACATGCTCGCAAAAATGAGCGGCATCGGGTGTTCGTCAAAAACACCCGCGTATTTCGTCAGCGAAGCGCATGGCTTCAACTCGGTACACGGTCGCATGCCCTCGGTGACGACAGGCGCAAATGCGGCGAATCGCGCATTGACGTATATCGGCGTGTCCGGTGATGGCGATTCCCTGTCGATCGGTGTCGGTCAGTTCGTGCATGCGATCCGGCGCAATCTGAACATGTGTTATGTGCTTGAGAACAACGGTGTTTATGGCCTGACGAAGGGACAGTTTTCGGCCTCTGCGGACATCGGCAGCAAGCCGAAAAAAGGCGAAGCAAACCAGCAAGAGCCCATCGACCCGATTAGTACGGCATTAAGCCTGGGCGCGACCTTTATCGCGCGAAGTTTCTCGGGTGACAAGGAACAACTCGTACCGTTGATTAAAGGCGCACTGATGCACAATGGCTTTGCGCTTGTTGATGTTATCAGCCCGTGTGTAACCTTTAACGACCATGTGGGCTCGACAAAAAGCTACGCGCACACGCGGGAGTTCTATCATCACGTTGTGGATATAGATTTTGTTCCGCCAGCCGAAGAAATCAAGGCGGCGTATGAAGACGGCGAAGCTATGACGATTGAACTGCATGGCGGCAGCAAGATCGTTCTGCGAAAGGTGGATAAATCATACGACCCAACAAGCCGCGCCTCGGCATTCAAATATCTTCGAGAGCATTTCAATGCAGGCGAGATCATTACGGGGCTTCTTTATATCGACGAGTCACGAAAAGAGATGCATGACCTGATGGGCAACATCGACACACCGTTGTCGCAATTGCCACTCGACACGTTGCATCCCGGTGCCAAGGAGCTAAAAAGCATACTCAAGCGATATACTTAATTCCAGAGGCTCGACCACCAGGGGCTCTTTGCAGCGATTAGCGAATTGAGCAATTGCGTCCATGCCCGATACAAACGCGACGCCAATCCAAAAAGGCTTATTCCATGTAATCCGTGCCGGCAGATATATAATCTGCAATAAGTCATCACGCAGGGCAATCGAGTAACACGTAAAAAAATAATAAAAACAACAGCTTATATTCTTGCATCCAAAGCCTGTCCGGGGAGCATCTACTGGGTGAAAGCTGCAAAACAGCTACATTATATTTTTGGGAGAAGGAATCGTGGAAGAAGCGTGGATTGGTATGGCGGCAGTGGTCGGGCCGACAATTTTGATTGGGCTGTTTTTCTGGTTTCGTTACAAGAGCAGGAGCGACCTGCAGCAAACGATCCGGCTGGCACTGGACAAGGGCAATGAGCTCAGTCCTGAGCTTATCGATCGGCTCGGTCATCCGGCACCGGCGAAGAAGGCACCGGCGAAGAACAAGGACTTGCGCCTTGGAATCATGTGGCTGGCAGTAGCCCTCGCGTTTGCGATATTCGGCCAGGCCATACCGGCTGAAGAAGCCAATGCAATATTGCTGGGCATTGCAGCATTTCCGCTGTTTATTGGGCTGGCATACCTGCTGATCGCGCGCTTCGCGAGCAGTGACTAATTAGCCAGGCTGCGCACAGGTTCGACGCGGAGGATCACCAGCTCGTCGCGCGGGTTGTGTCATCACAGGACACAGCCGCATTCGGTGAGCTGATTCGCCGCCATCAGTCTCAGGTCAGAAATTTCCTGCGGAAGTTGACGGCGAATCACGTAGAGGCGGACGACCTGGCGCAGGATTGTTTTTTGCACGCATGGAACAAGCTGACGACGTACTCTGGTCGAGGTTCCTTTATCGGCTGGTTGCTGAAGGTCGCATACACGACTTTTCTGCAATCGAAACGCAAGTCCAAGCGCTATGCAGAGATTCTCGAACAGGCAGGCCAGGTCGCGGATATTGAGTCGCGGGGCTATACTGCTCCAACGGACGAGGTCTCTGATCTGGACAAGTTACTCGCCGTATTGACCGAGGAAGAACGCGTGATCATGGTGATGTCATATGCATGTGGTTTGTCGCACCGTGAAATCAGCGAAGCGACTGATCACCCGGTTGGTACGGTCAAATCGATAATTTTTCGTGGTAAGGAAAAGATCAGGACACGTTTTGAAATCAAAGATCATAATCATGGCTGACAAGATCAAAGACGCAGAAGACGAATTTCTCGAGTCGTTGTTAGGCGCAGAGGCAATAGCGGACGATGGTTTCAGTGACAGAATTGTTGTCAAAATCCGGCGCCGACAGTGGCTGCGGAATCTAATGTTGCCGGTCGCGGCAGCTATCGGTGCTGCAATCGCGTTTAAACCGGCAATGGCGCTTGTTTCCATTGCGGCGAAGTTCGTTGCGGTCATACCCGGCGAGTTGATGGCGTCGGCGACGGACTGGATTCCGTCTTTGCAACTTGTTGTTACGGGCGGATTACTGCTTGCAGTCATCCTGTTCGGCCTGCGATTGCTCGAAGAGTAACAAGGTCTGAACCTCGACGGGTGACGCGTGCCCGGCATATGTCGATCGCGTCATTGTCACCGGCGCAATGCTCGGTTACATTGTGACTATGAGTCTGCTTCGCGACAAGGTTGATGCATTGCTGCCGAACTGGGAGCGCTGGTATCCCAGTTTGTTCGACGCAGCTTACGACCTCGGCATCATCAGAGCCGAAGTCTGTGACCCGAACTCGCTTTTATTGACACACCGCCATCACAAAGTGCGGCAGCGCGCAGAAGAGGCGCACCGAGAAAAATGGGGCGGCAGCGCCCAGGATTAACAACCAACAAAGCCCAGACTATGTCATTCAAGCTTGAGACGATTCGTTCTCAGTTTCCGGCGTTGGCCGAGACTGATGACGGAATACGACGCATTTATCTCGATAACCCGGCCGGTACCCAGGTGCCGCAGTCTGTCGCGGAGCGCATGCTTGACTGCCTGTTAAAGAGTAATGCCAACCTTGGCGGTTTCTTCCGTACAGCGTTGCTGGCCGATGAGGTTGTCGATGGCGCCCATGCAGCGATGGCCGATTTGCTGAACGCTGGGTCGCCCGACGAAATTGTCTTTGGTCAGAACATGACCACAATAACGCTGCACATGTCGCGTTCGATCGGACTCACGATGTCGCCAGGCGACGAAATAATCCTGTCGCGAATGGATCACGATGCAAACGTCTATCCCTGGGTTCTGTTGGCTCGCGATCTCGATCTCAAGATCCGCTGGTTGCCATTCGATACAGAAAGTTTCGAGTTCGATCTGACGAAGCTGGACGAGTTGCTAAGCGATCGCACCAAACTCGTCTGCGTTGGTGCAGCGAGCAATCTGACGGGCACTATCAATGATGTGGAGACGATTTGCCGCAAGGCGCGCGAGGCCGGTGCCTGGTCGTACATCGATGCGGTGCAAGCTGTGCCTCATATCCAGACCGACGTGCAGAAAATTGGCTGCGATTTTCTGCTGTGCTCCGCGTACAAGTTTTTCGGGCCGCACCAGGGAATTCTCTGGGGCCGAAGTGAACTTCTGCAACAACTCGACCCGTATAAAGTGCGGCCGGCGCCAGACTCAGCACCAGGGTGCTTCGAGACGGGCACGCAGAGCCACGAAGGCATGGCCGGCACAACGGCGGCAGTCGACTACTTCGCCTGGATTGGCGAGACCATGGGGTCTGCTTATTACTCGAAATACGCAGATTTTTCGCAGCGAAGGAAGCACGTACACGCGGCAATGGATTGTTTGTTCGAATACGAGCGCGGCCTGGCGCAGCAGCTTATCGACGGACTGCAGTCGATTCGTGGCGTGACCGTGCAGGGTATTTCGTCAGCCGATGCACAAATGCGTCGCGTGCCGACGGTATCCTTCACGCATGACATTGTTGCACCGGCCGTGATCGCCGAGGCACTGGCGCAGCGCAATATTTTTGTCTGGAATGGGCACAATTATGCCGTTGAGGCTGCGAAGCTGCTCGGCATCTATGACAGCGGTGGCGCTGTTCGGGTGGGGCCAGTGCATTACAACAGCGAGGGCGAAATCAGCGAGCTGTTGAATGCCGTGAACGATATTCTGTCTTAACTGGAAAAGCTGCCTTGCGGCGGCGACTTTCCCACATAGAAAGACCGCCTCGCGGCGGTCTTTCGTGAGATACGTATCGAGTTGCTGGTCAGTAGGTTTCGGAAAGGTGCTCCAGTATCCGAATAAGACCGACCGGCGTTTGCGATACCTTTGCAATCTCACTAGACATGAATCACCTCCTTTCAACTTGTTTGCCCGAGGCCAGTATGTCTGCTAACTATAGGATTGCAAGGGAAAAATTCGTCCTGAAACAACAGTATAAAAACAACAATTATTGCGTTATTCTAAGCAGCTCCCCCGTGATGGGGGATCGCATCGAATAAGAACCCAAAACTGAGAGAGAGAGATAAAAATGGCACTCGCAGATCTCAAGAATGTATTGCATATCTTCGGCGGTTCCGAGGTCACGGAAGATCAGCAAAATGAACTGTTCAAGGAAGTCCTCTTGATGACCTTGGCGCGGGCGGCCGATGCGGATATCAATATCCAGACCGTTGAGGTCGATCGGATCCGGGAGATCATCAAGGAGCATACGGGCGAAGATGTCAGTGCGGCAGATGTTCGAGTCGCAGCACGCGCCGAACTCTATGCGGAAGCCAATCTGCGCAAATATCTAGGCAAGGTCGCCCACAAGATGAAGCCGGAACATCGCGGCAAGGCGATTCAGGCGCTGGCAGATGTATTTCGCAGTGATGCGGATGTCAGTGTTCTCGAGATCGATTTTTTTGATCGCACCGCGAAGGCCATGGGTGTAACACCCTCGCAGCTCGCCGGCCTGAATCAGGGCGCTGTCGACTAGTTCGACCGAACTAACTTTGGGGCCCAAGGCCCTGAATCTTGTCCGGGGCCGGTTCCGTGTTGCCGCGTGCCTGCCAGATTTCCCGGTAAACGACGAACAATCCTGACGTAATGATGATCAGCGCGCCTGCGACGACCCAGCGATCCGGAACCTCGTCCCAGATCAAGTAGCCGGCTACGGCGCCACCGATCAGGCCCGCGTATTCAAGCGGTGCCAGCAGGCTGGGCGAGGCTCGACGATAAGCACCGATTATCCCGACCCATGCAATGACCGAGCAGGCCCCGGCGGCTATGAACAGAAACCAGCCAAATGCATCGGGTGCACGCCACTCACCGTCGATCGACATCGCGGCAGAAATCAGCAGCGGGCCAGCCATTACATAGACTGACAAAGAAAAAGTAGTTTCTATCTTGCCGAGGTGTCGGGAAGTTAACGCCAGGCCGGCGTAGCAGATGGCTGCGATCAGAACAGCGATCGACGCAGCCGACAAGAGACCGGCGCCGGGACGCAGGATGAGCAAGACGCCCCCGAAACCGACAAGAACAGCTGTCCAGCGTCGCCAGCCCACATGTTCGCCGAGAAAGTATGGCGTCAGCGCAGTGACGATTAAAGGCGACGTGAACGCCAGCGTTAGCGCATTGACCAGCGGCATTCTCGCCAACGCATAGAAAAACCCGAACATCGCGCCGCATGCCAGTGCGGTCCGCAGCAAGTGCCATTTCCATTGCCGGGTCGCAAGACTGCGGATGCCGCCGAACTGCCGTGCCAACAGCATGAAGATTGTCAGCCCGGCGAGGGTGCGAAGAAATACGAACTGGTTAAGTGAGTACGTGGCCAGCAATTCTTTTGCGCAAATATCGAGTCCGAGGCCACCCGCGACGCCGAGCATTAGCCAGGCGACGGCGGCACCAACCGAGTCGACGTGAGTTTCTTGAGTCATTTGTGGGGAAAATCGGATGAAACTAAACAGGAGCTGAACATGATCGCACGCTAATTCACGCCTGCCTACCGGTTCAGCTGCAATTCATGCGCGCTGTACTTAAATGGACCCAGGAAAAATTAAATTGGGAAAGAAGGTGGGCATCATGATCACAAAAACAGAGGAACAATTTACCTGGCCGCAAGCATTCGCCGGCGCTCTTGCGATCATCGCGATTCTGGCGAGTTCGATCCTCATGGCCGAAGAGTCCGCAAACACCGAAGAGCAGCGCACCACGGTTAGCGCATTCTACGCGCAGGGAGGCCGTGATCAGGCAACCCCTGACAAAGTGTCGAAGGATGAGCTGGCAGCGTTTAGCGCAAAAAGCACGCGCGACCGTACAGCGCTGCGCAGTTCCAGGTTAGCTGGGTCAATAAACCAATCACACTCGGCAAATACCGACTTCTGGTTCTACCTCGCCGATGTTGATCTGTTCGCCGATCGGGACAATGACGGTTATTTCGCCGGCATCGATCTGCTATTCGATGCAGACACGTATTACTCTCGCGCAGAGGTTTATGCGGTTGCTTACCTGAGTTGGGAGGGTGGTCCGTGGGAGGAATACGCCGTGACTGAGATATTTGTGCTCAACGACACGTCGGCCGATGATGAATACGTCATTGTCACCGACCTCGTCTCCGGCTACCCATCGGGTTCCTACGATATCCTGATTGAGCTGTTCGATGCTTACGACGATACGTTCGTGGCGGACATCGGACCGGAGAACACATCCGAACTGGCTTTCCTGCCGCTGGAAGACGCCGGGCGCGATGCACCTGTCCCTGTCCCGGGTCCGGTTGTTATCAATCACCACAGCAGCGGCGGCGGTGCAATGAATCTGCTGACGCTGGTGATGCTACTGGGTGTCGCGGCTATCATGGCGCTCAGGCGCCGGCGCTTGTTGGACTCCGGCCTGCTGCAACAGGCGCATTTCCACGAGCGGTCCGCATGACCTTTCTGCCCCAGGCGGCTAGATTGTCGAAGTAGATATAAAGTGCCGGCACCACGAGTAAGGACACAAGCGTGGAGAATGCGAGCCCGCCGATGATGGCGCGAGCCATCGGGTAATACGGCGGGCCGTCGCCGCCAACCTGTGTTGTTCCAAGCGCGAGCGGCGCCAATCCGACGATCGTGGTGGCAACCGTCATCAAAATCGGACGTAAGCGGTCCTGCCCTGCAATAACAATCGCCTGATTTCGGGCAATACCCTGCTGGCGCAAATTATTGATGTGATCAACGAGCACGATGCCATTGTTCACGACGACTCCGATCAGGATCATGATGCCGATCATCGCCATGAACGAAAACGTCGTACCCGTCGCTGCGAAAAACAGGAACACACCGAAGATCGAAAATACGATCGAACCGAGGATAATCGAAAAGGGTAGCAACAAGGACTCGAACAATGCGGCCATGACAAGAAATATGCAGGCGATACCCAACAGAATATTTGTCAGCATCATGGCCTGTGTTTCATCCGAAGTCTCGAAGCCACGGCCAAACTTCCAGCTATAGCCGGGTGGCAGATCGAATTGCGCCATCATGCTTTCAATCTGTGGCTTGACGTCATCGAGAGAAACGTCTTCTTCCAGGTTGGCATTCAGTATCAACGCCGTTTGACGATCGGTTCGACGAATCGTGTCCGGCGAATTGCCAATGTGGATAGACGCAACGCTGCCCAAGGTAATTCTCCTGCCATCCGGCGTGTACAGCGGCATCTCGATGAGCTGATCGATACTTTGCTTATCGTCTTCACGAAACGCTAATCGAACGGCGACCTCGCCGAAGTCGCCGCGAAACTCACGTAACTCCTCACCGCGCATCGCGATACTGACCGACTGCGCGATTCCAGCGGCCGTCATGCCGACAAGGGCGGCTCGTTCACGGTCGATAATCACGCGAACTTCCAGATCGCCTGATTCCGCATCGCTGCCGACATCCTTCAAGCCAGGCACGGTTGAAAGCGCACGGATAATTCCTATACTGAGCTCGTTAAGAACCAAGGTTGAGTCGCCGCTTATTTGCAGAGAAAAACCTTCACCACCGCCTTGTCGTTCGAATTGAAAACTGGGCTTTCCGATCGCGATCGTAGGCAGGTCTTTTTCGATGCGTTCGATAATTTCCTTGGTCGACAGCGTAGCGTCTTCCTCTGCTGTCAGAAGAATTGTCGATTCGGCCCGACCCTGATCGTAGTAGCTGTATACGGAGCGAATATTGAACTCCTCTTGATTGGCGTACAGGTAGCTCTCAATCGTATGCACATTTTCTTCTACGCGTTCCAGAGAGTGCTGACCCTCAATGTGGTAGGGCATGAACAAGCGCCGCCCCACATCCTGCGGAAACATATCGAACTTGACGAGGCCCGCGGCCATCGGGGCAATGCCAATAATACAAATCAAAACAATGCCGAGACCCGTCCAAAAAGGATGTTTCAGTTCCCAGCTCAGGCTGCGGACATAGCGTTTTGTCAGCCGGTCCATCAAGGCGCCGGGTTTCGGTGGCGGCGGTAAGGCGACTCGTGCCGCAAGCATCGGCACCAGCGTTTGCGCGATCACCAATGACGCAAGCAAGGCCACAATAATGGTTATCGCGACTTGCGTCAGGAAAACCATGATGTCGGTCTTGACGCCAAAAATAATCGGCGCGAACACAACAATCGTTGTGGCTGTGCCGGCAATGATAGCGAGGCCAACTTCATGCACACCTTTCATCGTGGCCTTGAACGGGTTTTCCTTGTCCTCGTTGCGGTGTCGAAACACACTCTCGGTCACGACAACGGCGTTGTCGACCAGCATCCCAACCGCAAGCATCAGGCCCATCATTGAGAGAATGTTCAACGACATGCCCGCGAAATACAGTGCGCCCAGTGTTATCAACAGTGAAAATGGAATCGACGCGATGACGATAAGTGTCGTCGATACCTGTCGTAGAAACAGGTACAGCACAATAATGGCGAGAAGCCCGCCGAGTAGTCCGGCGGTGAGCAGGTCCGACAGGGATCCTCTCACCGCATCGCCCTGATTGTCGAGTACAAATATATTGATGCCGCTCATCTGCGGTAGCTTGGCGATTTCCTCGACCTCGGCGATAACACGATCTGTTACGTCTACGAGGTTGGCCCCCGTACTCCTGCTGATCGCCACGCCGATAGCGTAGTCCTGATCGAGGTGGCGGCCGTAATTACGATCAGGAGTGCGCAATTCCACGTCGGCGATATCACGTAGCCGCAGTCCTTCTACATTGATTACAAGATTTCGAATTTCTTCGACAGACGAGAATTCGCCGCGCGGCCGCACACTGAGTCGCTGGTCACCGGTCGTCAATTGGCCGGCGCTTACGGCGAAGTTGCTGCTTATCAGTAGCTGCCGGACCGTTTCGATATCGATGCTATAGGCGGCCAGGCTGTCCGAGCGCATAAGAATTCGGATCTCACGCGCGTCGACACCGTGTAGTTGCACTTGCGACACGCCTTCGATGCGCTCAAGCCTGCGCTTGAGCAAGCGGTCGAGCAGCTCGTAGCTGTTGGACAGGTCGCGCTCACTGGAGATTCGCAACTGCAGTACAGGTTGGTCGCCAAGCGAGCCTGTGAATACGAGAATACGTCGAATATCTGCCGGCAATTGGTCGCGAATACCGTCGACTTTGGCCCGTGCCTCGATACCTTTGGCTCCCATGCTCTGGTCCCATTCGAATTGCAGAAATATTTCTGCCTGATCGGATGAGGACCTTGAGAACATGCGTTCAACACCGGAAAGCGTTGCCAGCGCTTCCTCCACGGGTCGGGTTATCAGTCGTTCGATTTCTTCGGGCGTCGAACCGGCATAGGGGATCTGAATGAAAATCCCCGGAAATTCGATATCCGGATATTTCTCCAGTGGCAGCAATCGTGACGCGATCAAGCCCACGAGCGCGAGCGCTACGAATATAACAACCGTAGTGACAGGCCGGCGAAGTGCAATCTCTGTGTGCTTCACCCGAAGGACTCTTGTGTCGCTGGCGCTGTCGCCACAACGGGCCAGCGTTTTCTATCCAGCAGTGAATACACAACCGGGATCACGACCAGTGTCAGCATGGTCGACACGAGCAGGCCACCGATAACGGTTATCGCCATCGGCGCCCTAACCTCAGAACCCTCGCCAAAACCCATGGCCATTGGCAAGAGGCCAAGCGTCGTTGTCAGTGAGGTCATCAGAATCGGACGCAGTCTTGCCGTGCCGGCCTCCATGATCGCCTCGATGCGATCCATGCCCTGCGCACGCAGTTGATTGATAAGGTCCACGAGCACAATCGCGTTATTTACGACAATGCCGGCCAACATGATGACGCCGATTAACGCAACAATGTTGATCGTCGTGCCCGTCAGGAACAGTGCGAGCACGGCACCTACGAGCGCGAGCGGTATCGTAAACAAGATGACCAGCGGGTGAATCAGCGATTCGAACTGCGACGCCATAACGATGTAAACGAGGAAGATGGCCAGCGCGAGTGCAAATTGCATCGAGCGAAATGACTCTGTCATTTCCGCGCTTTGGCCGGATACGATTGCTGAAATTCCTTCGGGCATTGGCGTCTGGGAGACTATTCGACCAGCTTCAGCGGCGGCTGTGCCCAAGTCGCCGTAGCCGATATTCGCAGAAATTATAGCGACTCGCTGCAACGCGATACGTCGAATCTCTGCAGGTCCCTGCGATACAGAAATAGTGGCCACAGCATCAAGTGTCACCGGGCGGTCCGATGCCGGATTCACGATCAAATTACGAATTTCGTCGATGCTCGAGTTTCGTGTATCGATACTGCGCACGAGAACGTCAATCTTCTTGTCACGCCAGGTGAAGCGAGTTGCCAGTTCCCCGCGAACATTCGCAACCACCAGGTCGGCGATATCCCTCACGGCAAGACCTAGTTTTGCAGCGCGCTCCTGATCGAAAACGATCTGAATTTCAGGATTTCCGTTTTCGATCGTTGTCCGGATGTCGGCGAAACGATCCGAGGCGGCCATGGCATTTTCGATCGACCTGCTGACCAGTTCCAGCGACTCCAGGTCGTAGCCTGAGATTTCGATCTGCAACGGGCTGGCAAAGGTCATCAATGATGGTCGTGTGAATTCGTATTGCACGCCGGGGATACGTGCGAGCTCTTCTCGCATTGAGTCCATGGTCGCGTTTTCCTCGGCGCGGCCGGCGCCCGGTATAAGGGTGAGGCTGAACGTGCCGGTGTTGTCGCCCGCATCGACGGGACTTGCATCCAGACGATTACCCGTGCCGGCGACTGAGAAATCGAGGGCAATGACGTCGATCCCGTCGGTTGCGTCTCTTGCTGCCTGGATTGCCCGATCGGTGGCTCCAAGCGTGGACCCGGGTGGTAATCGTAGTTCGACGCTGAATTCGCCCTGCGATAGTTGCGGAATAAGTTCTGTTCCAAGTCGCGTCGCGAGACCCATCGATGCGACAAAAATAGCTGTCGCTGCGATAATCACTGTCGCTCGATGTCTGAGCGACCAGGCCAGCACACCAGGATAGAATTTGGCGACGAAAGCGTTAAATCGCTGAAACAGCCAGGTCGGTACCCAGAGCAGTAACCAGAAGATCCAGCGCACGCCGGCAAACACAAATCCGAACAGTCGGATGACGGATGCGACGGCGCGCGTGAACCAGTTTGGCGGTGTTTGGTCAACGCTGTTTGAATAGCGAGTTCCCGTATCAAGCGCCGCCAGCATCGGAATAAGCGTCAAGGCCACGATTAAGGAGAAGACCAGCGCAAACGTAACCGTTAGCGCCTGATCACGGAAAAGCTGTCCGGCGATGCCGGATATGAACACCATTGGAAAAAACACCGCGACCGTCGTCAGTGTCGATGCGAACACAGCCGACGCGACCTCGGCCGTGCCGTTCTGTGCGGCTTGCACAATGCTCTCGCCTTGTTCTCTCTTGCGTACGATGTTTTCAAGCACAACAATCGAATTATCGACCAGCATTCCGACCGCTAGTGCGATGCCACCCAGAGACATGATGTTCAGGGACACGCCGTTCAGGTACATCAGCAAAAACGTCCCGATGACCGAGACCGGTATTGCGATACCCACAATGGCTGTCAATCGCGCGTCGCGCAGGAATCCGAACAGGACGATGATTGCGATGATGCCGCCCAGCACGGCGGCGCTCTTGACGGCATCCACGGCTGACGAAATGAAGCGTGACTGATCATAAATGATTATCAGTTCCATATCGTCGGGCAGAGTATCGCGGACGCCCCCGTCGCCATTTAGCCGGCGCTCCAGGCGCCTCGCGACCTGTACAGTGTTGGCATCGCCCTCCTTGTATATGGAAAGTTCGACTGACTCGCGCCCCATAACCCGGGTGATGGCCTCGCGTTCCTTGTATGCCTGTACGACTGTCGCGACATCACGCAGATAGACGGGACGTCCCGCGACGTAAGCGACAATGGCGTCGCGGAACTCATCGACGGACTTGAATTCGTTCAGTGTCCGAACCAGAAAGCGCTGATCGCCTTCTTCAATTCGGCCGCCAGACAGGTTGACGTTTTCAGCACGAATCCGCTGCGCAATGAGCTTAATGCTCAAGCCGAGCTGAGACAGCTTCTGTTGATCTACCTGAATCTGGATTTCGTCTTCGAGTCCGCCGCTGACCTTGACCGCAGCCGTTCCGTCTTCGGCTTCCAGGTCATTCTTGATGCGGTCTTCGGCCAGCCGGCGCAGTGCTTTCAACTGTGCTTCTGTCGTCTGGCCGCCTGCGAGGGCCTCTTCCTTGTAAAGAAGTCCGAGCCGCATAATGGGCTCGGACGAGGGATCGAAGCGCAACAGTAAGGGTCTGCTCGCTTCGAGTGGTAAAAATAATATGTCGAGTTTTTCGCGTACTTCGACGCCGGCTATGTCCATGTCGGTACCCCACATGAACTCCAGGGTCACATCGCTTTGACCTGCGCGAGAGACAGAGCGAACCAGCCTTACATTGCGAATAACACCGACGGCTTCTTCGATCGGCTTGCTCAACAAGTTCTCAATCTCTACGGGTGCAGCGCCTGTCAGCTCGGTGCGAACCGTCAGCGTCGGGTAAGAGATGTCCGGCAACAGATTCAGGTCAAGACGCGACAAGGAGACCATGCCGAACAGGCCGATCGCGACCGTGAACATCATGATCGTGACGCGCCGTTGTGTGGCTATTTCAATCAGTCGACGCATTATTTCCTACCTGTGTTGCGTTGCCTTCGGCGGCATTGATGATGACGACGCGGGCATCGTGTTTCAGCCCAACCTGGCCGACAGTCACGATGACATCGTCGTCGTTGAGGCCGCTTATGATTTCAATCATTCCGGCGTCGCTATAGCCGGTTTCGACGGGCTTGCGAAGCGCGACGTCATCCTCTACGACAAAGACATTGCTCTGGCCGGTTTCCTCGACGATCGCGCTGCGTGGCACCTGCAACACATTGAGGTGTTGGTCGTAGACGACACTAATGCGTCCGAACATGCCGGGTTTAATGCGTTTTTGCTCGTCGTAGAGTTCAATCGTGATCTTGAACGTACCGGTCACCGGGTCGACGATTGGACTAACGCGCGTGACGCTCGCAGTCGTGGGCGGCCCTTGCAGAGCATCGATCGTGATACTGATCGCCTGGCCGGCTTTAATATTGCGATACTCGCGTTCCGGAATGTGCAGGTAGGCCACGAGCGGATCAAAGCTCGTTATCTGAAATACAGGTTCGTTCGCACTAATCGTGCGGCCAAGTTTAACAAAGCGTTCGGAGACAACGCCGTCGATCGGTGCGCGTATTTGCGTGTAGTCGAGTTCAAGTTTTGCGAGATTGAAAGACGCCTGCAGTGCCTCAAGCTCAAATTTAATCTTTTCGAAATCGCCCGTACTAACAAGACCCGTGCTGCTGAGATCGACGTTGCGATCATAGTCGCGTTGCAATTTACGCAAGCGTGCTTCGGATTCACCCAGTTCCAGACGCAAGCGGTCGCCGTCGAGGCGAGCCAGCACTTGTCCCCTGATGACTGTGTCGCCTTCTTCAGCAAGGATCTCACGAACTTCGCCGCCGACTTTGCCGATCACGGTGGCTTCCGCAAGTGCTTCGATGGGCGCGGTGCCCGTATAGATGGCGTAGATATCGCCGCGGGCGGGCTTGCTTGTTTCAACGGGAATGGGAGGTGCTTCTTCCTCCGATTCCTCCGCGCTTGCTTCCTGGCCATCGTCTTGCTGACAGCCGACCAGCAGAAACAGCAGCGCAAACGCTACCGGGCCAAGTCTATTTAGCTTCATGAATTTCTCCCTTATGGCCATTCTTGCCGTTGACTCCCCTCTCGAATCAACGGCCATGGCTGTGCTGTGGCTGATGCCGCGACTGGTTAGCCTGTGTAGCTGCCCTGCACGTCAACTTGTGCGAGTACTTTGCTGCCGTCCCGGAGTGTGGATTGTCCGACGACAACGAATTGTTCGTTATCTGCAAGACCACTCAAAACTTCAGTCCGGCCATCGGATTCGATGCCGGTTTCGATCTGGCGCAGTGTGACTTCGCCGTTGCTTACGACGTAAACAGACGAGCGCTGATCTTCGCTAACAATTGCCTGTGTCGGTATTAGCAATGCATCGGAGTGTTTGGCATACGCGATCGTGAAACGCGCGAACATGCCCGGTGCGAGCTCATCTGCTGCATTGTCGATAATCGCTGTCGCGCGAAATGTGCCGTTACGCGTATCTATCGTCGGACTGATGCGTACGATATTGGCCGCATATTTACGCCCTGGCATCGAGTCAACTTCGAGTATCGCCGTGTTGCCGGCCGAAAATTTGGCGAGATCCGTCTGCGGAATCTGCAAATATGCGACCAGTTGATTGGTGTCGGTAATCCGGAAGGTCGCATCGTTTACAGCGATGCTTTGCCCCAGTTTGATTGCTCTCGCCGAGACGAAGCCTGAAATCGTCGCGCGAATCCGCGAGTAGTTGTAGTTCAGTTTTTTCAGTTTGTAGGTTGACTCAAGCCCCTCGAGTTCGAAGCGCAAACCATCGAACATAGATTTGCTTACCAATCCACGAAGATTCAGGTCCTCATAGCGTTCGTATTCGCCACGAGCCTTGTCGAGATTCGCCTTGGCGGAAAGCATTTCAAGTCGCAGCCGTTCGCCATCAAGGCGGGCTAAAACCTGGCCTTTCTCTACCCAGTCACCTTCTTCGACGAGCAGCTCGACGACTTCGCCCGCGACACGTGCGAGTACATCCGCGTCGCCTTCGGATGAAATCGTGGTGGTGGCGTCATAGGTGGCATAGATATCGGCGCGCGCCGGAACACTTACCTCGACCGGTACCGGCGTGATTTCCTGCTCTGTATGCAAAGCTACTGCACTGGCTTCGCCGCTACTGCAGCCCGACAGGGCAGGCAACGCGGCCAGGACCAGCAGGGAAAGTGTCTTATTGATTGAATTCATTGATTTCTCGGTGAGTCACTAGGTTGGTGTTGTAGTGAAGTATAACACTAGTTCGCTATAAGGCAAGATTTGATTGAAACTGAGTGTTTTCAGGGCTTGCATGACCCTTAGATGCCGCAAGCGTCGATTTGGATGCATAAAATTTGCTTATATCACCACGGAATTGGGCTGTTTTGGCTCAAATGACTGAATTTGCTAGGCTTGTCGCTGCCGCGCCTGTTGGCGGTATTTGTTAATAATAGGAAATAACAACGAATCAATCGGCCGCTGGCGTTGCGCATCGCGCAAACACAGACGGTACGGGGGCGGTGTCTGTGCTGTTTAATTCACTGACGTTTGTCGTGTTTTTCGTCCTGGTGCTGGCGCTGCACAACGCGCCGCTCAGCTGGAAAACAAAAAAAACCAATCTGTTGATTGCCAGCTATCTGTTTTATGCGGCGTGGAATCCACCGTTCGTGATTTTGCTGTGGATATCGACCGTTATCGACTGGCATGTCGCGAAGAAGATTTTTGCCGAACAGGTCCAACAGCGACGCAGAATGTTGCTGGCCGTTAGCGTCATCGTCAACCTTGGCCTGCTTGGCTATTTTAAATACGGTGGCTTCCTGCTGGATAACTTCGTCATGCTTGCGGCAGCGGCGGGGATCAACTACCAGCCACCGGAATGGAGCATCATACTGCCGGTCGGAATTTCCTTTTACACATTCCAGACCATGGCCTACTCGCTCGATGTCTACCACCGGCGAGCTGAACCATCCAGGTCGTTTCTGGACTTCGCATTGTTTGTTACGTTTTTCCCGCAGCTTGTTGCCGGCCCGATCGTTCGCCCAACGCATCTGCTGCCACAGTTCGCAACGCCGCGCGTAGCAACTCCACAACAGTTGTACTGGGGGCTTGGGCTGATCACGATTGGTCTTTTTCAAAAGATCGTTGTCGCGGACGGCTTGCTGGCGCCTGTATCCGATGCTGTATTTAGCGCCGACAACATGTTGCACCCACTGGACGCGTGGTTGGGAACGCTGGCGTTTTCGGGGCAGATTTTCTCGGATTTTGCAGGTTATTCCACGACGGCGATCGGCGTTGCCCTGACACTTGGTTTTGGATTGCCTGATAACTTTCGCTTTCCCTATGCCGCGATTGGCTTTTCGGATTTCTGGAAGCGATGGCATATATCGCTGTCAACCTGGCTGCGCGATTATCTCTACGTGCCACTCGGCGGCAACCGAAAAGGCAACTTACGTACGTACGCGAACCTGATGACCACTATGTTGATCGGCGGTTTATGGCATGGCGCGAGCTGGACCTTCGTTGTCTGGGGTGGACTGCACGGACTGTATCTCGCGGCCGAACGTTGGCTGGTAGCCCGACTACGGCATCACGCCTTCTGGAAAAAACTGCCGGCAAAAATAATGCTCGCGGTTGTTACCTATTTCCTGGTCAATATCACGTGGGTATTTTTCCGTGCGGCAGATTTTTCCATGGCATGGCGCATGATCGTGACGATGTTGACGTTCGTGACGGATGGCGAGAAAGTGTTGCCTGCTGTTTTCGTTTGGCAGACTTTCATTACGATCGGAATCATGCTGCTTATTCATTGGCGCATGCGTGATCGCCAGCTCCATGACGTTATCGGGCGATTGCCCGCCTGGCTGACGGGCCTGGTGTGGGGCGTCATGCTCATGTTGATCATCATTACGCAGGGAGGAAGCGATGCCTTCATCTACTTCCAGTTCTGATACGGCGGGCGGCATGCGAAGCTACGATCGCCAGGTTCCCGACAAATCTTTAGGTCGTGGTGCGCTGCTCGCACTGCTGATAGCAATCTTGCTCATGGGGGGATGGGAAGCCTATTGGCGCGCCAACGATGCCGTGCCGTCGTACCGCAATAGCGAAGGGCAGTGGGCTATCCAGCGGCGCCGAATCAATCGGGGCGAGGGTCACAAGACGGTGCTGTCAGGTTCGTCGCGCGTGCTCTTCGATGTGCAACTCGACGTCTGGGAACAGGAATCCGGCGAGCGGCCGATTCAACTGGCGCTCGAAGGCACTACTCCGCTACCGTTGATGGAGGACCTGGCCGACGATCCCGATTTCACCGGCACACTGCTCGTCGGTTTCGCACCGGACGTGTTTCTGACTGGATTTCAGTATCGTGGCGATGCTTTTGTGCGCTCTCGGAACGAGACCCCGACGCAATGGCTCGGGCAACGAATCTCGATGGTCGTCGAGCCCTATCTTGCTTTTTACATTTTTGATTTCGCATTGTTCACGATCATCAATCGACAAGCATGGCCCGTACGCGAGGGCGTTCACACACGGACGGAGGTGCGCCATCTGTTTACGATGACCAAAGACAGGAACACGCGCCTGTGGTCGAAGGTCGCGGATGACGAGGAATACGCAAACATCATCAAGGCGACCTGGATGCAGGATTTCGACCTTTCGGGCGAACCGGACGAGATGCTGCTGGGCATGATCGAGGAAAAACGTGGCGACGAAATCGAACGCACGGCTGCCACAGCCAGAAAACTACAGGAAAAAGGTGTCGAGGTTATTTTTGTGCGCAACCCGTCGAGCGGTGATTACGCCATCGCGGAGAGTATCTACTTCCCGCGCGCCGAGAACTGGGACGTACTGATCGAAAAAAGCGGCGCGCTGGGCATTCACTGGCAGGATCACGAAGAATTGCAGGGCTACTGGATGCCCGAGTGGTCGCATCTGTCAGGCAGCGAAGCCGA